>Ga0315548_1001728_pt1 | contig 17835 bp, 11 predicted proteins | sample SalMarSW160110MG_2_FD_202540 | JGI IMG/M metagenome (GOLD analysis project Ga0315548, IMG submission 202540) | Salt marsh sediment microbial communities from the Plum Island Ecosystem LTER, Massachusetts, United States - Salt Marsh Sediment SW1601-110 ...
CTGGCTGACTCCGCAAACATCAGCAGCTTCCCCGGTAGTAAATAGCTCCTTCATTTTATCTATCCCTCTCTTTTAACCAAGTCCATTTGATAAAAGGGTGCTCCAAACTGCCCTTTTGGCCCAGTTTAACTGCCAAAGATAGAATTTGTCAAGAAAGATTTCCATAAAAACTAATTTTTTAAGCTCAGCTGTCCGGTTTTTATAAGCCGTATGAAAAGTTAACCTGAATAAAAACCTCAGAATTCGTAAACTGCTGTTGAAAGCAGTTTTTTTAAAAGAACGGCTGGTAATCAGTCGAAAATCTGGCTTAGAGAGTAAATTTTCCATATTTTACACGAGAGAGAAAAAAATGATACAATAATCAGTGTAAGGTGCTCGCGATAAGGAAGGCTGAGAAGTTAGTAAAAGTTGTTTTTATTTAATCCAAAATTGCTGGTTCAAATGTTTAAATTCGGCTTGAAAGACTGAAGGAACTATCGGGCAATGTTAGCAGATAATTTACTTATCTGGAGGCTAAGGGGTGGGGATAGGCAGGCTTTTCGCCAGATATATAAGAAGTACAAAGACGAACTGCTGACAATGGCAATGTCGCTGTTGAATGAGGCTGATGAGGCTGAGGATGCATTACGCGAGGTCTTTGTTCTTTTTGCGAATAACGTTGCGAGATTCAGGTTATATGGGAGTCTCAGAAATTACCTTATAAGCTGTATTGTAAATCATATCCGTAACAGATACCGCCAGAAAATGTATCTGGTTGAAGAGGTGGACAGAGGCAAGCAGGATGAAGCGGATTCGCAACGGACGGAACAGCCGATTGCAGAAAATGAAAAGATACATAGTCTGATTGAATTCCTTGCGGAGATTCCATTGCAGCAGCGGGAAGTAATAATTTTGCATTTACAGGGCAACTTAAAATTTCGGGAAATAGCTGAGATGCAGGATACACAAATCAGTACTGTTCGAGCCAGGTATAATTACGGACTCGATAAGCTGCGGGCGATTTCAGACGGCAGAATAATATGAAAACAGATTCTGATAATATCAATTTGGAAGAAGCAATAGCAGATATACGCTGCACCACCGGAACCGAGCTGGATGAGCGGATTCTCAGTGACGGTTTTGCAGCTTTCGATGAAGCTATGCGGTCAAAGCATTCTATCTGGCGAATCATCTTCAAGAGTAGAATAAGCAGGCTGACAATAGCCGCGGTCTTGATAATAGGCTGTCTTATCGCAGCTAAACTGCTCTTAACTACGACACCTGAAAAGCCGCCAACAGGCGTGGCAAAAAGAACTGATAGTGGTTTAAGCGAGGTTTTAGTTCCGGAAGAGTTAAAAGAAAAGCAGGATTTCGATGAAAAAGCTACGGCAGAGAGTATAAAAACGGAGTTGAAAAGAGAATTAAAACAGATTGAGGACATGTTCGTAGCCAAAGATATTGAAGGTCTTATCGCGATGCTTTCAGACCATCCCCAGGAGATAAGGCTGGCTGCCGCGCTTTACCTTGCGAATATCGGCGATGAGCGTGCTGCAGAGGCCCTGCGAAGGCTGGGTTCGGAATCAGACGATGAAAGGCTTGCCGCTATATTTTCCATAGTCAGCTCATCGATTGAAAACCGTCTTGAGGAAACGAAGAAAGCCGGTCGATTGGAGGCTCAGCAAAGCTCTGCAATTGTACCGAAGCGGCCGCTTAGCGGCCAGGTTAGCGATGCTGAAACAGCAGAAGCTGTAATTGATGCTGTTGTTACAATCTCGTCCGGAGAACACTATACTGCAACAACTGATGCGAATGGTTTCTATTGTTTTGAAGATATAGGAAAGGACGGTAATTATAAGATTAACGTTACATCAAAAGAATATATCGGTATCACCGAGCAGGAGAAATTACCTGTTGTATATCTGTCGTCAGATTCGAGCCAGGTAAAAAATTTCAAGCTTGAAAAGGCCTGTATGATTGACCTGTTGGTAATGGACGAGGTGAATGAACCTGTTTCAAATGTAGAAATTTTTGTCACAAATCCGGGAGATAAAAATGATATCATTGATACGGGTTTTGAGCAAATAACAGATAGGAAAGGTTTTTTAGTTCTTGGCGGTCTTGACAGGGGGACTTTTAATCTCACGGCCATTCATAGAAGTCCGGGTATATTTGGAAATACAGTTGGACTATTACCTGATTATGCACCGCATCGAGTTACTATAAAACTCGAAAATCCTAATGATATTGAATATAAGGAAATAGTTCTAAGAAGGGGAGCTGAGGTGCGTGGACAAGCGCAGTTTGAGGACGGTTCACCCGGCAGTGACTTGATAGTTACCGTACAGCCGGTATGGTGGGATTTGCCCTTTGAAGTGTGCAATTATGTGACAGAGCATGATGGCGGATTTGAATTGGAAAATATTGCCGACGGTACCTACCTGATAAGGCTTATGGAACAAGCGGACAGTAACGACATTTTAAAGTTTGAGACTGAGCTGCCGCTGAAAGATGAGCCTTTTGTCATAATAATCCCGAAGGAACCGGGTGTTGCTGATTCTAACATACCGGACTTTAATATACCGGATGCAAACATGCTGGATGTGAACTTGCCGGATGTAAACATAATTGATGTTAACATATTGGATTTTAACATACCTGATTCAAACACTGAGCAGGCCGATTTTGAGATATAAAAAAATTTATATCTTCTCAAAGACCTTATTATCCCTGTTTTTAGTGCCGAAAACGATGTATTTCTGAAAAGTTTGGGATTACTTGTAAAAAAAACTTTATTTTTTCTTGCAGTCTCTACAAGTGTAGAGTAGTATCTACACAATTAAATATAAGGAGGTATTATTATGGCAGAAAACAAAAATCAATTAACAGGGGCCGAATGGCAGATAATAAAGGCCGTGTGGAAGGCCGAACCGTGTGCGGCACCTGCAATACAGGAAGCGCTTCAGAGACGGACGGGCTGGTCCTACAGCACCGTCAAAACTCTTATGGACAGAATGGTCACCAAAGGCCTGCTGCGAACAAAGAGGGTTCGAAATATTATTCTATACAGCGCTGCGATAACAAAAAAACAAGCGCAAAGAGGTGAGATTCTTCGCACCGTCAAAAGGGCGTTCGACGGCGCCCTGGCTCCTATGATGCAGTTTCTGTTGGAGAATAACGTTTCCAAAAAACAGCTCGACGAAATAGAAAAATTAATAAAAAGTAAAAAACAAAAAGCAAAAAGATAAATTTGCGGAGACCTGATTATGAACGCTATAATCGAAAGGCTAAATTCAGCCGGCGGTTTATTTGTCAACTTCTCTGCTTCTATGCTGGTTCAGGCAAGCATCTTGATTTTAATATTGCTTGCTTTGGATTTTCTCTTACGCAAAAAAGTACGGGCGGTATTCCGCTATTGTGTATGGCTGCTTGTTCTGGTCAAGCTTGTTATACCGCCTTCAATTTCATCACCACTTAGCATTGGAAGCCTGTTTGGTGATAAGCTGTCGGAAATAAAAATAGCTCAAACAGAATCATCGGGCCGGATTGAACAGGCTGGGGAGTATCACGGGCTTCCAGCCCGTGAGAACACGGCCAAGATGGCCGTGTTACAGGTGCCGGAATTGACAATCACAGAGCCGAAACCCGAGTTGTATAAAGAAATCGACCCTGCAGGAACACATCTAAGAAGCCTCGAATGGCAGAAAGAGCAGGCAAAAATTATAGAGGCCTCGACGGAGAAAGTTGAGAAGCAGCTAAAACCAGCTGCAGCATCAGTTTCCATTAACTGGCAGGGAACAGCTTTTCTGGCTTGGATAATTGTTGTGCTGATTTTGATATTACTGCTGATTCAGCGGGCGATGTTTGTCAGAGGGCTTGTCGCGCAGGCTGATGAAATAACTGGTGGCCTGAACGATTTGGTCAAGTCGTGCGGCAAATTGGTTGGTATGAGAGGCAAAGTCAGGCTCAAAACCTCGCCTAATGCTGCGAGTCCTGCAGTTTGCGGGCTTTTTAAGCCGGTAATCCTGCTGCCCAAGAATCTGGCACCGAGTTTGACTAAAGAGCAGTTAAAGGCGGTTCTGGTTCACGAGCTTATCCATATTAAACGCGGTGACTTGTGGATTAATCTTTTTCAGGCGTTACTGCAGATAGCATATTTTTACAATCCTCTCGTCTGGCTGGCCAATACGATTATCAGAAGAGCCCGCGAGCAGGCTGTCGATGAGGCTGTTCAGGTTGCCCTCGGTGAATCGGCTGAAAGTTATCCGCAGATTTTAGTCAATGTTGCAAAACTTGCTTTTAAGAGACCGGCTTTGAGCCTGCGGTTTATCGGTGTTGTTGAAAATAAAAGCGCACTGAAAAACAGAATCGTCAGAATGCTGAGCCGGCCGATACCAAAAAAAGCAAAGCTGGGCCTTATCGGTTTGGTTTCAATATTTCTTGTTGCTGCAGTCCTTTTGCCGATGGCCACCGCTCGGAACGAAGAAAGTATAATCGAACTTGAAAAACCTAAGTTCGAGGCGACTTTACCCAACGGCGTAACGGTGGAATTGGTGGGGACATGCCAGTACACCGAAAGCGGCATTAATTGTTACAGGCCTGATGGTTTACCTCTTGGTAAAAGTCTGAAAATCGCAAAATGGAACCAGAAACCAAAGGCCGGTGATACCGGAATTATGTTAAAAGTCACCGGGCCTGAAGATTTTTCATTTTCATACGATAAAATCCTTGGAGCTAAAGGTTGGGAAGGTTCCTGCCAGGTTATAAACGAGAGCGGAGAAGAGCTCGAGGGGTATGAAGCGGCCCTGACAAGATTTGATGATAAACAGATGACAACGGAGCTTAAGTTTGGTGTCGCCGCGGGGGCGTGGAAGACTGTTGCCGAGCATGACGGCAGGTCAATGGCAATTAATAACGGTATTTCATTTACGAAAGCAACAGAAACCGAACAAGGTGTTCAGATTTTTACAACAGATACGCTTGGCAGGGATGTTACCCAGCGAATAGTCGCAATTGATAATAACGGCAGGCTTCATCCCTGGAAAGGTCATACCGGCTCGGTATCTGACAGCCAGATACGTCAGTCTGTCGGGACATTTCCAAATCTGAAATTAGAGCAAATCGAAAAGTTTCAGTTTCAGACCCGGCCTTACGAATGGGTAGAATTCAAAAATGTCTCACTCAAGCCGAATTTCAAAACCGATATTAAAATCGAAGGTGGAAAACCTGCTGTTCAGACTCAGGCGGCAGATGCAGGAAAGAACAGTGAATCAGAGCAGGACAATTTGCAGCAGTTAATCGATTCGGCAAGGGCCGGCCAAATGGTAACTATTCCCAAAGGCGTTTATACCGAGCCTATTGTGATAAATAAATCTCTCAGGCTGAAAGGCGAGGATGCAAACGATTGTATCATAGAGGTAACAGCCGATGAGCCCGCGATTTTTGTAGATACAAAAGGAAAAGGATTAGTGACAATTGAGAACCTTACAATCAAATGGCAGCTCGCGACGAGTGATAAAGATATCGAGTATCCCATTGCTTTAGTTGCGAAAGATAGCAGAGCCCAAATAAAGAACTGCAATTTTGTACCGCTGGGTAACTTTCAGAGGTCACCATTTGCTGTAAGGGCCATGGGCTTTACCAATCTTAATATTGATAATTGCCGATTTGAAGGTTTCGAATACACAATCCAGTTCGGCGATGGTACCGAAGGTATTTTACAAAATAGTGTTATCACCAACTGTGGCCACCAGGGTGTGATTAACTATTCAGGTTCAACGCTGCGAGTTAAAGGTAATATTATAACGGGTTCAAAGTTCCACGCTGTGCGCTGCACCGGAGGTAAAATCTATGTAGAGGATAATCTTCTAATCAAAAATGCGAACAGAGGTATATACCTCGGCAATAAAAGCGCGAGCGGTGCAATTACAAATAATATAATAATAGGCAATGGGACAAATATCAGCGGCTTTGCAAACTCACAGGTGTCAATAACAAATAATATCATCGCGGATGCGGGTTATGCAGGCATCTCAATGCGCGACTCATGCAGACTTTTAATTGCTGATAATATTTTCCTTAAAAACGACCGCGGAATAATTTTACACGAAGAGGCTGGTAAAAATTCCAACAGGATATCCAGGAACACCTTCTGGAAAAATAAAGTTAATTTTGAAAATATAAAGCAGTTTGCACCTCCGATAGAGGCTGAGCCGGGCCTAGTTGATCCGAATAACGGAGATTTTTCGCTAAAAAGCGGTTCTGTTCGGGAACAGAATCAGGGCCTTAAGAAGCCTGAGATATTCAAGGGCCTCTGGAAAAAGTTCAAAAAGCTTGAGTCTACAAAATAGCGATTTTTGTAAAAGGAAATCTTACCATTTGAAATAGCAGGTATAGTGGCGATAGAACAGGCCGATAGAGCGCATAGCAATAATGGCAAAGAGCTGAACAGCGAGATTGGCGGCTAATTTTCCTGAGGCCGAGAGAAAAGTTTCTTCTTCCACGCCCCCAAATTGTCCTGTATTCAATTCAATCAAAACAGCAATAATCAGCAAAACAACCGTAACCAGATAAGGGAAAAAGGCTTTGATTATGGGCGTGAGGATGTAATCGGGTCTTAACAGGGTAAAATCTTTGGCAACTGCTGTGACGAGAATGGCTGCGGGAAAGAAAAATAAACACAGGAAAAACAAAAATTTTAAAAGTATCGGCCAATCGTTGAAATTTTTCAGGGCTTCGGGCGCAATAAAGCCGGATTTACAGCAAATAGCAGATGTGATGATAAAAGGCAATAAGGTAAAGATCAAAGTGAAAAAGAAAATCAGGAAAGGTTTTATAATATACCACAAAAAAGATAGGGCTGTTCCGAGATAGATTTCCGGCAATTTGTCTGCATTAAAAGCTGTCTCATAAATAATATTCAGATAAAAACCGAGCAGCCAGCCCCAAACGGCGATGAAGGTGACGTAGTTACAGCAGAAGGTTTGCGCAAGAAAAAAATTAAAGCAAACAATAGCGATTATGAAAACGATAGATGTGATATTTTGAGCGTCAAGGAACAGCTTCCAGTTATCAACGAGAGCAGCTCTATAGAAACCTTCGACCGGCTCAGTTTTTTCAACATCCGGTTGTGGTTCGACAATCCGGGGCGTCTGATTGCTTTCGGAGGGTATTATTAAGGCCTGGCCGCAGCTTAGACAATGCTGCTGAGTCTGGGCTTTTTCATCGGCAAAAGCCATCCGAGCGCCGCACCTTGGGCATTCACATTCTATGCTCATAGCCGGGTTTTGCCTGCTCACGCTTCATAGCGTCTACAAAGCATTTTATGTCGTTGGCCCACATCTGGGCCTCGAGCAAATCCACAATATCCGCTTTAACGAGTCTTGCAAGATGGCTTTCCATCGTCAGCATTTTTTCACCGGTCTTGTTTTGAGTTTTTGTCTGCAGCTGGGAGTAAATCTGTTCTGTTTTGCCGGTTCGAATCAGATTTGCGCAGGCGTAGTTGTTGTTCATAATTTCCATAGCGACGACCCTGCCGTTACCGTCTTTTCTTGGAATGAGCTTCTGGCTTACTATATAAGCCAATCCTAAAGAAAGCTGATTTTTGACCTCGCTTTGCTTGCCCTCTGGAAAATAGTCGAGAATTCTTGTTATTGTGCCTGTTACATCTCTTGTGTGAAGCGTTGAAAATACAAGGTGCCCTGTTTCGGCGGCCATAAGCGTCATAGCGATGGTTTCAGGGTCCCTCATCTCACCGACGAATATGATATCGGGGTCTTCCCGCATCATCGACCGCAATCCGTCCACGAATGATTTGACATCCCTGCCGATTTCGCGTTGAGATATTACCGAATGCTTCTGTCCGTAGAGGTATTCTATAGGGTCCTCAAGTGTGATGATTCTGCAGGCACTTTTTTCGCTGATTCTGTCGATGAGGGAAGCGATGGTGGTGGATTTTCCCGCGCCGGTTATGCCAGTGACAAGCACCAGGCCGTGTTTTTTGTTTATGATATCTTCCCAAACGTTGTTTGGAAAGCCGACCTTCTCTACCTTGGGAATGTCAAGCGATAACGCCCTGATAGCTACACAGATACCATCATTTTCCCAGAAGACATTTATTCGAAACTGTAGTCCGCCGAGCCGGTATGAGGTGTCCACACTATACTCGTTTTTAAGTTTGTTTAACTTTTCATCGCTTAATAACGGATAGATGAGCTGCTTTGCTACTTCCTCGGAGACAGGCAGCCCTTTTAACTTTACAAGGTCACCATCTATACGATATGTCGGCTGAACTCCGATTTTGATATGCAGGTCGGAAACGCGCATAGCGCCTTTTTCTTCGAAGTAGTGAAGCATATCCAGTATGCTCAGACTACCGGTGTTTTCGGTGTGGTATACCTTTGCAGTTTCTGAATAGCCTTCAGCCATATTTATCTTTTCTCAGAAAACCAATCCTGAAGGTTTTTCGCCAGGATTTCGACGTCCTTACTTTCCATTATGTGGTCAATGATAGCCGGCTTTATTTTCAGCCTTTTCATAGCTTTGTGAACGCGGCTCCAGAGCTGTCTTTCTTTTTCAGTGTTTTTTGCCAGATACAGTTCGGTGACCAAACCACTGATTTTTGAGAGCATAATCTCATCAAGGTTTTTATAATAGCGTGAAATCACGCCTCTTTCGTATGTTGAAAGACTTTTTTTGGCCATAGGATTACGATTCCGGGCACTATAATGTGTTCCGTATGGTATATTTTTACCTAATTATTATAAATAAATCAAGCTATTAGTTTTAGTTCATCCCGGAACCCCTATTATTCCTGCCTGAAATTCTGAAAACGATATTTTTCTAAGGTTTTATGAAGACTACCATATTTTTGCTGGCTTTTGAAATAGGAGCCGCTATAATTGGCGGACCGTTATTAACAAACAGAATTTGGCCATAGTGAGATAAGAGTAGAGGAAATGTCGAAACGCCAACGATTTATGTACCACGGGCTTCCAGCCCGTGGTAACACGGTCAGAATGGCCGTGTTACTTGCGGCAGTATGTTTTCTGCCTGTTTCTTACTCGGCTGGAATGGAGAGTGAAAAGGCAGGCGCTTTCGCCGGCCTTGACCTGCGGCTCGAGGGAAAGTCTGTTATTAGTTATCAACTTAGTACCGGTGAACACAGCCTTGTCTTCGGCGAGGGATTTGTGATGTCGATAGGCGGTAATAAGTTTTCGTCTGACAAGGCTGTCGTCTGGCTTAAAAGCAGATTGAGCGATTTTCAGGGGCGGGCACGTATCGACTACGAAGCGAAGGTTTATCTGACCGGCAATGTATCCTTTCAAGAAACTAAGAGCGGCCTGATGGTAAGCCTGAGACAAAAAGAGGTTGAAGATGGCCAATCGCTGGCTGTATGGTTTGAAGTAAGCGGAGAAGTTTTTATAACAGCGGACGACAGAGAGATAAAGGATGTTCGCGGATTAGAGCTTTACCAAAAAGCAGAATCAGTGTTCGCATCTATTAAACCTGCTTTTGTTATTCAACGCGAGGCTATGGTTCCCGAGTGGGTTGAGAAGAAAAAGGAACCTGAGCCTGTAAAAATAACTGAGAAGGTAGAGAAAAAGGAAATCGAAAAGAAACCAGAGATTGCTAAACCGAGTTTTGTTGAAAAGGCAGTCGTCCAGGAAAAGGCAAGAGAGGTTCCGAAAGAGAAAGAGCTGAAATTTATCTACCCCGTCCATATAGAGCCGGTTGGAGAATCAGTCCCGGTAATAGAATCAGCCAGAACCGAGGACGGCCTGGATGTGGCAACGATAATCGGCAGATTCTATTTATGGCAAAAGCAGGATGAAGGCGACAGCCTGTTGGAATTGCAGGCAGACAGGGCTGTTGTATTTTACTCCAGAGACCAGATAACGATGGACCAGGAAAATGCAGATTCAGAAGATATTCTTCCCAGGGGCGCTATAAAATCAATATACATAGCCGGCGACGTGATGATGGCAGAGGGCTCGAGAACGATTCGGGCTGATGAGGTATATTATGATTTCGAGAACTCGAATGCGATTGCGACGAACGCAGTGATGAGAAGCTTCGATGCCGACCGCGGAATCCCAATATATGTTCGCGCAGCCAAGTTAAGAAGATTGTCAGAAAACAAGTTTGCAGCGGAAGATGCTGTTTTGACAAGCAGTGAGTTTCATAGGCCGCAGATATCTGCAACGGCTTCCGGAGTTGTCATCACAGATACGACTGCCCGCGATACGGAGGCTGGTACTGTTTCGGACAGCAGTTACGAAGCTGAGATGCACGATGTGCGATTTAAAATGGGCGAGAGGACTATTTTTCGGTGGCCTTTTATTCGGAGCAATCTTGAAAGGCCTGATGTGCCTATTAAGAAGGTACGTATGGGGCATGATAGTGACTGGGGGACATCCCTTGAGGTTCAGTGGTATCTCGCCCGGCTGCTGGGACTGCAGGAACCTGAGGGAGTTGAAAGTACTTTATTGACAGATTATTTCAGCAAGCGGGGTTTTGGTGCGGGCGTTGATATCAGTTATGTAAAAGAAGACTACTTCGGCAGGATACAGGGCTATGCGATTAAAGACCACGGTAAAGACAACCTCGGCCGGCACGGAAGTCGGGAAGGTCTTGAGCCCGACAAGGAATTCCGCGGCCGACTAAGCTGGAGGCACAGACATTTTCTGCCCTATAAGTGGCAGCTTACAACTGAGATTAATTATTCGTCGGATGAGTACTTTATAGAAAGTTTCTATCGAGGCGAATTTAACATTTACAGGCCTGAGACATATATCCACCTGAAAAATATAGAGGGCAACCGAGCTGTTTCGATACTGGGCAAATGGAGGATAAACAATTTTGACGATACGCTGGAAGAGTTGCCGACTGTCGAGTATCATCTTGTCGGAGAGTCTTTCTTTGAAGACAGGTTGACACTTTACAGTGACATACAGTTAAGTCGTTTTCGGCAGAGAATCGGCCACAACCATACGATTCAAATCGACGAGCACCCGTTTACCTTTATGAGTTATCGAACAGAGGTCGATATGCCGCTCAATGTGGGTTCGGTTAAGGTTGTCCCGTATATTGCCGGTACTTTCGGTTATGATGACCGCAGCGGCTTTAGAAGGACGCTTGTTGACGGCAGCTATATGGGCCAATTCGGTTCGGACAGGGTTTGGCTTACTGAGGCCGGCGTTCGGATTTTCCCCAGACCCTGGTGGAAGCTTTATCCGAATGTTCGTTCCCGCCTGTGGGATTTAAATCAGCTTCGTCATATCATCCAGCCGAGCGTGGTAGCTACGGTTATACAGGAAAGCGATTCTGTTGTTGACCAGCCGGATATGTTAAGCGTTGGTCTGTCGCAGCGTTTACAAACCAAAAGAGGTCCTGTTGGGGACCAGCGAACAGTGGATTGGATGCGTCTGGATACTGACATTGTCTGGGTCGAAGATTCAGGGGGCGTATCCGATATGGGTCCCGGGCCTGACAGGTACATCTGGGCCAAACCCATAGTGCCGCTTCGTGTGATGTCCGCGCCACAAATCTTTCACGGAGACTTGATAAGCAGTCTTCACCGCTTCGAATTATATGGGCCGAGGCGTGACTACTTCAGCGCCGATTATGTCTGGCGAGTTAGCGATACGACGGCTGTTTTGAGTGACCTGAATTTCGATATGCAAAGTGGTGTCGTCCAGCAGTTTAACGTCGGAATCTCACGGCTATGCTGGCCGAACCTGAGCTATTATATAGGCAGCAGGTATATAAGGCGGGTCCAGGTGCTTGGAGAGAAAGGCTCGAACGCCTTTACCTTTGCGGCTACGTATATTCTTGACCCGCGTTATACTGTGGTTTTCTCCCAGCAATTTGATCTTGACTACGGTGAGAATATTCGAAGCGATTTAACGTTATTACGAAAATATCACAGGGTTAGCTGTGCATTTACGATAAGTGTTGACGAGTCACTGGACAGGCAAGCCGTTATGTTCAGTATATGGCCTGAGGGTATAAAGGAATTAGGAATCGGAGAGAAAAGATATATGGAACTGGGAGGCGCATCCGGTTATTAAAACTGTTTCTTATTTTAAGCCCGGCACTTTTTTTGTCTGTAAGTTATTAATTGTTTGATAAAGAGTTTAGTATAATTCGATAAGGAGGCTTAGGTATGCCGCTGGTCGATACTAAAAAGATGTTCGAGATGGCTTATAAAAACGGTTATGCAGTTGGTGCTTTCAATGTGAACAATATGGAAATCACGCAGGGTATAGTGGAAGCAATAGCCGAAGAGAAAGCTCCTCTTATTCTGCAGATATCAAGAGGTGCTCGCAAATATGCAAGTATGAGTTACCTTATGGCCATCATTGATGTAGCAGTTAAGGAAAATCCGGATATCCCGATTGTGGTGCACCTGGACCATGGTGATACATTTGAGGTATGCAAGCAATGCGTTGACGAAGGTTTCACTTCAGTAATGATTGATGCATCGACTCTGCCGTTCAAACAAAATGTCGATACGACGTCAAAAGTTGTTGAATACGCCCACTCGAATGGTGTTGTTGTCGAAGCCGAGCTTGGGCAGTTGGGCGGAATTGAAGAAGATGTAGTTGGTGTGCACGCCGACGAAGTCAGTAAACATCTGACCAACCCCGAACAGGCGGTTGAGTTTGTTAATGGCACAGGCTGCGATTCGCTGGCCGTGGCGGTCGGAACGAGTCATGGGGCCTATAAGTTCAAAACCGAACCGAAACTTGCTTTCGATGTCATTGAAGAAATCAGCAAAAGGTTGCCGGGCTTTCCATTAGTTATGCACGGCTCGAGCAGCGTCCTAAAAGAATTCAAGGATTTGATTAATAAATACGGGGGCAATATGCCTGATGCGATGGGTGTTCCGGAAGAGGCCATCAGTAAAGCCGCTAAAATGGCCATTTGCAAGGTCAATATTGATACGGATTTGAGGATGGCGCTCACTGCTAAAATCAGGCAGGTTTTTGCTGAGAATCCCGCTGAATTTGATCCTCGCAAATATCTTGGTCCGGGAAGAGCAGCCATTAAGAGCATGGTCAAGCACAAATTGCACGTATTGGGCTGTAACGGAAAAGCTGCAGAATGTATCTGACAAAGGGCACCTGAGAGCAAGGTATTAAAGTGATATGTCAAAATTTCCGAATTAGAACAAAGGAGCTTTCTGATACGTATCTTTTCTAATCGGAACAAAGGTAAATAATCCGAATTTGTCGCAGCAATGAAAGGAAATTTTCTTGTTTTCAGGTAAAAAGCAAAGACCGGCTTTGGGGTTTATAAAAGAAGGCTTTCTGTTTTTCAGTTTTCTTATTATAGTTGTTATCACTTCAAGTGCTTTCGGATTTTCATCGAAGCCTGTCTCGGAAGAAACAGTTGAGTTTGTCAAAGCTCAGCCCGGGTATGCAGAACCGAATTCTATAATAACGGAATATTCTGAGACAATCGCTGCTGCCTGTAAGATGATATATGAGGGTAATTTCGATGAAGCCGGCTCAGTGATAAGAGATTCCGGATACGAGCACAATTCTGACCTTCGAGAGCTGCTTGGAATAGTTGAGGACTATCAAAAGATAATGCAACGTCGAGAAGCTGAGCGGGAAGATGCGTATAAAAAAGAACTGGGTGAACTTGAGAAGTTGAAGATCGAAAGTCAGGCTCGCCTCGCGGCGAGGCCGCTGGCCAATGAGATAAGCGATGTAAATAATATAGATGCCAATGATGTAAGTGATATAAACGATATAACAAAATTGCTTTCTGTTATTGCTCGTGCTGCCGAACTGGCTGGCCCTGAGCAAAAAGCAGAATTATTAGCCAGTCCGCTTGTGCAGCAGACGTTTCAACGAGCCAGGGATAAAGCTTCAGAATTTGAGGCAAAGGGTAAATGGCTTGACGCCTATCTGATTTGCTATAGCTGGCTTGCTGCAATTGATGGCCAAACAGAAGAGTATTCCGACTATGCCGAGCAGCTCGAAGCCAAAGCCAATATCGTTGCTTCTTTTCAGGACAGTCCCTGTGAGACCCGCAGGGAGCGCTACAAAGGTGTGACAAGAGAAGGTTTTATAAATTCTCTCGATGTTCTTAAATATAGTTACGTCAAGGAAATTATCGACTATAAGGAAATGATAGAAAAAGCCGTCAACGGGTGCAAACAGCTTGCAGAAGTGTTGACGTTATCATATTCCGAGATAGTGCAAGACCAGGTATGTAAATCGGCTGAAGGAGGCTCTGAAGAAACCATTACGCCGCCGGCCAGCGCGGAGCTTGAAGCCTGGATTCGCGGCTTGGATGAAATATTAAAAGATGCAAAACAGTGGCCTTTTGGTGTGGGTGAGGATAAATTCATAGAGGTTTTCCGCGATGTTCTTGAGCTTAACGAGAAAACTGTACAGCTTCCGGAAGCGGTTCTCATAGCCCATTTTGCAGAGGCGGCATTATCCGCACTTGACCCCTATACTGTAATAGTCTGGCCGCAGCAGACCGAAGAATTCGACAAGATGATGACAAATGAATTTACCGGTATCGGTATTGAGATTTCGAAACCCGTTGGTCTTTTAACCGTGGCAAGTCTTCTTCCGGATACGCCTGCATACAACTCCGGCCTTGACGCCGGCGATGTCATAGAGGCAGTTGACGGAATTTCAACAAAAGATATGTCACTTACTTGTGCTGTCAAATACATTACAGGCCCTGCGGGGACGGATGTGAAACTGACGGTGAGAAGCCCGGGCGAAAAACAAACCCGAGAAATTACTATAACAAGGGCAACAATAGTTGTCGGGTCAATTCGGGGCTGGCAAAGAAGGGATGATGGTAGATGGGATTATATGATTGATGATAAGAATAGAATCGGCTACGTCCGAATAACAAGCTTTTTAGAAAAGACTTCCGACGACCTTGAGAAGGTAATGGATAAGCTGGACTCTATCGGTTTAAGGGCGTTGATACTCGATTTACGATTCAACAGCGGAGGGCTTTTGAGCAGTGCTACCGAGATCGTGGATAAATTTGTTTCGAAGGGCATTATCGTGAGCACACGTTACCGTTATGGTTTGGGGCCTTTCACTGCAGCGAACAGAAAAGGAACGCATCCGGATTATCCTCTTGTGGTTTTAATCAATTCCGGCTCCGCAAGTGCTTCTGAAATCGTTGCAGGCTCATTGGCTGATAAGGTGCATAACAGAGCGATTCTCGTCGGCGAAAGGACTCACGGTAAAGGCAGTGTTCAGACGATTACGGCCCGTCCGGGTGGTGGAGCACAGTTGAAATATACAATGGCCTATTACCATTTGCCTTCGGGCCAGAGGGTTGAAAGCCGTGAGGCAATGGAAAAACAGGGCAAAGACGATTGGGGCATAGGGCCCAATATAGAGGTGAAAATGGGAAATGGAGTTCTCGCAGTAAGTGACGAGCTCAAAAAAATGCTCGAAACTCGTCGTGAAAATGATGTGCTTGTCAAGAGCGACCACAAGAAGAGCGACTTGGAAAAAAAGCATACTATGAAGGAAACACTTGAATCCGACCCTCAACTGGCCGTTGCTGTTCTGGCTGTTAAGGCCAAATTGATAGAGCGGTCCGAAGGACACCTTACGGCACAGAATGCAGCATTGGAACATGAGGCATTACAATCGGCTACAAAATAGCAATTAGGATACCGCGGCCATCCTGGCTAAGGTACTTGTAATTTTATCATTGCAACCTTAACTCACCCGAAGATAATATATCCCCATCGTAACTCTTGGTAATATAGCTGTCTTGCTCGTAATGCAAAAGGACTACGTAATTATGGTACAGGAAGGCGAAGTATCTGAAAATGTGAGCAGGTTTGAGCAGGCCAGGCAGGCCAAACTCGACCGTATCAGACAGTTGGGAATCTGCCCATACGGAGGCAGATTCGATGGGACGCAGAAAGCTGCGGACATAAAAGCCGCCTTCAAGGAGGAAATCACCGACAGCCGTGCCAAGTGTGCGGGCAGAATCGTGCTTTTAAGAGACATCGGAAAGCTGATTTTCATCACACTTCGCGATAGCAGCGGCAGCATCCAGCTCGGCTTAAGCAAAAAAGTTCTGGCTGACCAGTGGGAGCTGGCAAAGCTGCTCGAGGTTGGCGACATAATCGGCGTCGAGGGCCGGCTGGGCAAAACAAAAACCGGCGAGATTACCATATGGACGGAAAAATTGACCATACTAAGCAAATCACTGATGCAGCCGCCTGAAAAGTTTCACGGCCTGGCGGACGTTGACATCCGTTTCCGGATGCGCTATGTTGACCTCTGGGTAAATCCAGAGTGTTTAGAGCTGTTTAAAAAGCGAAGTGACATCATCGCTGCTATCAGACAGTTTCTGCAGGATAAGGATTTTCTGGAAGTTGAGACGCCTATGATGCAGACAATCGCGGGAGGGGCCGCTGCAAAACCATTTGTAACACATCATAATAGTCTCGATATGGACTTGTTTTTGCGAATCGCACCGGAGCTTTTTTTGAAGCGCCTCCTGGTCGGCGGCATGGAGAAAGTCTTCGAGATAAACCGCAATTTCCGTAATGAGGGACTGAGCAGGTGGCACAATCCGGAATTCACGATGCTCGAGCTGTATCAGGCGTATGCCGACTACAATGTGATGATGGATTTGACCGAAGAGCTTGTGTATCTTTTGGTGGAGAAGTGCTGCGATGGTAAACAGGTTCAATTTTGTGATATGACAATAAACTTTGCCAAACCATGGCGGCGAGCTAAATATGCCGAGCTTCTTGAGCAATACAGCGGCTGCAAAATTGACGACATTTCCGCTTTGAGAAAAAAGGCGGCAGAGCTTGAGATTGACCAGGCAAAAATGGATGATGTTGTGGTTATCAGCGAGGTGTTCGAGGCCTGTGTTGAGGACAAACTCATTGACCCTACATTTGTGATGGATTACCCGGCCCAGCTTTGTCCTCTTACAAGGCGCAGTAAAGAGAATCCCGATTACGCCGAGCGTTTTGAGCTTTACATCGGGAAGATGGAAGTAGCCAACGCATATACGGAATTGAACGATCCCGCTGTTCAGGAAAAAAATTTCAGGATTCAGCTTCGAGGCCAGGAAGATACTATGGCAAAAATGGACGAAGATTTTCTTACAGCGCTCAAATACGCAATGCCGCCTGCAGGCGGACTTGGCATCGGGATTGACAGGCTGATTATGTTTTTGACGGGAGCTGCAAGTATTCGTGATGTTGTGTTGTTTCCATTGCTCAGGCCGAAGAAGTAACACAGCCGTCATGGCCGTGTTGGCACGGGCTTCAAGACCGTAGTGCAAAGGAAGTTAAGAAGTGCTTAAATTATTTCTATGGCTTCGGTATTTACGCAAGAAAAAGATTGTTATTCTGTGTATCGTCGCAGTTGCGCTGTCGGTATCGCTGCTTTTGGTCGTGGACAGTTTTTTTACAGGTTTAATTGAGGGATTGAAGAATAGTCTTGCGGCCCAGTCAGGTGACGCTTTTGCATATATCTACGGCCGACCCATTCCTCGATACAACGCTTTTCTTAACAGGCTTTCAGCTTTGAAAGAGGTTGATGCTGCGGCACCTGTTTGCATGGGGGGAGGGCTGCTCTGGCTTCAAAGCGGCGATGTGCGAGAGGCGGCTATCAAGGGTATCGATGTTGAAAAGGATAGCAAATTTATCAACTGGAGGAATTGCCTGTTAAGGCAAAAAGAACAAAGCGGCCCATTGAATTTTGATGTTGCCGGTTATCCCGATGCCAATGGAGTCTGGGTCGGTGTCAAACTTATAGCCGAACCAAACGAAAGAACCGATAAATATGACACCGGGGAAATCAGAAAGCTGATAGGTAAAAAGGTTGT
>Ga0315548_1001731_pt1 | contig 17821 bp, 15 predicted proteins | sample SalMarSW160110MG_2_FD_202540 | JGI IMG/M metagenome (GOLD analysis project Ga0315548, IMG submission 202540) | Salt marsh sediment microbial communities from the Plum Island Ecosystem LTER, Massachusetts, United States - Salt Marsh Sediment SW1601-110 ...
TTGTCCCTTCTCCCTTTCCTTGGGCTGGCTTGACCAACCACTGGTGGCCAGGGTGCTCTCAGAACACTTCCAGAGGATCACAATAAACACAGCTCCAAGTGGTACAACTTTTTGGGGGAACCCCCTAGGTAACTGGTTAGTTTAGATGTCTCTGCTCCTGCATTCACCATTTGTCATTCTCCTCTGGCCATTGCGCGCGCTAACTGCTGTTTATGTCGCTGATTACTTCCCCTGCAGCCGCTCCCGCGTATAGGGCACCAGCCCGCCCGCTTCCACGATCCCCATCACGAACTCGGGCAGCGGCGACGTGCGGTAGGTCTTGCCCGTGCGCGCGTTGGTGATCGTGCCCGCGGTCAGATCGACGGTCAGTTCGTCGCCCTTCTCCGTCTCCGCCACCGCCTCGGGACATTCCAGGATCGGCAAGCCGATGTTGATGGCGTTGCGGTAAAAGATGCGCGCAAAGCTGTTGGCGATCACGCAGGAGACGCCCGCGCCCTTGATCGCCAGTGGCGCGTGCTCGCGCGACGAGCCGCAGCCAAAGTTGTCCCCGCCCACGATGATGTCGCCGGGCTGCACGCTCCCCGCAAAGCCCGCGTCGATGTCCTCCATGCAGTGCTCCGCCAGCTCCTCCGGCAACGACATGTTCAGGTAGCGCGCCGGGATGATGGCGTCGGTATCGACGTTGTCGCCGTATTTCCACACCCTGCCCGAACAGATTGTTCGCGTCAACTTCATTTCGCCACCTCCTGCGGTGCTGTGATGGTTCCGGTGACCGCCGATGCTGCCGCCACCGCCGGCCCGGCCAGGTAGACCTCGCTTTCGGGATGACCCATGCGGCCCACAAAGTTGCGATTTGTCGTGCTCACCGCTCGCTCTCCCTCGGCCAGGACGCCCATGTGGCCGCCCAGGCAGGGGCCGCATGTGGGGGTGCTGACCGCCGCGCCTGCCAGGATAAAGGTCTCGATCAGCCCCTCACGCAGCGCCTCCAGATAGACCGTCTGCGTGCCGGGCAGGATGATGCAGCGCACGTCGGGATGCACCTTCCTGCCGCGCAGGATCTGGGCGGCGACGCGCAGGTCCTCCAGCCGCCCGTTGGTGCACGAGCCGATGACGGACTGGTCGATCTTGACGTCGCCGGCCTGGCTCACCGGGCGCGCGTTCTCCGGCAGGTGCGGGAAGGCGACCTGCGGCTCCATCTCGCTCACGTCGATCTCGATCACCTGCACATAGTCCGCGTCCGCGTCGGCCTCGTAGACGGTGTAGGGCCGCTTGGCCCGTGCGCGCATTTGCGCGTTGTCCACGTAAGCACGGGTTGTATCATCCACTGGAAACAGCCCCGCCTTGCCCCCCGCCTCGATGGCCATGTTGGACATGGTCAGCCGCCCGGCCATCGAAAGCTGGCTCACTACCGGCCCGGTGAACTCCATCGCCCGATAGAGCGCGCCGTCCACGCCGATCTGCCCGATGGTGTACAGGATCAGGTCCTTGCCGCCGACCCACGGCTGCAAGCTCCCGGTGTAGACGAAGCGCATGGTCTGCGGCACACGCAGCCACACGATGCCCGTCGCCATGGCCACGGCGATGTCCGTCGAGCCCATGCCGGTGGCAAACGCCCCCAGCGCGCCGTAGGTGCAGGTGTGCGAGTCGGCGCCCACGATCAGGTCGCCCGGCAGCACCAGCCCCTGCTCCGGTAGCAGCACGTGCTCGATCCCCATCTGCCCCACGTCAAAGTGGTTGACCACGCCCTTCTCCCGCGCGAACTGACGCATGGCCAGACATTGCTGCGCCGACTTGATGTCCTTGTTGGGCGCAAAGTGGTCGGCCACCAGCACGATCTTTTCGGTGTCGAACACGCTATCCACGCCCAGCTTGTCGAACTCGCGCAGCGAGATGGGGGCAGTGATGTCGTTGGCCAGCACCACGTCCGCCGCCACCTCGACCAGGTCGCCTGGCCGTACCTTCCTCGGCGCGATCCCCCTCCTGTCCCCCCTAATAGGGGGGATGAAAGGGGGGTATTCGTCCACCACGTGCGCGCCGATGATCTTTTCAGCTAGCGTATGTCCCATTGGTTCTTCTCCTCACTACTCCGCCACGAATTTCACGAATTGACACGAATTAGAAAATTAGTGAAATTCGTGCAATTCGTGGCAAAACGTACTAGACTTCGCAGGGTGGCTCGTCGGCCACCGACTTGATCAGCTCTGCCGCGGCCTGCACCTGCTCGTCGCTGCCGCTGACGCCGAGCCAGTAAGCGCCCTCGGCCCCATAGATGCCGCCCGCTGCGATGAGGTAGGCTTCGGCCCCGGTCAGCAGCCGGATGGCGTCCAGCTCGGTAAAGACCTCGCCGGGGAAGGGAAACAGGCGCGGGCCTGCAGCGCCCGGCGCATTGCACTGCTCGGCCAGATCGGTCACCGGCTCAAGCACGCGCTTTTCCAGGCCCACAGGTACGATCAGCCGCGCCCGCTGACCGATCACTGCCGGCAGCGCCGCCAGGATCGTCCCGCCCTGCGGGTGGCCGATCTGCACGGCAGGGTGGCCCTCGGCGTCGAAGGCGTTGGCGCCTTTCAGGATCACGTCGCCCTCTCGCAGGTCGCCGGCGACGTCAAAGATGGTCTTGCCCTGCTGCCGCTGGCTGTTGGCGATGACCACGTCGCCGGGAAAATCGATCTGAGCGACCTTGGCCCCCGGGGCCACCGTCACGCCGCGCCGGAACCCCACGCGCGAGAACCCTTCGGCTTGCCCTAGGGACTTGAGGATCTCCTCGGCCACGTAGCCGTTTGTCGTGCCGGCGATGATGACCAGGGTGCCTTTCTCCAGCACGCGCCGGACGTCGGGATGAACCGCCATCCCTTTCCCGATGATGCGTTTGCCCATAGCCGTCGTCACGCAGAATTGCTTCATTGTCCCTTTTCCTCCTCAGATATCTCCGGCAGTTCTGCAAAGAAATGCCTAGTTTTTTCGCGCTACGACCAGCGCGCGGCTCGTCTTTGGCCCCGGCTCGACCGCGCCTTCGGCGAAGGGATCGCAGACGGTCAGAACCGCCAGACCAGCCTGTTCCAACAACGCCCGTATCGTCGCCACGGGATAGCCTCGCTGGACGTGAGTCTCGGTGAACCGTTCCCACAACTGCTCCCGCCGGATAAACCCGTGAAAGACCAACGTGTTGGTCAAACTCTCATAGTCCCAGCGTGTGCGGCTGACGATGAAGCAGTCGTCGCTATCCCAACGGATAAAATCGCGGCTGCCCCAACCCTCCGCCAGGCCAAAGACCGTGTTCGTGTTGAAGACGTAGAGATCGCCGCCGCGCAGCGCGGTCGCGGCGTAGCGGAACGCGGCCAGCAGGTCCGTCTCCTCCAGCAGGTAGTTGAGGCTGTCGTACATACAGGTGACGAGGTCGGCCGGCTCGTCGAGGGCGAAATTGCGCATGTCGGCCTCGACCAGCTTGACCCCTGGCAGCTCTGCCTCGGCGATTCGCTGGCGGACCTGAGCCAGCATCTGCGGCGAGCGGTCCACGCCCGTGACTCGATAGCCGGCCGCGGCAAACTTGGCCGCAGCGACGCCGGTGCCACAGGCCACGTCCACGATGTGATGAATCTCGCCCAGGTCGTGCTCTGCTGCCAGCGCCAATACCCGGTCGGCCATATCCTCGGCAAAGGCCCCCCATCCAGCGCTATCGTATAGCGTAGACAGTATCTCGTATGGCTCTGTCACATTTCCTTCTCCCGACGCCCGCTACTGCCGGCTAGCCGCCTCGCGCCGGGCGGCGATCAGCCGGTTCAACGCGAACATGTACGCCTTGGCGCTGGCGACGACGATGTCGGTGTCTGCGCCATGGCCGCTGAACACCCAGCGCGTGTCCTTGCCGCCATCGTCGGCCTGGATGCGGATGGTCACCCGGCCCACGGCGTCGATGCCCTCGGTCACCGCCTGCACGGAGAACTCGATCAGCTCGTTTGGCTCGCCGATGACGCGGTTGATGGCGCGGTAGATGGCATCCACCGGCCCGGTGCCATGGTCGGCGTCGCAGAATATCTCCCCCTCCGGCCCGGTGATGCGCACGGTGGCCGTGGGGATGCTCAGATTGCCGCAACTGACCTGCACCTGATCCAAGTGGTAGGTCTCCTCAAAGTACATCCCAGCCTCATCGGAGACGATGGCCTCCAGGTCGCGGGTGTCCACCGTCTTTTTGCGGTCGGCCACCTCCAGAAAGCGCTCGTAGACCTTTTCGAACGTGTCTCCGTCCAGCGTGTAGCCCAGCTCGGCCAGCCGGTGGCGCAGCCCGTGACGGCCCGACCGCGCCGAGAGGATGATGGCCGAATCGGGCGCGCCCACGTCGCGGGGGTCGATGATCTCATAGGTGGTGCGCTCCTTCAGCACACCGTCCTGGTGGATACCGGAGGAGTGGGCAAAGGCGTTGGCCCCGATGATGGCCTTGTTGGGCTGCACCGGGATGCCCGTCAGCTCGCTCACCAGACGGCTGATGGAGTAGAAATGCTTGGCGTTGATGTGCGTGGTCAGCCCAAAGACGTCGCGGCGGGTCTTGATCGCCATGACGACCTCCTCCATTGCCGTGTTGCCCGCCCGCTCGCCGATGCCGTTGACGGTCACCTCCACCTGCCGCGCGCCGTTGAGCACGCCGGCCAGCGTGTTGGCCGTGGCCATCCCCAGGTCGTTGTGGCAGTGGATGGAGATGACGGCCTTGTCGATGTTGGGCACGTTGTTCTTGATGCCCGCGATCAGCGCCCCGAACTCGGTCGGCGTGCTGTAGCCGGTGGTGTCGGGGATGTTCACCACGGTGGCCCCGGCGTCGATGACGGCCTCCAGCACGCGGTAGAGATATTCAGGGTCGGCGCGGCCGGCGTCCTCGGTATAGTACTCGACGTCCTCCACGTACTTCTTGGCGTACTTGACCGCCTCTACGCCCATCTCCATCGCGCCCTCACGGGTGGTGCGCAGCTTGTGCTCGATGTGCACGTCGGAGACACCCAGCCCGGTGTGAATCCGTGGGCGTGCGGCGTCTTGCACTGCCTCGACTGCTACGTCGATGTCCTTCTTGTTGGCGCGCGTCAGGCCGCAGATGGTGCAGTTGCGGATCTCTTGCGAGAGGCGCTGCACGGCACGGAAATCGCCCGGCGAGGAGATAGGGAAACCCGCCTCGATGACGTCCACCCCCATCTCTTCCAGCGCGCGAGCGATCTCTAGTTTCTCGTCCACGTTCATCGCCGCGCCGGGCGACTGCTCCCCATCGCGCAGCGTCGTGTCGAAAACGATAATGGAATCTTGAGTACCAACCCCGCTTTCATCCATGACCAATTACCTCCTAATTCCCTCGATCTCCAATCTCTAATCTCTGGTTGTACAGTTCAGTATCTCTCTGCCAATGACCCTGCCTGTATCCAGTCTAATCACGTGCGTGATACTCCTGGGCAGTTCGTCCGTGTCGTGCGTCACATAGATCATGCTGGCATCCAGGTGATCGCCGACCGAATCGACGGCCTCCAACACCCGATCACGATTGCGCGCGTCCAATCCCTGGCACGGTTCGTCCAGAACCAGCAGTTGCGGACGCTTCACCAGTGCGCGGGCGACGAGCGCCATGCGCTGCTCCCCCTCCGAAAGTTGCCGGAATGCCGCGTCGGCGCAGTCCGTGATACCGAGCCGTTCCATCCAGGCCTGGGCCTCCTCCTGCTGCTGCGGTGAACAGCGGTGATAGAGCCCCACCGAGTCGAAGAAACCCGAACACACCACGTCAAAGCCAGTGGCGTCGAAGGGATAGTAAAGGTGCAGCTCGGGCGCCACCCAGCCGATACGCCGCTTGATCTCCCAGATGGACTCGCCCGAGCCCCGCCGCCTGCCGAAAAGTGTGATGTTGTTGGCATAAGCCTGCGGGTTATCGCCCAGGATCAGGCTCAAGAGCGTCGTCTTGCCCGCGCCGTTGGGACCCAGCAGCGCCCAGTGCTCCCCCTCGCGCACCGTCCAGTCGATCCCCTGGAGCACCGGCGTGCCGTTGTAGGAGACGCGCACGTTCTCCATGCGGACCAGGACTCGGCGGTCGGCCCTCTCCCCCTGGTGGCCTGTAGCCGCGGATTCTATCCGCGCGGGGTGCGGGACAGCCGCTGGGCTGCGCGGTTTGGAAACCGGCCCTCTTGCCTTCACCCGGCAGTCCTCCACCTCCAGCACGTGCGTGATGCCCGGTGGGATCTCGTCCCGATCCGTCTCCACCACCATCACGCGCATCCTGTCCTGCGTCAGCCGCGCGATGATCTCCCTCAGCCTGGCCCTGAACTCCTGGTCGAGGCCGGTGAAGGGATTATCGAGGATGAGCAGCCGCGGACTCTTGAGCAGCGCACGGGTGATGAACACCTTGCGCCGCTCTCCGTTGGAGAGCTGGATGGCGTTCTTTTCCAGCAGCGATCCTATCTGTAAACGTTCGCTAACCTCGTCCCGCCGCGCCGTGAACTCGGCAGGGTCGGGAAGGTTGTCAACGACTTGAAACGGGTTAATTTTGTAAACCCGATCGAGCGACAGATACTCCGCGACGGGCACGCCATCCGTGCTTCTATCACTATTCCACCGTGCCTGGTAGAACGGGTCCTGCCATCCCACGACCGATCGCTGCGCGTCGAAGGACACGTAGCCGATCTGCTCCTGCGGCTTGACGCCGCCCTCCGCAAAGTGATAGGCGATCTTCCCCTGCACGACCGGCACCTGGCCGCACACCGCCTTCACCAAGGTCGATTTTCCTGAGCCGTTTGGGCCGATCACGGCCCAGTGCTGGTCCTCCAGGATCTCCCAGCAGGTGTGCTCGAAAAGCACCCGGTCATACAGCCGGAGGGAGATATCATTCAGGGTGATGAACGGTTTGCGCCCCACGCAGCCAGGCCCCCCTGCCTAAATGACCGCTGGCGTCTCCACCGTGCGCTCGTTCCGCACGTTGCCGGTGTTCAGTGTGGTCCTGGGCTCGAACAAAAGCACGTGGGCCTCCTCTTCGGCCACCGGCTTGTGCTCCACGCCGTGCGGCACGATCAGAAACTTCCCTTCCTCCAGCGTCACGTCCCGGTCTCGGAACTTGATGGTGAGCCGGCCCTCGATCACCATGAACAGTTCGTCCTCGACGTCGTGGTGGTGCCAGACAAACTCGCCTTTCACCTTCACGATCTTGACGCACTGCCCGTTGAGCTCCCCCACAATCTTGGGAGACCACAACTCGTCAAATGTGCTGAACTTTGCCGCCAGGTTGACCTTTTCCATCGAGTCTTCCATCCCATCCTTGCACAGAAGATGTAGGCGTGATTTCCACCCGTGCTTTGCACGGCTCGCGCCCGCGGATTGGAATCCGCGCCAACATTGTTCATTGTCAATTGGCTAATTGCTAATTGACCGACCCTACTTCCCCCAATTCTCCGGCCGCAGGGAGCGGACCGCCGCGCCCGCGCGCCACATCTCCGACTCGCGCATCTCGCGCAGCTCCTCCCCCAGCTTCTCCCTGTAGTCGGGGGCGCTGTTGGCCTCAAGCACGATGCGCGTCTGCTCGCCGGCGGCGACGCTCTCGTACAGCCGGTCGAACACCGGTTCCACGGCCTTGCGGAACTCGTGCCGCCAGTCCAAGGCGCCGCGCTGCGCCGTCGTGCTGCAGTTGGCGTACATCCAGTCCATCCCGTTCTTGTCCACCAGTCGGATCAAGCTTTGTGTTAGCTCCTCGACCGTCTCGTTGAACGCCTCGCTGGGGCTGTGGCCGTGCTTGCGGAGCAGGTTATACTGCGCCTCCATTAGCCCAGCCAGCGCGCCCATCAGCACGCCCCGCTCGCCGGTCAGGTCGCTGTAGACCTCCATCTGGAACGTGGTGGGGAACAGATAGCCCGCGCCGATGGCGATGCCCAGAGCGATGGTTCGCTCCTCTGCGCGTCCCGTATAGTCTTGGTGCACCGCGTAGCTGGCGTTGATGCCGCTCCCGGCCAGAAAGTTGGCCCGCACGCTGGTGCCCGATCCCTTGGGCGCGACCATGATCACATCGATGTTCTCCGGCGGCACGATGCCCGTCTGATCGCTGTAGACGATAGAGAACCCGTGCGAAAAGTACAGTACATCCCCTGCCTTCAGGTGCGGCTTGATGCGCGGCCAAGTCAGCTTTTGCGCCGCGTCGGAGACCAGGTACTGGACGATGGTGCCGCGCTCTGCGGCCTCTTCGAGATCGAAGAGCGTCTCGCCGGGAACCCAGCCATCGGCGACGGCCTTGTCCCACGCCGCCTGGTCGCCCTTCCACTGCCCCACGATGACGTTGATGCCGTTATCGCGCATGTTCAGCGACTGGGCCGGGCCTTGCACGCCGTAACCGAGCACGGTCACGGCCTCGTCCTTCAGCACCTCGCGGGCCTTCTCCAACGGGAACTTGTCTCGCGTGACGACATCCTCCACCACTCCACCAAAATCGATCTTTGCCATTTGATTCCTCCTTGTCAATTAGAATTGCCATTACGCGCCGTTGAGATCGCAGCTACCGCTGCCATCGTTACCGCGCACCATTGCCACGCGCCCGGTGCGCGTCATCTCCTCGATACCAAAGGGTTCCAGCAGGCCAATGAGCGAATTGACCCGATCCTCCGGCCCGGTGATCTCGACCGTCACCGTGGCGGCCCCTACATCAACGATTCGGGCGCGAAAGATGTTGGTCAGCTCGATAATCTCTGACCGGCCGCCATTAGCCGCCTTGACCTTGATGAGGGCCAGCTCCCGAATGACGGCCGCCTTACTGGTCACGTCTGCCACTTTTGTGACGTTGATCAGCTTCTGGAGTTGCCTGACTACCTGGTCTACGACGCGATCGTCGCCGCTGACGACGATGGTCATCCGCGAGATGCCGGGCGTCTCGCTGTGGCCGACGGACAAACTCTCAATGTTGTAGTTGCGGCGGCGGAACAGGCTGGAGACTCGGTTCAGCACGCCAGGCTTGTCTTCCATCCAGGCAACTAATGTGTGTTTCATTCCTCTTCCTCCTCGGGTCGGCGGATCATAACGCTGATGGGCGAGCCGGGGACCACCATCGGATACACGTTTTCCTCTTGCTCGATGCGGAAATCGATCAGGAAAGGCCCGTCGGCATTGGCCGCTTGCTCGACGGCGGCTACCACTTCGCCTTTCTCCTTCACCGTCAGGGCGGGGATGCCGTATGCCTCGGCAACCTTGGCAAAGTCCGGCCCTAGCAGCGGCGTGCCCGAGTACCGTCCCTCGAAGAATAACTGCTGCCATTGACGCACCATCCCCAGGTAGCCGTTGTTCAGGACGGCGATCTTGAGCGGGATCTTTTCCTGGACGACCGTCGCGAGCTCCTGGATATTCATCTGGAACCCGCCATCGCCGGCGGTGACCCACACCTGCTGGCCGGGCATTCCCATCTGTGCGCCTATCCCTGCGGGCAGTGCAAAGCCCATCGTCCCCAACCCCCCGGATGAGAGCAGCCCTCGCCGCAGGTGGTGGAGAAAGTATTGCGCCTCCCACATCTGGTTCTGTCCTACGTCGGAGACCATCACCGTTTCGCCTTTTGTCGCGTGCCAGATTTGGCGCACCACGTACTGGGGCAGCAGTTCGTCGGTCTCCCTCATCAGGACGTCTCGCTGGGTCGAGTCCTTTTGCCACTCGTGGATGGTCGCCAGCCACTCTGTGTGCTCGGCGGGTTCGACCTGCGGGACGAGCGCCGGCAGGACGTCCTTCAAATCGCCGATCACTGCCAGGTCTGGTGCGATGTTCTTGCCGACCTCGGCAGGGTCGAGATCGACGTGGATGATCTTGGCCTGGCGGGCGAACTGGTCCACCGGGCCGGTCAGCCGGTCGTCGAAGCGGCTGCCCAGGTTGAGGATGACGTCGGCGTGGCTCAGCGCCAAGTTGGTCGCGGCCTCGCCGTGCATCCCTGCCATTCCCAGGCACAGCGGATGCGTCTCCGGTATAGACCCAAGGCCCAACAGCGTGTTGACGACCGGAACGTTGGCCTTTTCGACCAACGCCGCCAGATCGTCCTCGGCGCCCGCCAGCACCACGCCGTGTCCGGCGATGATCAGGGGTTTTTCGGCCTGGTTGAGCATCTGGGCCGCCTGCTCAACCAAGGACGGGGAATCGTACGCACAGCCCTCGAATCCCGGCAGGTTGACCTCTTCTGGATACACGTAGTCGATCTCGGCAGCCTGGACATCTTTGGCGATGTCGATCAGTACCGGCCCCGGCCGCCCGGCGCGCGCGATGTGAAACGCCTCTTTGATGACTGTGGGCAGCTCCTCGATGTCGGTGACCAAGTAGTTGTGCTTGGTGATGGGGATTGTAATGCCGGTGATATCCACCTCCTGGAACGCGTCCGTGCCGATGAAAGGGGTGGCGACTTGGCCGGTTAAGGCCACCACTGGCGACGAGTCCATGTAGGCTGTCGCCAGACCGGTGACCAGGTTGGTTGCGCCGGGACCCGACGTGGCCACGCAGACCCCCACCTTGCCGGTGGCGCGCGCGTAGCCATCGGCGGCGTGGGCCGCTCCCTGCTCGTGGCGCATCAGGACGTGGTGGATGGGGTAGTCAGGCAGCGCGTGGTACAAGTGGATCACCGCGCCGCCCGAGATGCCAAAAACGGTATCGACGCCTTCGTATACCAGGCTTTCCCATACCATCTGTGCACCTGTTCGCTTCATGTCTCCTCCTTGTTCGTACGAGTTCTTGCGTCGTATCCAGCAAAACTGAGGCCGCCCGGTTGGGCGGCCTGTGCACCTCTTGCTCTTTTCTCACCGGTGCCGTCCCAACCGTCAATTGCCCCTGCTAAGCAGGAGCCCAATAATGACCAAGACGAGCAACCCCAGTGCTTGAGGGATAGACTTGCGTATTCTGGCGTGATATCGGCGAGTGCTCACTTTCAGTCCTCTTGTGGGTGGCCTCAATGGTACACGGTTATCGTTAACATTCTGCTAAGGGCGCGTTGGATGTCCTTTAAGGTCGTCTACAGCATCAGAGCCGCCCCGTTGGGCGGCTCTGCCTTGTGCTCCAAACGCGTGCTGGCTTTCACCATCTGCCCAACAGGCTAAGGCTCCTTTCCAATAAGGACCAGGAGCAAGTTGGACAAGACTAGAACCAAACCGCGAAAGTTGATCATAGCAAAGGTCTCAAAACTACCAAGCTGTTGTAGATTATACACAAAGCTGCGGATTTGTCAAACGTCGAACGGTCGGGTTCCCATCTACGAGGGGCGCAGTGCCTGTGTTGGGACCGGCCGGCGGATCATCTCGTGCAGGGCCGCGCCTGCTGGGACCATCGGGAAGACATTGCCCTCGTCGCCCGTCTGAACGATCTGGAACTCGATGAAAGCGGGGCCTGTGTGAGCGCGTGCTTCTTCGATGGCGCTGCTCGCCTCCTCTGGACGTGATAAATGTGTCCGGATGAGCGCTGTGATAGTATTGGGCTGCCCACATCTGGTGTCGCCCCACGTCTGTGACCAGGATGGCCTCGCCCTTTGTCACCTCTTGGATGGCGTTGACAAACTCGGGGGCTACCTAAAACTCCTTCCCAACGACGACGACTACGGGGAGGAGACCGTTGCACACAATGATGGTCAAGCTACAAGAATTTCTCATTCGAAAACTCCCAGGTTGGGCCGGATTATAGTTGATTCGCCGGGTTTATCAAATCGTGATAAAATCTGGGCGCCCTATGAAGAACTTGATTCTTTCGTACGTTCAAGCCGGTACCGTGTTAGAGGCCCGTCAAGCAGGTCAGAAATCGGTGGCGGTGTCTCTAGATTTGGGGCTGACTGCTACGGAGGTGGCGCTTGAGCCAACCGGCGCTCGTCTCCCCGACGACCAGTTTTTGGCCTGGCAGCACCTGGAAAAGATCGGCGACTCTGAACGCAGTTGCTTTGTCGTCGAGAATGGCGGGCCGCGCAAGGTGCAGGTCTTTTCCGAGGCGTCCAATCGGCTCTACAGCCTGATGCCGACCGAGGGCGCGCCGACGATGCTGGTCTCGGGAATCCCGATGCATTGCTTCAAGGGGATCGACCCACACCGCGACACCTTGCTCAAGATCGAGACCATCGCCCCGGTGGTGGGGTGGGTGCTCGACACGGCCATTGAAGCGGCCAGGACGGGCGAGCACGTCACCACGGTCGAGATCGAGCCCGCCGCACTGGAGGTGGCGCGGCTCAATCCCTGGTCTCAAGCACTGTTTGGCAATCCCAAGATCACCCAGGTGGTGGGCGACGTGATCGACGAGATCCAAGGTTTCGAGGACGAGGCCTTCGACCGCATCATTCACGACCCGCCGGCGTTCAACCTGGCGGGCGACCTGTACTCGGGCGGGTTCTATCGGAGCTTTTTCGAGTGCTGAAACACGGAAGGCGTCTATTCCATTACGTCGGCGATCTGGAGAGCAAATCGGGCCGCGTGGTATCCAAGGGCACAGCGCGGCGGCTTCAGGAAGTGGGTTTTGTGCGAGTCGTGCGCTGCCCTGAAGCGTTTGGCCTGGTGGCGTACAAGTAGGCGCGCTTTCCGCGGACAGTTCCTGTCCGTTAGCACCCATCTTGTGGAGGAATGATGTCTGGAGTCAGCGAACGAATCGAACAACTGCGGCGCGAGATCAACTACCACAACTACCGCTATTACGTGTTGGACGATCCCGTCGTCAGTGACGCCGAGTACGATGCGCTGATGGACGAGCTGAAGGCATTGGAGGCAGAGCACCCCGAGTTAGTCACGCCCGATTCGCCGACCCAACGTGTGGGTGGGCAGCCAGCGGAGGGATTCGTCAAGGTGGAGCACCCCGCGCCGATTCTCAGTCTTGACAAGGCGTCCAGTGGCGAGGAGATTCGCGCCTGGTGGGAGCGCGTGGGCAAGTTCCTGCCCGAAGACGCGCTTGCCCTGAGCGCGGACGGAACGTCCGCAGTCGAAGGGCCGCCCTTGGCCTGGGTGGTCGAGCCCAAGCTGGATGGCCTGACCGTGGTGCTGCACTACGAGGACGGCCTCTTCGTTCTGGGTGCGACGCGGGGCGATGGCAGCGTGGGAGAGGACGTGACCACCAATCTACGCACCGTGCGCACCCTCCCGCTGCGTATCCCGGTTAGCTCCCCTACCCCGCAAGCGGGGGAGCCTGCCCTGAGCGGAGTCGAAGGAGGGCTGGGGGTCCCCCGCCGCCTCGTCGTGCGTGGCGAGGCCATCATGCTGATCGACGACTTTGAGGAGTTGAACTGCCGTCAGGCCGAGGTGGAGGACAAGGTGTTCGCCAACCCGCGCAACGCGGCGGCAGGCAGTTTGCGCCAGCTCGATCCGCGCATCACGGCCACCCGGCCCATCACACTGCTGTGTTACGCCGTCGTCGATGCCGAAGGGCCTGCCCTGAGCGGAGCCGAAGGGCCGGTGCCCACTACTCAGTGGGGGTCGTTGAACTATTTGAAGGCGCTGGGTTTCCCCGTCTCGAAGCACGTTGCCCGGTTCGAGTCGCTGGACGAGGTCGTCGCCTACTGCGAGGCTTGGGTCGGGAGGCGCGACACCGTGCCCTACGAGGTGGACGGCCTGGTGATCAAGGTGGATGACCTGGCGACGCGGGAGGCGATGGGGGTGGTGGGTCGCGCGCCTCGGGGCGAGGTGGCGTTCAAGTTCCCCGGCCGCGAGGCCACAACCAGGGTGCTCGACATCGGCGTTAACGTGGGCCGCACCGGCGCACTGACGCCCTACGCTGTGCTTGAGCCGGTTCGGCTGGGCGGCGTCACCATCCGCAAGGCGACCCTGCACAACTTTGAGGACTTGCAGCGGAAGGATATCCGCATCGGCGATACCGTCACCCTGCGCCGCGCCGGCGACGTGATCCCCTACGTCGTCGGGCCGGTGCTGGGAGCGCGCACGGGCGCGGAAAGGGTCTATGAGCTGCCGAAGGTCTGCCCATCGTGCGGCGAGCCGGTGGTGTCGTCGGAGGAGGAGGTGGCCGTCTACTGCGACAACGTCGCCTGCCCGGAGCAGCGCGTGCGCCGCGTGGGGTACTTTGCCGGCGTGATGGATGTCGAGGGCATGGGCGAGCGGACGGCGCAGCTTTTCGTGGATCAAGGCTTGGTCGATGATGCTGCGGACCTCTACTATCTCAAGCGAGAAGATCTGTTGCCACTGGAAGGGTTTGCCGAGAAGAGCGTCGATAACCTGCTGGCGGCCATCGAGGCGACCAAGGAGCGACCTTTGGCGCAGGTGCTGGCTGCGCTGGGCATCCGTGGGGTGGGGTGGACCATTGCCCAGTTGCTGGCTCAGCACTACCGTTCGCTGGACGAGCTGGCGGCGGCGAGCCAAGGTGCGCTAGAGGCCATCGGGGGGATGGGACCGCACACGGCCAGCGCCATCGTCGAGTGGTTCGAGCGGCCGCGCCATCGAGAATTCGTCGAAAAGCTGCGCCGAGCTTGGGTGAAGCTGGAGCAGGAGAGGGTCGCTGCGCCGGTGGCGGGTGCGCTCTCAGGCCTCACCTTCGTCATCACCGGTACGCTGCCGACGCTGAGCCGCGAGGGAGCCACGCGCCTGATCGAGCAACACGGCGGCAAGGTGGTCGGCAGCGTCAGTGGCAATACCGACTACCTGCTTGTGGGCGAAGCGCCCGGCGGCACCAAGTACCGCAAGGCGCAGCAGTTGGGGACGCCGATGATTGGCGAGGTGCGGCTGCTGGAGATGATCGGGGATCAGCAGCGCAACGGATAGATGCCTCAGGGCAGTTGACGCTGCCACTGGAGTAGGGGAGGGCGTCGTGTCACCAGACCTGTGGTTTCTGTATCGCCAAATGCTCCGGAGCCGTCTGTTCGAGCTTGCGGTGACGCGCCTGTGGAACGAGGGCAAAATCTCCGGCGAGATGCACCTGGGCACCGGCGAGGAGGCGGTCGTGGCCGGTGTGGTTGCACACCTGGAGGAGGGGGATGCGATGGCGCTCGACCATCGCGGGACGCCGCCGCTGGTGATGCGCGGCGTCGATCTCGTTCTGCTCCTGCGCGAGTTCCTCGGCCGGCCCGATGGCCTGTGCGGCGGGATGGGGGGACACATGCATCTGTTATCCCCCAAACACCTCGCTGCCTCCTCCGGCATCGTAGGTGCGGCAGGACCGGCCGCGGCGGGGTTTGCGCTGGCCGCCCAGCGGTTGCGCCCGGGGACGCTAGCAGTGGCCTTCTTCGGCGAGGGAGCGATGAACCAGGGTATGCTGCTGGAGGCGCTGAACCTCGCCGTCGCCTGGGAACTGCCGGCGCTCTTCGTCTGCAAGGACAACACCTGGTCCATCACGACCGGATCGCAGTCTGTCTCCGGCGGCACGCCGGGCGGGCGAGCGCGGGGGTTTGGCATGCCGGTCATCGAGGTGGACGGCATCGACGTGGAGGCGATGTGGAAGGCTGCCCGCGAGGCGGTACAGCGTGCACGCCGAGGAGATGGCCCCACCTTCCTACACGCCTGCTGCGTGCACTTGGAGGGGCACTTCTTGGACGATGCCCTGGTCGCTGCGGCGCGCCACCCGGCGCGCGAGATGCTGCCGATAGCCTGGCCTATGGCACGGTCCTTTCTGAGGATGAGAGGCGCGCCGCTGAAGGAGCGTATCGCCAGTTTGCGGGCTGTTTTGGCTACCCTTGTTGGGGCGGCCAGGGACCTATCAGCGGCTCAGGAGCGCGACCCTCTAAAGCGTGCCCGGCACAGATTGGCGTCCGAGCCTGAGCGATTGCAGAGCTTGGAAGCGGAGGTCGTCTACGAGATCCAGCAAACGGTCGAGGCCGCGTTGCTTCCGGCGTGAGGGAAGGTGGTAGATGGGCAAGATGAGCTTTGGAGATGCGATTGAAAGCGCATTGGCCCAGGCGATGGCCGATGATCCCAGGATCGTCGTCTTTGGCGAGGACGTGCCGATGCTGCGGCGGAATCTCTTTGTCCGTTTCGGCGCGAGGCGGGTGATAGGGACGCCCATCAGCGAGGGGGCCTTTGTGGGCGCGGCAGTGGCGGCGGCGATGGCGGGTCTGCGCCCGATTGTCGAGCTGTGGATGGTGGACTTTGTCAGCGTTGCCATCGATGCGCTCCTCAATCACGCGGCGAAGGTGAGGGCGTTCTCAGGGGGGCGCTGGAACGCACCTGTCGTCCTGCGTGCGGCGTGCGGCGGTGGCTACGGCGACGGCGGCCAGCACGAGCAGAGCCTGTGGGGATGGCTGGCGCACATTCCCGGCCTGGCGGTCGTTGTGCCTTCGACCCCCGCCGACGCCGGTGGGCTGATGCTGGCTGCCATCGAGCACGACGATCCCGTCATCTACCTGGAGCACAAGCTGCTTTCCACCGAGTGGCTCGATCATCTCGGCGGGGCGCGGAGAAAGAGCGTGTCATTTGACGTGCCACCAGTGGGCGCTCGCGGGCCGGTCCCAAGGCGCTGGAAGCCGGTGCCCCTGGGCCGGGCGGCCAGTCGCAAGGAGGGTGGAGATCTAACCATCGTCAGCGTAGGCGTCGGAGTCCATCGGGCGCTAGAGGCCGCCCGGCAACTGGCGCGGCAGGGGGTTTCGGCGGGCGTACTCGACCTGCGCACCGTTTCGCCGTTGGATACGGAAGCTGTGTGCGAGGCTGTCTCGCGGACGGGCAGGATGCTGGTTGTGGACGAGGATTACGAGGGGTTTGGCCTCTCCGGTGAGTTGGCGGCGATTGTGCTGGAGGCAGGTATCGCGGCGCGGTATGGACGCGTGTGTACGCAGGATACCATCCCCTACACGCGCGACCTGGAGAACGAGGCGTTGCCGAACGTCCAGCGTATTGTGGATGCCGCGCTACAGATTGTAGGAAGTAGGGGCTGATCGCGATACCTAAAGTATTGCTTTGCTACCGTTTTGAAGCAGATGGCTTTGATGTTACGTCAACGACAATTACCTCAATAACTCTAGGGGAAACCGCCTTAGCTGCGTCAAGGAGGTTTTGCCTCAGCGTGTCTGGGCTAGAGTATTTTGTGGGTTCTTTGCAGTTGACACCATCTTTGAACCAGAAAACAAAGAGGATTCCATACTTGGTATCCGCGGCGTCCATATATGCTGGTAGTTGTGTTTGGAGCTTGTGCTCCAGCTGGCCGTGTTGAGCCCTTTTGAACTCAATACAGCAATTGAGTGCGCTGGTTCCATGGGTTGCTGTACAGCGAAAGTCAAGAGGGCCTGCGCCATCATTCGGTTCTCTCAAGAATTCGATTCCTATTTGTCGGAACCTCGGCCTGAGTTGCGAGAAAATCGTGGGTTGTAGGCTGGGTTCTTCTTTTGGTGTTCTAGGTTTCTGGTTTTCTTCGTTCCAGAAGGGTTGCCAGAGACGTGTACTCTCGATTTCTTCTTTGTAGTTGCGCAGTATGTCCACCGTTATTTCGAAAACTGTTTCCTCTGACGCAATAACGACTTCGGTTTGGCTTGTGTCGATTACTCTGATGGTTTTTAGGGTTTCGGCGATGTAGGGCCAAGAATACTCACTGTAGTGTTTTTTTGATACCCGATTGACCTTGAAAAAGCGAGTTCGTGTTTTTTGAACTCGACTCAAAAACTGAACTTGGTCTTCAGGGAAGTCGCCTCTTGCTATTTGACCAGACAGGCGAATGGAAAATCTGTCGTCATCACGCCAGCCATTTCGCAGGTTGATCTCATTCAAGCAGTGTAGTATTTGAAGGTCAGCTTTCTGCATAAACGCCCGCTTCAGAGTCGTAGCCTGGAGTTTAGCCGTGTTCTACTGTAGGCCGTAATAAACTTATCCCCCCAGTACCTTACCAATCACATACCCCCTGACAATCAGGCAATTCGTCGCCCTTCGCCCCATTGAACATCTTTTCCCCCATAATAAGGGGGAAGGGGGTG
>Ga0315548_1001735_pt1 | contig 17802 bp, 12 predicted proteins | sample SalMarSW160110MG_2_FD_202540 | JGI IMG/M metagenome (GOLD analysis project Ga0315548, IMG submission 202540) | Salt marsh sediment microbial communities from the Plum Island Ecosystem LTER, Massachusetts, United States - Salt Marsh Sediment SW1601-110 ...
GGTTAAACCTGGCAAAATACGACAACAGCAAAGCCGATAAATTATTGGAAGCGGCCCGCATCAGCCTGGACGAAGAAACAAGAGCGGAGAAATACCAGCAGTTCCAGGATATTTTGATTGAAGATGCCCCCTGTCTTTTCCTCTACCGGCCGGATTATGTTTACTTCGCCAACAAAAACATCAAAGGGATAGATGAAACCATGATTGTCGACCCTTCAAAAAGATTCAGCCGGATTGAGGACTGGTATATCAAAACCAAAAGATCATGGTAGCTAACCTAAAACACAAAAAGCCCGAAATCCGCCATCTCAGAGACATGAAAGCGGTCCTTTATGATCAGGCTTGGGCGAAAAAAGCTCCCGATCTGGAGCTCTACTATATGTATCGGGGGCTTAAAAAGAAAAACGGGTTAAGGTACGACATTACCGTTATCCCCCCGAAAATGCTGGGCAAAGAGTTCGTCAAAACTAAGGGTCATGAACATTCCGACAATTACGGCGAAATGTATATTGTCTTAAAGGGACGGGCAATCTATCTTCTACAAAAATACCAAAATAACCAAATCAAAGACGTTTACGCTGTCAAAGCGAAAAAAGGCGAGGCGGTGATTATCCCTTCTCACTACAGCCATATCACCATTAACCCTTCAAAAAAAGAAATCCTGACAGAAGCCAATTGGCTGGACGAAAAATGCCGCAACATCTACGATTTGTTTGTTAAAAAACAGGGTGCTTGCTACTATTACACAAAGAAGGGCTGGACAAAAAACAAAAAGTATGATAGAATACCTAAACTACGTTTCAAAAGACCTCTCAAGCAAACACCTAGAGATTTAAACTTTCTCCATGGCAATTAAAAAAGCGGTTATCCCCGTTGCTGGTTTAGGAACAAGATTCCTGCCTTTAAGCAAGGTATTGGCTAAAGAAATCTGGCCCTTGGTTGATAAGGCGGCAATACAGTACATTTTAGAAGAAGCGGCCGGTTCAGGGATAAAAGAATTTATTTTCGTCAGCAAACCGGGTAAAGAAATATTTTTAGATTATTTCAAAAAACAGCTTAAACCGAACAAAATTTCTTTCTCCCAGGTTTTCCAAAAAGAGCAGCTGGGCGACGGCCACGCTGTGCTGCAAGCGAAAAGATTGGTCAAAAAGGAACCATGTTTGGTTTTGTTCGGCGATGACATTGTTGAGTCTAAAGTCCCCTGCTCCCGGCAATTGATCAATGTTTTCAATAAATACCGTAAGCCCGTCGTTGCCTTATACAAACTACCCAAAGAAAAACTTTCCTCCTACGGCATTGTTAAAGTTAAAAAAATAGCCCCCCGGCTTTACGAAATAAAAGGGATCGAGGAAAAACCGGCCACCAATAAAGCGCTTTCCAATTTAGCGATTGTCGGCAAGTACGTAATTGATTCAAAAGTCTTTGATTTCTTAACCAACACTCCCGCCAAAGCCAAAGGCGAGATAAGGCTGGCCGGAGCTTTCAACGAAATGATTAAAAAGGGACTCACTGTTTACGGCTATGAGTTTGAAGGCAAATGGCTGGAATGCGGCAACAAACTGGCTTACTTGAAATCAAACATCTATCTTTCCCTAAAACATCCCCAATTCAAAAAAGAACTCAAACAATTATTAAAAAAGATTTAATAAGCGGACGTGGTGGAACGGCAGACACGTAGCGTTCAGGACGCTATGGGCGCAAGCCTGTGTGGGTTCAAATCCCACCGTCCGCACCATGAAAAAACAAAAAAATCTGAGGATTGTTCCTCTAGGCGGCCTCGGCGAGGTCGGCCGAAACATGATGTGCCTTGAGTACGACAAGGCGATTTTGATCGTGGATATGGGTTTCCGCATGCCCGAAGAAGACATGCCCGGGGTCGACTACATCATCCCTAATATTTCCTATTTGAGAGGCAAGGAAAAAAACATCTTGGGAGTCTTGTTCACCCACGGCCATTACGACCATATCGGCGCTGTCCCCTATCTGGTCGGCCGATTGGGCAACCCGCCTCTCTTTGCTTCGGGTTTAACGCGGGGAATTATTATCAAACGACAGGAAGATTTTCCCCACCAGCCTAAACTGAACATAACTCAAGTAAAAGACGGCAGCCGAATTAATCTCGGCCCCTTTAAAATTGAATTTTTCAAACAAAACCACAACATTTCCGATAATCTAGGTATTTTCATCCAGACGCCGATCGGCAATATCGTGCACACGTCCGACTTCAAATTTGACGACAACCCGGTTTACGATCTGCCGACCAACTTTAAAAAACTGAAAGAAATCGGCTCAAGGAATATTCTGCTTTTGATGTCCGATTCCACTGGTGCCGAGGAAAAGAACCATTCTCTTTCGGAAAAGGACATCATGGAAAACTTGGAAGAAATTTTCAAACAGGCCGAGGGCAGAGTTATTGCCGTCACCTTCGGCTCTCTGATCAATCGCATCCAGCAGATAATCGCTCTATCGGAGAAATACGGCCGCAAAGTGGCGGTTGATGGCTACTCAATGAAGACCAATGTAGAAATCTGCAAAAAGCTGGGCTACATCAAATCCCATAAAGGCACTTTAATCAAAATCAACCAGATCAACAATTATCCCGACAACAAAGTAACCCTGCTCTGCACCGGCGCCCAGGGAGAAGGACAGGCCGTGCTGATGAGAATAGCTAATCGAGAGCACCGCTTTGTCAGGCTTAAAAAACAGGATACGGTCATCTTCTCTTCTTCGGTCGTGCCGGGCAATGAAAGAACGGTCCAGGTGCTCAAAGATGAACTTTACCGGCAGAAAAGCAAGGTTTTCCATTACAAAATGATGGATATACATGCAGGCGGACACGGCCAGCAGGAGGAATTGGCTGAAATGATAAGAATCATGCGGCCCAAATTCTTTGTGCCGATCCACGGCCAGTACTCCATGCTGGTCAACCACGCTGAATTGGCCCATGCTCAGGGTATTCCCGAAAAAAACATAGCGGTAGTAGAAAACGGCCAAGTGATTGACTTAACCGCCAAAAGAATTTTGATTGAAAGGAAACCGGTTGAATCAAACTACGTTATGGTTGACGGCTTGGGTGTCGGCGATGTCGGTGAAATAGTTTTAAGAGACCGACAAACCTTAGCCCAAGATGGCATGTTCGTCATTGTGGCGATTATTGACCGAAACACTGGTAAAGTCAGGGGTTCTCCTGATATAATATCTAGAGGATTCGTCTACCTGAGAGAATCAAGGCAACTACTGCAGGATACCAGAAAAAAAGTGATTGAAATCGTTAACCGCACCGCCGGTTCGGGCGGAGCGGTCAACTGGTCTTACGTCAAAGATAATGTTAGAAATAATATCGGCGACTTCCTCTATACTAGGACCCAGCGGAGACCGATGATATTACCGGTCATAATTGAAGTGTAAATTATGAGAATCTTAAGCGGTATACAACCAACCGGTTCCATACATATCGGCGCCTACATCGGCGCTGTCAGCCAGTGGAAAGAACTCCAGGAAATGGGAGAGTGTATTTTCTTTATCGCTGACCTGCACGCTTTGACCGTCAACCGCGACCCGAAAACTTTCCACAAAGAAATCCTGGAATTGGCCAGCGAGCTTTTGGCGGTTGGTTTAAATCCGGAAAAATGCATCATCTTTGTCCAATCCCAAATCAAAGAGCATTCAGAACTCTGCTGGCTTTTGAATACCCTGACCCCGGTCGGCGAACTGGAAAGAATGACCCAGTACAAAGAAAAAGCTAAAAGATTTAAAACAAACATCAACGCCGGACTCTTGAATTACCCGGTTCTGCAGGCAGCCGACATTCTGCTTTACCAGACAGATTCAGTGCCGGTGGGCAAAGACCAGAAACAGCATTTGGAGTTAACCAAAACAATCGCCCGGAAATTCAATCAAAAATACGGCCAAACCTTCAAAGTGCCTGAGGCCCTGCTGCTGGAAACCGGCGCCAAGATAATGGCTTTGAACAATCCCAAGAAAAAAATGTCCAAGTCCGACCCCAAAACCTGCCTTTATCTGTTTGACGAACCGGCTGTCATTAAAAAGAAAATAATGACGGCTGTGACCGACCCGGGCAAAATAATTAAATACGATCCGGCTAGAAAACCGGGCATCTCCAATCTTTTGGCCATCTATTCTCTTTTCAGTGAAAAACCAATCTCTCAGATAGAAAAGAAATTCAGCAAGAAAGGCTACGCTGAATTCAAAAAATCTCTGGCCGAACTTTTAACGACAAAACTGGAGCCCTTTAGGCGCAAAAAGAAAGAACTTCTCGCCAGAGAAGTTTATATTAAGGAAATTTTGGAGCAGGGCAGGAAAAGGGCTGAGACTATCGCCCAATCAACCATGGCTAATGTGCGGAAAAGAATGGGCCTATTCTATTAATTAAGACATCCGTCTATTTCACTCCGAGCTGATTATTTTAGTCAGCTCTTTTTTCTTTTCTGATAATATGGCTTTTGTTTTTGCTTCAATTACCAACCTTAAAACTGGTTCGGTGTTGGAAGGTCTGACTAAAAACCACCAATTCTCAAAATCAACCCTTAAGCCATCTATTTCTAAAGATTGCTTGCGGCTGTAAAGTTCTTTTAATTGATCTAACTTTGCTTTTTTATCTTTTACTTTAAAATTAATTTCTCCGGAGTGGTAATATCTCTGATAAGGTTTAATCAAACGAGAAATCGACTCATCTTTTATGGCTATCAGAATTTTAAGCAGAATGAACATAGGCGCTTCACTAAAATAGTGATCGCGATGGTAATAATGGCCGGAAAACTCTCCGGCGAAAATAATGTTTTCTTTCCTCATTTTTTCTTTGATGAAAGAATGGCCAATACGATAAATAATCGGCCGACCACCAGCCTTCTCAATTGTTTCTTTAACGATATTGCTGGAACGAACATCATACAAAATCTTCCCGCCGCTATTTTTTTGCAAGATTAAAGAAGCCATCAAAGCGGTAATCAAATCGCCAGAGATAATTTTACTCTTTTCATCGACAAAAATAATTCTATCGCCGTCGCCGTCAAAAGCCACCCCCAAGTCAGCTTTTTTGTCCTTTACTTCTGCTTGTAATGTTTTTAAATTCTCGGCTGCTAAGGGGTCGGGCGGATGATTGGGAAAACTGCCGTCGGATTTTTTAAAAAGATGATGAACTTGACAAGGCAGTTTCCCTAAAATTTCCGGGATAACAATGCCTGATACAGCGTTAGCCGTATCTACAACTATCTTTAAATCTTTTATCTTTTTTTTGTCTATTTCTTTAAGGCTGAAAGCGGCGTAATCTTTAATAATTTCCTTTTTAATTATTTTACCTTTGGACTTAACCGGCGACTGGGACTGGGCCAATCTTTTGATTTCTTTAATGCCGCTTTCCCAGCTGATCGGTATCGCACCTTCGCGAACCATTTTGAAACCATTATAATCGGCCGGGTTATGGGAAGCGGTAACTATTATCCCCCCGTCAAACTTATAGCGGGCAACCGCAAAATAAAACATCGGGGTAGTAGACAAACCTATGTTGATTACTTCAGCCCCCAAATCGGTTATTCCTTTAACCAAGCTTTGGTGCAGAGCCGGACTGGAAAGACGATTGTCACGACCAACTACAATTTTCGCTTTCGGCTTTTTCAGAAATTTAACAAAAGCCTGGCCTATTAAATAGGCCGCCTTTTCGTCAAGTTCTCTGGGATATACTCCTCTGATATCGTAAGCCCGGAAAATTTCCGGATTGATTTTCATGTTATTTCAGTATACCATATAATATATGTCATTTTCAGTTGGTATTGTCGGCCTGCCCAACGTGGGCAAATCCACTCTTTTCAAGGCCTTAACGAAAAAACAGGTTGATATTGCCGATTATCCTTTCACAACCATCAACCCCAACGTTGGAGTGGTGGCTGTGCCTGATGAAAGGCTGAAAAAAATCGCTGGAATCATCAAACCGGAGAAAGTCACCCCGACTATCATTGAATTCGTTGACATCGCCGGTTTGGTTAAAGGCGCCCATCAGGGCGAAGGCCTAGGCAACCAATTTTTGGCCCAAATCAGAAACTGCGATGCTATTGTTGAGGTGGTTAAGGGTTTTGGCAACAACCTCAATCCCGCAGACGACATTGAAACAATCAAAACGGAACTTGAGCTCAAGGATTTGGAGGGTAAGGAAAAGGAAAATCTTCTGAGTAAAAAACCGATTATTTATCTGATCAATGCCAACAATAAAACCGAATTCTCCCCTCCCCCGGTTGAGCATTTGGTCATAAACCTGAAAGACGAAGTAGAAATTTCAGAACTGTCCGATCAAGAAACCAAGGAACTGGGAATGAAATCCCAGCTTGACCAGTTAATCCTCAATTGCTACAATATCCTCAGTTTAATAACTTTTTATACCATCACCGGCGGAAAAGAAACCAGAGCCTGGACTTTGACCAAAGGCGTCAAAGCGCCGGCAGCGGGCAATCGGGTCCATTCTGACTTCACCGAATTCATCAAGGCTGAAGTTATCCCCTGGCAGAAATTAATTGAGGCTGGCTCTTGGGTCAAGGCCCGGGAAAAAGGCTGGCTGCAGACAGTCGGCAAAGACTACGTGGTTCTGGACGGTGATGTAATTGAATTTAAAATATGAAGTATTACGAACTTACTTGTACAATAACGCCGGAATTTTCTGAAGAAAAACTAATCGCCCAATTACCGGCTCGGCCAATTAAAAAACAATTGACCTCTTCTTTGATTAGCCTGGAATTTTGGTCCGAACCGGACAAAGTTGAAGGTCTTGAAAAAAAACTCAAAGCTGAAAAACAAGTTCAAAAATGTCTACTGATAGTCAAAAAACCGGAAAAGATTGAAACCAAATTGGCCAGAAGACCGGCCAGAATATTTAAATCCCAAACAGAGAAACCAAAGGTCGAACTAAAAGAGATTGAAAAAAAACTTGATGAAATATTAAAAGAGGAATAATTTATGAATTTGAACAAAGTCATCCTTATCGGCAATTTAACCAGCGACCCCGAATTAAGAAGCACTCCTTCGGGCCAGCCGGTTTGTAATTTCCGTATGGCGACCAACCGAATCTGGTCTGACAAAAGCGGCCAGAAACAGCAGGAAGCTGAATACCACACCGTGGTAGCCTGGGGTAGATTGGCGGAAATCGCCTCCCAGTTCCTGACTAAAGGCTCTCTAGCCATGATTGAAGGCAGGCTGAGAACGAGATCCTGGCAGGATTCTACCGGCAACAAGCGCTTCCGGACCGAAGTGGTCGCCCAAACCCTGCAGCTCGGCCCCCGTGGACAAAAAACAATCAATAACGCGGGAATAGAATCAGCTAAAGAAGACATTCCAATTATTGAAGAAGAAAAAAGTAACGACGAAGAGATCGACGTCAAAGATATTCCATTATAATCATGGCCTGCTATTTCTGCCAAAAAAACGTCCAAGGAATTGATTTCAAGGACGTAAAAATATTGAGCCGTTTTACTTCCGGCCTGGGAAAGATAAGGGCAAAAAAAAGAACCGGCGTCTGTTCTAAACACCAGCGCCAGTTAGCTAAAGCCATCAAGCGAGCTAGACAGCTCGGATTGCTGCCTTTATCTTTTTAAGAACCGGCTGATTTTCTTTCAGGAAATTCTTGGCCGCTTCCATCCCCTGCCCCAATTTAATGTTTTCATACTGAAGCCAGCTGCCGGCTTTTTTTATTATGTCTTGTTTCAAGGCGGTATTGATAATGTCGCCGGCCAAAGAAATACCTTCGTTATAATAAATGTCGAATTCGGCTATCCTGAAAGGCGCGGCCACTTTGTTTTTGACTATCTTGGCTTTGATGCGGGAGCCGACGATCGCATCCCCCTGCTTGATCTGGGCGATTCTTCTCAGATCGATCCTGACCGAAGCGTAAAACTTCAAAGCTAATCCCCCGGGCGTTGTTTCCGGGTTGCCAAACATGATTCCTATTTTCATTCTGGTTTGGTTCAGAAAAACGACCGAAGTTTTAGTTTTAGCGACAACGCCGGACAATCTTCTCAAAGCGGCTGACATTAACCTGGCTTGCAGGCCGATATGCTGGTCGCCGATTTCTCCCGCTATCTCGGCTTTGGGAGTCAAAGCAGCAACCGAATCAATCACGATAACATCAATCTTGCCAGAACGGATTAAAGTTTCAACAATCTGCAAAGCTTGTTCTCCCGAATCGGGCTGGGATATCAGCAGATCGTCAACTTTAACGCCGATTCTCTTGGCGTAGTCGGGATCCAGAGCATGTTCGGCATCAACAAAAGCTCCTACCCCGCCTTTTTTCTGGGCTTCAGCCAAAATGTGCAAAGCCAACGTGGTTTTGCCGCTGGACTCGGGGCCGAAAACCTCAATCACCCTGCCCCGCGGCACTCCGCCAACGCCCAGAGCCATATCCAAAGAAATGGCGCCGGTCGGAATCACGTCAACATCAACCGCCCTAACGTCCTTTAGCTTCATAATGGCGCCCTCGCCAAATCTTTGCTTTATTTCGTCAACCGCTTCCTGCAGGTCGTTTGCTTCTGACTTGATTTCTTTTTTCTTAATCATAGATAAATTATATCAATTATTTATATCTTCTGCCAGTCTTCGTCCTCCTTTTTTTCTTCTTCTGCCAGATAGACCTCTCTCGGTTTAGCTCCCTCGCCCGGTCCGACCACTCCTTTTTCCTCCAGAATATCAAGCAGCCGGGCAGCTCTGGCGTAACCGACTCTCAGCCGCCGCTGCAACAGTGAAGCTGAAGCTTTTTTGGCCTCAGTCACCACTCTCTTGGCTTCTTCGTAAAGCGGGTCGTCTCCCCCGGCGGCAAAATCAAATCCGTTTTGCTCTGGCTCTTTTAAGGTTTTTTCCAACTCTTGAGTAAGCTCTGGAGTGGTTTCTTCTGTCTTGTTTTCTGTTTTTATAAATTTTACGACTTTTTTAACCTCTTTGTCCGAACTATAGGCGGCTTGGATTCTTTTCGGCTTGGTCACCTCGGCCGAAACAAACAACATATCACCCAAGCCTAAAAGTTTTTCCGCTCCGGCCGCGTCTAAAACGGTTCTGGAATCAACTTGGGAAGCTACCTGGAAAGTAATTCGCGAGGTAACGTTGGCTTTAATCAAACCTGTAATCACTTCGACTGACGGCCGCTGGGTCGCCAAAATCAAATGAATGCCCACAGCCCTGGCCATTTGAGCCAGTCTGACAATGCCGCCTTCAATCTCCCTGCCCCGAGCCGCCATCAAATCAGCCAATTCGTCAACTATCAGAACAATGTAAGGCAAGGGCTCTTCTTCCTCTTTGAGCATGGCTTCGTTGTAACGTCCGATGTCTCGGGTGTGCGCCTGGGATAAAACTTCAAACCTTCTTTCCATTTCGCCAATCAGCCACTTAAACGCATTGACTGATTTTTGGGCGTCGTAAATAACCGGTGTCAAAAGGTGGGGCAAGTCGTTATAAACCGGAAATTCCACTCTTTTGGGGTCAATCAGGATTAATTTTAAAATGTCGGGCGAATTCTGGTAAAGCAGGCTTAAAACAATACTGTTCAAGCAAATAGTTTTACCCGTACCGGTTGAACCAGCCACCAGAAGATGGGGCATCCTGTCTAAATCAGCGAAAACAGGATTACCAGCCACGTCTCTTCCTAGAACCAAAGTTAAATTAGAAGTGGAATTCTGGAAATTCCTGCCTTCAATTAAATTCCTCAATCTGACCGGAACCCTAATTTTATTGGGCACTTCAATCCCGACCAAAGGACGGCCGGGAATTGGCGCTTCAATCCTGATCGGGTGAGCTGACAAAGCTAAGGCCAAGTCATTGGAAAGCGAAGTGATTTTAGTCAGCTTGACGCCTTCGGCCGGTTTCAAAGTGTACTGGGTAACGGTCGGACCGGTGTTTACCTCCGACATCTCAACCGAAATGTCAAAATTCTGCAAAGTTCTTTTAATAATGGCCGAATTGATTTTGATATCGCCAGCGGCGGGCACTCCTTTGTCGTTCTCCAATAAATCAACCGGCGGGAGATGGTAATCTTTGGCCATTAAACCGCTGGTTTTTGTTTTAAAATCAATGGCGGGAGCTTTTTCTTTGGCCTCTTCTTTAACCGTAAAAGGAGGCAAAGGTTCTTCAACCGATTTTACTTTAAATTTTGGCGCAAAGATCCGTTTGATTAAAGCCGGCTTTTCTTCTTCTTTCGGTTTTTCTTTGGGCTTGTGCAAAAACTGCCAGATAATGATAGCACCGATGATAATTATGGCGCCGAAAATGACCTGGGTCGCTAGCAGGCCGAAAGCTTTCAAAAATGGAAAAGTAATCAGATAGCCGGCCCAGCCGCCCTGTCTGATTTCATGGTTCAAACATTCAAAAATACCGGCCAAACCAATCAACAATAAAAAGACGGCCAGAATAATCGGCCATCTGCTTTTGTATTTCAACCGCCAGAAAGCCAAACCGGCCAAAACTAAAAATAAAGGCAGAGCGTAGGTTGCCCGGCCGAACAGGAACCTGGAACCCCGCATCAAGTAGGTTCCACCCGTCCCGGCCAAATCAAAAAAAGACAGAGCTGTAATAATTGCTGCCAAAAACATGATTGTGGCCCAGACCAAACCCTTGATTGCTTCGGGCAGGCCGAACGACAAAGATTTTTTTGGTTTTTCAATTATCTTTCTGTTTTTTTTAGACTTTCGCTTGTTCTTTCTGGCCATATCTCTTTCATTTTACCATAGGCAAAACAACTAAGCAAAAACAAGAACCGCCTCAACAGCGGTTCTTTAACGACTAATCGGGCTTAATTATTTTCTCTTAAAACCAGTGCCAGCTGGAATCAACTTGCCGATGATAACGTTCTCTTTCAGCCCTTTCAGTTTGTCTTCCCTTCCTTCAATAGCCGCTTTGATTAAAACCCGGGAAGTCTCCTGGAAGGAAGCGGCCGAAAGGAAGCTGTCGGTGGTCAGAGCAACTTTGGAAATGCCGAGTAAAACCGGCTGGAAAATTATTTCCTTCTTTTTCTCTTTTTTCAGCGCTTTATTCTCCTCCGCTGCTTTGGACAACTCAATAATGTCGCCCGAGTTGAATTGACTGCCACCCCCGTCTTTCACTCTGACCCGGGAGAACATCTGCCGGGTAATCGCTTCCAAATGCTTGTCGTGAATAATGGCTCCCTGGGAAACATAAATCCTCTGAATTTCTTTAATAATGTAGCGCTGAGCCGCTTCCGACCCGCTGACCTGGAAGACTTCTTTCAAGTCCAGATTACCTTCACACAGCTGCTGTCCTTTCTTAACGGTCTGGCCCGCTTCCACCCAAATCGCCCTTTTGGGAAGGATTTTATATTCCACTATATCTTCTTTCTTTTTCTTTTTTGTCTTCTGTTTCTCGCTTTCCGGTTTTATCCTAATAATTCTCTCGGGCGTTACCTCTAAAACCTTGCCGTTGACCTGGCAAATCGTCGCTTTGCCCGCCGGTATCCTAGCCTCAAAAATTTCTTCTACCCGGGGCAAACCTTGGGTAATGTCGCCTCCTTCGGCCACCCCGCCGGTGTGGAAAGTCCTCATAGTCAGCTGGGTGCCTGGCTCGCCGATAGCTTGGGCAGCGATAATGCCGACTGCCTCGCCCAACTTGACCAGTTGATTTTTACCCAGATCCCAGCCGTAACATTTTTGGCAGACTCCTCCGATTGAACGGCAGCTCAGGGGCGAACGCACCTTAACCTTTTCAACATCAGCGTTAATAATGGCGTCGGCTTTCTGCCAATCAATAATTTCGCCTTTCTTGCAAACGCCTTTAATATCATCCAAGCAAACCCGGCCGATAATCTTGAAAAGGAAGTTTTGTCCTAAATCTTTAGCGTCCTGCCGGAAAATAGTAATACCTTCGGCATCGCGGCAATCCTCTTCCATAACCACCACATCGTGGCTGACGTCAATCAATCTTCGCGTCAGATAGCCGGCGGCCGAAGTCCGCAAAGCAGTATCGGCGGTACCTTTTCTGGCGCCGTGGGTCGAAATAAAGTATTCCAAAACATCAAACCCTTCCTTAAATGAACTTTTGACTGGCAGTTCCAGAATGTCGCCAGCCGGGTTAGTCACCAGGCCCTTCATACCAGTCATCTGGACAACCTGAGACCAGGTACCCCGGGCTCCCGACTCAATAATGCTGATAACCGAACCCAAAGGTGGCAGGGTTTTGGTGACCAGCTTTTCTATTTCTGCTTTGGTTTTCTGCCAGACTTCAATCGCTTTGTCAGTCTTCTCTTCCTTGGACAAAAGCCCTTTTTTGTAGTGAGAGTCAATCATTTCAATTGATTTTTCCGCTTCCTCCAGTAGTTTTTCTTTTTCCGGAGGCACCCGTAAATCATCCATGCCCCAGGTGATGCCCGAAATAGTTGAATATTCAAAACCTAGATTCTTAATCTTATCCAAGGTGTCTTCGGCTATCTCTTTATTGTAGTTTTCAATGATTTTGCTGACCAATTTTTCTAATTTTTTTGAGTTCATTGTCTCGTTTTCAAAAGAATAGTCTTTGGGCAAGCAATTATTAAAAAGAATCCGGCCGACGGTCGTTTCCACCAGCTCCTGGCCCATTCTTACTTTTATATTTGCCCGCAGATCAATTACTTCCGCGTCCTTGGCTAAAATCGCCTCGTTTTTCGACCCAAAGACTTTGCCTTCGCCTTGAGCCCCCAGCGCCACTTTGGTAACCCAGTAGCAACCCAAAACAATATCCCTGACCGGGCTAACCACGGCTGCGCCAGTGGCTGGTTTGAGCATATTCAGAGTAGATAACATAATTTCCCTGGCCTCTGACTGAGCTTCGTCGGACAAGGGCACGTGAACCGCCATCTGGTCGCCGTCAAAATCAGCATTAAACGCCCGGCAAACCAAAGGATGAAGGCTTAAAGCCTCCCCTTCAATCAAAACCGGCTGAAACGCCTGGATGCCCAGACGGTGCAAAGTGGGCGCCCGGTTCAAAAGCACCAGCTTGTCTTTGACGATTTCTTCTAAAATAGCCCAGACCTCCGCTGTGCCTTCTTCAATCAAACGGGAAGCCCCCCTGACATTATAAGCCAGCTCCTGGTCCAAGATTTTTTTAATGACAAAAGGTTTGAAAAGCTCCAAAGCCATCATTTTAGGCAAACCGCACTGGTGCAGTCTTAAATTAGGTCCGACCACAATCACTGACCGGCCCGAGTAGTCAACCCTTTTGCCCAAAAGATTCTGACGAAACCTGCCCTGTTTACCTTTGAGCATATCAGCCAAAGATTTCAAAAGCCTTTTGCCGCCGGTAGTGGCCGTGGTCAACTGGCCTTTTCTCATGCCGTTGTCGATCAAAGCGTCAACCGCCTCCTGCAGCATCCTTTTTTCGTTTCTGACAATTACTTCGGGAGCGGCGATTTCCAAAAGATATTTCAACCGGTTGTTGCGGTTGATTACCCGGCGGTAAAGATCGTTCAGGTCAGAGGAAGCATAGCGTCCCCCGTCCAGCTGAACCATTGGCCTCAAATCGGGCGGGAGAACCGGCAGAACGGTCAAAAACATCCATTCGGGCTTAATGTGAGCCGCCATCATTCCTTTAATAGTCCTTAACCTTCTCAATATCTTGCGGCGGTTGACTGGCGAAGTATTCTCCGCCTCAACCTTCAAGTCCTGGACGATTTTTTTAAAGTCGACTTCCTGGAATAATTTTCTTAGGGTTTCAGCGCCTGTGCCGGCTTCAAAAACCTCGCCGTATTTTAAAGACAGATTATGGTAGGCAACCTCGGAAAGAATCTTCATCGGCTTCAGACTCATCAGCTCTTCCTTGGCTCGATCACGAGCTGTCTTCAATTCTTTAATTTTAGCTTTTAATTTTTGGCTTTTGACTTTACCTTTGTATTCCTTTTCAATCTCGGCCAAAGTTTTTTTCCTGGCTTCTTCGGAAACCTTGGTTACGATATAGGAAGCGAAATAGATAACTCCTTCCAAATGGGACATGGGAATATCCAAAATCATGCCCATTCTTGAAGGCACACCTCTCAAAAACCAGATATGCGAACAGGGAGAGGCCAGTTTGATGTGGCCCATTCTTTCCCGTCTGACCGCGGCTTTGGTCACTTCCACCCCGCACTTGTCGCAGACTATTCCCTTATAGCGAATCTTGCGGTATTTACCGCAGTAGCATTCGTAATCTTTCTCCGGGCCGAAGATTCTTTCGCAAAACAGCCCGTCCTTTTCCGATTTCTGGGTGCGGTAATTAATGGTTTCTGGTTTAAGAACCTCGCCATGCGACCAGTTCAAGATATCTTCGGGCGAAGCCAGCTTTATTCTGATTGATTCTAAATCAATTACTCTCATTTTTCTTCTTTTATTATTTTTTCTTTAACTTCTACTGACAAGCCTAACGACTTCAATTCGTTAACCAAAAGATTAAAGGAAGCGGGTACGCCCGGATTCCTGATTTTGTCTCCTTTGAGAATCGCCTCGTAGGTTGCTGCTCTTCCGGGCACATCGTCCGATTTGATGGTCAGCATTTCCTGCAAGGTATGGGCAGCGCCGTAGCCTTCCAGGGCCCAAACTTCCATTTCCCCGAACCTTTGGCCGCCGAACTGGGCCTTGCCGCCCAAGGGTTGTTGAGTAATCAAAGAATAAGGACCAATGCTTCTCATGTGCAGTTTATCTTCAACCATATGAATCAGCTTCATCATATATATGTAGCCGACCGTGATTTTCTCGGGGAAAGGTATGCCGGTCCGGCCGTCATACAAAACAGTTTTGCCGTCAGTCGACAGACCGGCCTCATCTAATTCTTTTTTAATGTCTTGTTCGTCTGCGCCTGACAAAGCCGGGGAAACAGCGTGATAACCTAATTTATGAGCGGCCCAGCCTAAATGAGTTTCCAAAATCTGGCCAATATTCATTCTGGAAGCCACGCTCAAGGGGTTAATGATAATATCAACGGGTATACCTCCGGCCAGGAAAGGCATTTCTTCCGCCGGTAAAATTTTTGAAACAACGCCCTTGTTGCCGTGTCTTCCGGCCAGCTTGTCGCCAGCATTAATCTTTCTGACCTGGGCCACCTCAACCTGAATTCTTTTAATGATGCCCGGCTCCAGTTTATGACCCTGATCCCTTGAAAATATCTTCACCCCGGTGACTCTACCCTTTTTGCCGTGCTCCATTAGCAAGGAACTGTCTTTAACTTCCCTGGCTTTCTCGCCAAAAATGGCTCTAAGCAGTCTTTCTTCGGCGGTTAAGTCCTGCTCTCCCTTGGGCGAAATCTTACCGACCAAAATATCGTTGGGCCCCACTTCAGCCCCGATCCTAACAACCCCTTCTTCGTCCAAATCTTTTAATTTTTCCTCGCCGACATTGGGAATATCGGAAGTTGTTTGCTCGGGACCCAATTTGGTTTCCCTGACATCGCAGGAGAAATTCTCAATGTGAATGGAAGTGAAAACATCGTTTTGAACCATTTTTTCTGAGATGATAATAGCATCTTCAAAGTTGGAGCCGCGGAAAGGCATAAAAGCCACCAAAACGTTTCTGCCCAAAGACAAATAGCCCTGGTCAATAGCTCCCCCATCAGCTAAAATGTCGCCTTTTTTGACCCAGTCGCCTTTTTGCACCAGCGGCCTTTGATGAAAACAAGTGTATTGGTTGGTCCTGATGAAAGTCTTTAAAGGATAAACTTTCCGGCCAACTTTGATATGTTCAGCGTCAACCTCGCTTACTGTGCCGCTGTCTTCGGCAATTATTTCCTGGCCGGAATCCCGCGCCACCTTTTCTTCCACTCCGGTCATAACCAAAGGAACTTCGGGTTTAATGACCGGCACAGATTGTCGCTGCATATTGGAACCCATCAAAGCCCGGTTGGCGTCGTCGTTCCTCAAAAAAGGAATGAGAGAGGTGCCCAGAGAAATGAATTGTTCGGAAGAAACATCAATAAAATCAACTTTGTCGCGGGGAACAATAACCGGTTCTCCCTGATTTCTGGCTTCCACTTTTTCGGAAACGATTCTGTTCTTTTCGTCGACTAAAGTGCCACCGTGGGCAATGTTGTATTTTTCTTCTTCATAAGCGGAAAAATATTGGACTTGGGAGGTTACTTTACCTTTTTCTACTTTAAAATATGGTGTTTCAATAAAACCGTAAGGATTGATGGTTGCGTAACCGGCTAAGTGCCCCACCAGACCGATGTTGGGACCTTCGGGCGTCTGTATCGGACAGATCCGGCCGTAGTGGGAAGGCTGAACGTCCCTGACTTCAAAACCAGCTCGCTCTCTCGTTAAACCGCCCGGCCCGGTAGCTGACAACCTTCTTTTGTGTTCCAATTCAGCTAAAGGATTTTCATTATCCATAAATTGGGACATTTGGGAAGAAGTGAAAAATTCTTTAACCACGGCCATAACCGGTCTGGGGTTGATTAATTGACCAGGAGTCAAAGTATAGACATCAAGGGTGGACATACGGTCCTTGACAATTCTTTCCATTCTCATTAAACCAACCCTCATCCTGTTTTGTAACAGTTCTGTTAAAGTTCTGACCCGGCGGTTACCCAAATGATCAATCTCATCTGGTTTAGCATCCGGCATATTATTGAGCTTTATAATCTCTCGTAAAACTTCAACCACGTCTTCTGGTTTTAGAACCCTGTCTTCAACTCTAATGTCTTTGTCGGCTCTTTTAGGCTTAAGAGCAGGTAAACGCTGCCAGGTTTTCCAGCGACCTACTTTGGACAAATCATATCTTTCAAAGTTGAAAAACATGTTATTGATTAGCTCTTGGGCGCTGTCGGACGTAGCTAAATCGCCCGGTCTTAATCTGCGGTAAACTTCAACCACGGCTTCGGCCTGGTTGTGGGTAGGGTCTTTTTCTAGAGTAGGCTTTAATCCATCATCGAACTTTTCAACGCCAAAAGCCCGCAAAAGCGTGGTAGCAGCCACTTTTCTTTTACGGTCAATTTTAACGCCGATGAAGCCGGACGGCTCCGACTCAAATTCCAGCCAGGCGCCCCGGTTGGGAATTATCTTGGCACCGAAATAGCTTTTGCCACCAACCGTTCTGGCGCTGATGAAAGCTCCTGGCGAACGGATCAGCTGGCATATGGCCGCTCTTTCCACGCCGTTAACGATAAAAGTTCCCCGCTCTGTCATTAAAGGAAAATCGGTCAGAAAAACCTCCTGCTCTTTAATCTCTTTGGTTTTCAGGTTAACCAGCTTTGTCTTAACTCTTAAAGACACCTCGTAAGAATCATTGTTCTGCTTAGCCTCCAGGTCGTTTTTGTATTTCGGCTTGTCCAGCTTGTAATCCAAAAACCAAAGCTCCAGCTCCTTGCCGGTGTAGTCCCTGATCGGCGACACTTCAGAAAAAAGCTCTTTAAGATCCTGAACCCAAAACCTCTGCCAGGAATCTTTTTGGATTTTCAAAAGATAAGGCAGAGGAAGATGGACTCTTGTTTTGGCAAAGTTTTTTATTTTGATTGAAGGCATACAAATAAAAACTGCCCTAATCAACTTGCTTTAGGGAGAAAATTTATTTATTTTTTAATCGGAGAGGGCGATCAAGTATAAAAAAGGTTACAAATATCTGAATTTGATTGGTGTTTCAATTATAACTATTCACCATATTTTGTCAAGCCCTACCTCAACTGTTCCAGTTTTTCAATCACGTCCTGATGGCCAGGGTTCAATTCCAAAACCTTCTCAAACTCGGCAATGGCCAGCTGGATCTCGCCTTGAAATACGTAGGCTATTCCCAGGGAATAGTGGGCGTTGGAATGATTCGGCGACAAAATGATCACTTTCTTGAATTGCAAGACAGCTTCCTCCACCTGATT
>Ga0315548_1001736_pt1 | contig 17775 bp, 8 predicted proteins | sample SalMarSW160110MG_2_FD_202540 | JGI IMG/M metagenome (GOLD analysis project Ga0315548, IMG submission 202540) | Salt marsh sediment microbial communities from the Plum Island Ecosystem LTER, Massachusetts, United States - Salt Marsh Sediment SW1601-110 ...
TGAATTTCACCAGATTTAGATTCAGTGTATCCAGCCCGATGTTTCTCAGCTCGATGAATTCGGTGTTCGGGTCGTTTATATTGCCGGTGTTCTTCGGATGGTACATAATCTCTGTGATGCGCAGGTTTTCTGCGACCGGACCAACCCCGAAGGCCGGCTTAGCCAGTCCACTCCATAGACTATAGGGATTACTCCCGACAAGCACGCGGGCCTTGATTTGGGTGCTCTTGTTAAACGTAATCTGCTGGCTAATATACTCTATGGCACTGGGTGAGATACCACCAGTGGAATCGGCTTCGCTGGCGACAAGCTCGACGGAGATAAGGAAATCGGTGCTGGTGTTGGATATATTCAGGCCGTGGATTGCCAGTATGTTGTCGCCCTGCCGCAAGGCGCTGATGTGATCCGAGACAGAGATGTTCTCGAAGTTAACGGCCGCAGAGTCGTCGTGCTGGCTGCTTGCGGCAGAGTTCCACGCCGGTGTTCCCGTGAAATTGCGTCTGGTTAACTCATTCGGGTCGCCATTGAGGTAGGCAACGAAGCCGTCGTCGTACCGAATATTCAGTGTCATGAAGTTGAACTCGCTCGGGTCTCCGTCAAAGTAGAAAGGTATGCGGATGTAGCAGGAATTACTGTCGCTCATCAATGTTCCGACATCGTAACTTATATAGGGTAGATAGTCGGGATTATTATCGTAGCCGACACCGCCGGTTTTGTCGGCTATTAAAATGCCGTCGTTCCAAGACAAGTCATTGAATGCTCCGCCGCCTTTCCAGTTGGGGTCGACAGGGCCGGTGGGTATTAGAACTTTCTTAAGCTCATTCTCAGCTACGAGTATCGTACCGGTGATTTGCAATTCCTCCGGCAGGCGCGGGTCGTTGCCGTCGATGGTATAATATATCGTTCCTGAGCCATTGGGGTTGCTCATGCTCACGGTACTGCCAGCTTCGATATAGCCGCCGTCCGGAGTCACCTGCGGGGGCTTGACAAACTGGTCGTCAACCCAAGTTGTCCGTGTTGCCAACCACCACTTCATATGGTCCATCTCCCCTTGGAAACCACCAAAACGGGGTAATTCACCCCATTTCGCGTAGTGGCGTGCCTGGGCCTCTCTAATCTCGTCTGCCAGCGTGTCTATAGTGGAGTTAATGTTATCGGTGCTGAACGAATCTTTCCTGAGCTCATACCATCGGTCGATATACTTCTGCCAGAAATTAATGTCACTAAAGAAACGATGCCACCAGGTATATTGCACCGACGATTCAAAATAGTCCGTAGCATCACCCGTCCCATTCCAGGCCTCTGGATTATCATCACGTCCATCGGTGGAGTCCAACGAACGGTCGAAATCCCAGACCGGCCCGGCTACCAGCTTTCCCTGCCGGTCTTTGTACATATAGGCACTTATGCGAAGTCCGTCAACATTCATAGTTAACATATTGAGCAGGTTATGGTCGATATGTGAAGCTACATCGATGTATTTGGCGTAGCCGACCTGCGGGTCGGTGAAGTTCGAGCCAAAGATAACGTCCTCAAACTCATTGAGCCAGTTTAAGAGCCAGGTTTTTTGGGTACTTGTGAGCTCATTACCTGGGGGGTCAATATAAACGAAAGCACAATAATACGCAGGGGTTCCCCGCGCAGTCCTCCACTCCCCATCTTTGTCAACCGCGATGACATAGCCGCCGGATACTTTGGGCTCGGTGCTGTCCCAAGGCTCCAGCGTGGAAATATCAATACGGTCTTCGTTAATTCGGATCTTCTCCATGAAGTAAGCGAGCCCCCAATAATCGCTTTGGGATACCTTGCCCCCGCCGGTGTTTATATACACTTCGCAGGCTCGGGTTCGCACGGCATATTGACCAATCTGATTACTTAATCCATGAGCAAGGGGGTTATTTATCAACGCTCGATCGTATACTCCGGGTCCATACAGAACCCAGTCGGAATCGGCCGGCAAACCAAGGATAGAAACCGTTTTGTCCTGGTCATATTTATCCCACGTTTCAAAGGAGAATTGCCTTTTGTTGGTTTGGCCCCTAATTTTCAAGCCGCACCGCCCGGCAAAATTGGCCGGGTCGATAATGTTCGTACGAGCCCCGGAAGCCGGGCGTTCGATAAAGACCGCAGAAGCCTTGGTGTAAGGATCATACTCGTTGATGGGCTGACCGTAGGTATCCACCACCACGATCGGTATATTGGAATTGAAGGTCCGCACATCGGCAGCCAGCGCGACGTACGTTTGGCCGACGAGGGGACCAGGCGCCTTGCCCGGCTCGAACACCCGAGCTAAAACCTCGGTGGCGTCACTGATGGGAATGGGATTGATGTATTGTGTTGATGTTTCCGTCGGTATTGAACCATCAGTCGTGTAACGGACTATTGCGCCGGTGGCTTTAGGCATCAGTACCAGTGAGATGGGATCAACAAACGTCCCGCCTTCAGGGGAAAAACATAGGCTTTCGGAAACGCCGACGAAACCCTGGTTATTACCAAACCCCGGTGTGGGGGGGCTGAAATACCGCTGCTCATTCAGCTGCTCATTCATATACAAGCCATAGGAAATGTCCTCTTCCTGCGGCGGAAAACCAAACTTGTTCCTACTATACTCATACGACTTATATTCATGAACCACCTCAAGGCCCGGACCTACCAGGGCCAGATAGTCACCATCGCCATCCAGTTTGAAGTTGGTGTGATAATGACCATCCTCATCAATATACGGGTAATTCCCCGGGTGATCCTCATGCTGGATACCTGAGGCAAAAACCAACAGGAACTCATGAGAGGCTATGGAGACGTTGGGGAATTCCCACTTGGCCGGTTCATTGCCTTCGTTGGTCAGATACCACCCGCTGAGATTGACCTGTTCGGCGCTGGTATTATAAATCTCAATCCAGTCCGAATAGACCTCTTTTCCCTCGACCGTGGTGGAAAATGTGGTTTCGTTGTTCGCCATAAACTCGCTGATCACGAGGCAGGCTCTCATTTCTTGCCAGTTCGTAGCCAGCAGGGCAAAATCGCCCATATTTACCCCATCGACTCCGTCCAGGTCGGCAGTACACCCAGGCTCAAGACAGTCCGGATCCAGCCACTGCCAGGCAAAAGTTCGCAGGTCTTTGGAATCAACAATATGGTTGCCATCCAAATCACCTGCGATGTAAGAGTAAACAGCAGATGAACCAGTCAAAAATGTTAATAGCACCAGCTCCGTTAGAAGTCCGAACCGAAAGCGCGGGAGCCACCCATCGTAACCTACACCATTAGAAGTAAGACAAGAACTTCTAACGGGACTTGCTTCTAACGGGGCCAGTGATAGCAAAGAAACTTTCACGTACTTTGACATCCCACACTCCTTCGTCAATGATGTTTATTGAGACTACCGAGTGCGGCTTCGTGTCGCTGTTGTTGTGCTTACTGCCGTAAAGCATCACACAAAAACGGCTTTTTGCAGATATTTTCAAAAAGGTAAAAATTTTACCCGCATAGGCGGGGATGAGGACCTTTTAACTTGTAGGCTTCAAAGTCGCAATCATCGATATACTCAGTTTTACTCATTATAACATTTTTCTAAGGCAAAATCAAACTTTCCGACCTAAAATGCGGCTAATTATATGACTTTACGCCGTTTATTATAAATTAGGAAAGACATCTATATCAGTTTTCTCAATATCGGATTTTTGTTGTCCCTGCTGTATATGTTTTCGGCATTCAAATTGGATGCAACCACCATAAAAACTGCGTTCCCGTCGCAAGACAACCATAAAGTTAGATATAATAAGCACTTATCCGCAATTTCTTGCCCTCTGAAACCGCGTATCCAGGCTTAGAGTGATATTACTATCAAAACATCTACAATCCGCCGGTATAAACAATGTACCTATTGAAAAAACTGTTGTTTGACTCCATAACCAGCCTGTATTAAAATGTCGGCGTTTCAATTTTTATAATCCGCCGGGTGACAGGCAAAACGAGTAACAATAAATTAAGTATGTGTTAGTAGGAACATATTAGTTGGTTAATACCTTTAGGAAAGGAGAACACAATGGAGTGGAAATTGTATCTCGCCCTGAGCTTTGTGATGTTTATGGAGTACGCCGTCTGGGGTGCATGGATGCCAGTACTGGCTGCACGGCTTCTCGGACCCCTCAAGATGAGCGGAAAGCAGACCGGTTGGATTTACGCCACCTTCCCGCTTGCATGTATCGTCTCTCCACTTATTTCCGGCTTTCTTGCCGATAAGTACCTGAACACGGAGTGGATACTCGGAGGCGCGCACATTATCGGTGCCCTCTTGCTTTTTGTGGCGGCCAAAAAGACAACCTTCAAAAGTCTCTTTGTGGTCATGCTCTTTTACTGTCTATGCTATGCCGCCACGCTGCCGCTTGTAAACGTTATGCTGTTCGCAAACGTCTCGGACGTTGCCAATCAGGGAAAAGTATTCATCTGGGCGCCCATTGCCTGGGCCTTGATCGGCTGGCTCCTCAGCGGCTGGCGATGGATATTCAAAACAGGAGAGCAGGGACGCGACTGTCTCTACCTCGGTGCTATACTTTCAATAATAATGGGAGTGGGTTGTCTTCTCCTTCTCCCCGCAAGGGAACCTCCCGGGAAAACCGAGATTCCTATAATCCAGGCAATGGCTATGCTAAAGGATGTCAACTTTCTTATCTTTATCTTAGTCTCTATGGTCTTCTTTGGCCTGATGCAGTTATATTTCCTCAGTACGGCACCTTTTATGCAGGATATGGGAATACCAAACAAGAACGTCCCAGCCTCAATGGGCATCGCACAGGCAGTTCAGGCGATAGCAACATTCTTCCTGTTGGCTTTATTGCTCGAAAAAATTGGAACTAAATGGACACTGGTCGTCGGATCGTCTTGCTGGCTTCTGTTATACCTCATTTACATCAATGGAAAACCACGATGGCTTATCGTTGCAGGCCAATCATTACATGGAATTGCGTACGTGCTTTTTGTCATTGTCGGCCAGATATTTGCAAACAGTCTTGCGTCTGAAGATACAATTAGCTCTATGCAGGCTCTATACTTTGCAGTCACTACCGGCATCGGTCTGTTTCTCGGTACGCAATTCGCAGGTTTCTTAATGGACAGGTTCAGAAAGGAAGAAAAGTTCCAGTGGCGCCAGATTTACATGGTACCGGCCGTAATAGCATTCGCGTGCATCTTGATATTTATTTTGTTCTTTAAGTTAAAAGCAGCAGCCTGATGCCATATTGGCACTAAGGTTCTGTTAGATATTAGCGTGTTGGCAGGAGCGTAAAATCCGCAATTAGAAGCGGACAGCCCGGCATCTGTGACTACGTTCTGAAGTATGCTGGCTCGGAGAACGTCAAAATATAAATAGCTCTTAACAAAAAGAAAGGAAGTGGATGATGAGAAAACTTTCAATCACAATCATTAAGTTCGCAGCCTTCTGCTTGTTTGTAGCTTCTCTTTGCTCGGCCCAAGCCGCAAAGATACGGGAAGGGCACGTCATCCCCACGGACAAAAAGCTCTCCAAAGACACAGTAAAGCGTTTTTATGAACGTGGACAGCAGCAGACGTATCAAGGCAAGGACCTCGACACAATCGGCATGCCCATTGGCGGCATCACGACCGGACAATTATATCTCCGCGGCGACGGAACGCTGGGCCTCTGGCAAATCTTCAATCGCCACGTCTTCAGCGGTTATGGAAGTGACAATTACCGCACCTACAGACCCGATTCCCCCGTGGACTCGGGCTTTGCTGTGGTTGTCGAAAGCAATGGCAGAACCATCGCAAAACCATTAAACCAGGATTTCGGTACCGTAGAATTCACCGGCGAATATCCTATTGGTATCGTTCGTTATAAGGATAACAATTTTCCCGTAAAAGTAGAGATGGAGGCTTTCTCGCCATTCATTCCGCTCAACGCAAAGGACTCGGCCCTTCCTGCAACCCTGTTCCACATTACCGTGGAGAACACATCCAATAGGGCGGTGGAAGCCGCCATTTTAGGATGGCTCGAAAACGCCGTCCTGTCTGATTCGGCAAAGGCCGTCCTGGCCCAACGCCGTACCCGAATCCTCGAAGATAGAAACCGAACGTTGATTGTCCACACGGCTGAAGAGACGCCGCCGCCGGAAGATGCTCCGTCACCAAGGTCCAAAATAATACTGGCTGATTTTGAGGGAACTGATTACGGCGACTGGAAATCCACTGGCCAAGCCTTCGGTGCAAAGCCTGCCCTCGGCACACTGCCGGAACAGAATCCCGTCAGCGGCTTCCTCGGAAAGGGACTGGTGAACACGTATCTCGGCGGTGACGGCCCTCACGGCACATTGACATCACCACCATTTAAAATTAACAGAAAGTTCATCAAATTCCTCATCGGAGGCGGTAATCTTATCGAGCAGACCTGCATCAATCTTATAATCAATGACAAAGTCGTGCGAACCGCGGTCGGCAAAAGCAATGAAAAGCTCGAATGGTATTTCTGGGATGTGGAGGAATTCCAGGGAAGCCAGGCACAGATTCAGATTGTCGACAAAGCTTCCGGCGGATGGGGACACATCAACATCGACCAGATTGAGCTTTCCGACGAACCGCAAAAAGTCCCGGCAGGCCCCGTGGACAAGCTGCCCGATTACGGTTCGCTGGCACTGGCCTATGACGGCAAAGTCTGCTCGTCTTCCGAGGCATCCAACATTCTCGCATCTGCGAGCGATACCTTGAAAAAGAAACTGTCCGTGCAGAACAATATTATTTTCCCCGTGACACAGAGAAGAAGTACCACCTTGGCCACTAACATGGTGAAGCTGGCCCCGGGTGCCAGGCAGACATTCAAATTCGTCCTTTCCTGGTTCTTCCCGAACCACGAGCACGGTCACGAGTACGCCAACCGCTTCAAAAACGCTTCCGAAGTCGCACGCTACGTCCTCGACAACCACGAACGCCTCGCCGGCGATACCCGCAACTGGCACAAAACTTTTTACGAGGACAGCACACTGCCTCGCTGGCTGCTCTTCCGACTTCATTCAACTGTCTGTAACCTGGCAACAGGGACATGCCAATGGTGGCAGAACGGTCGTTTCTGGGCATGGGAGGGCGTCGGCTCTTGCGCAGGCACCTGTACCCATGTATGGAACTACGCCCACGCCGTCGCTCGTCTCTTTCCTGAGCTGGAACGCAGCGCAAGAGAAATGCAGGACTTTGGCGAGGGCTTTGACAGCCAGAGCGGTCTGGTCGGCTTCCGGAGCAACCGCGCCTACGCCGCCGATGGGCAGTGCGGCACCATACTCAAAGCCTACCGCGAATACCTGATGTCTGCTGATAATACCTTCCTGAAGCGCAACTGGCCCAGCATCAAAAAGGCGCTGGAGTTCTCAATCATTCGCGACGGCAATGGTGACGGCCTTATCGAGATTAGTCAGCACAACACGTACGACATCAATTTTGAAGGCGCCAACACCTTTGTCGGCTCACTCTACCTCGCGGCCCTCCGAGCCGGAGAAGAAATGGCAAAAGATATGGGCGACGAGGAATTCGCAAAACGCTGTCGAAAAATCTTTGAAAGCGGCAAACGCCTTACCATCGAGCGACTCTGGGACGGCGAATACTTTATACAGGAAGTCGATTTGAAAAAGTACCCGAAGGACCAATACGAGAAAGGCTGCCTTTCAGACCAGCTCTTTGGCCAGGGCTGGGCACACCACGTCGGGCTTGGCTACATCTATCCGCCCGAAAACGTCAACAAGGCGCTTCAGTCCGTCTGGAAATACAACTGGGCGCCCGACATTGGGCCGTACAACATCAACCACAAACCCGAACGCTGGTTTGCAAGCCCCGGCGAGCCGGGCCTGTTCACCTGCACCTGGCCCAAGACCCCATATATCGCAGAAGGGGTTCGCTACAAAAACGAAATCTGGACGGGCATTGAGTACCAGGTCGCCGGCCACATGGTCTGGGAAGATATGCTCGATGAGGCCCTTGCCATCTGTTACGGCATCGAGCAGCGCTACCACCCGGCTAAGCACAATCCATACAACGAAGTGGAGTGCGGCGACCACTATGCGCGAGCGCTCGCCAGTTGGGGCGTCTATACGGCTCTCGCAGGATACGAATACAACGGCCCCAAGGGACATCTTGGCTTCGCACCAAGAATAAGCCCCGAAGATTTCCGCGCCGCCTTTACAGGTGCGGAAGGGTGGGGTACATTCTCCCAGAAGCGAAACGGCAAAACACAAATCGAACAAATCGAAATACGCTGGGGCCGGCTACGACTAAAATCCCTTGCCTTTACCGTTCCTGACAATCTCCGAAGGGTAAAAGTGAACATAACGGCAGCAGGCAAACCCGTCGAAGTTGATTACGCCCTCAACGATGGACGCCTGGATATCATACTCAAGAAAGAGCTGGTCCTGTCCGAAGGCCAGATGCTGCAAGTCAGCATTAGCCGGTAGGGCAGTCAAGGCGTCTGCTTCTCAAGAGTCTTATTTGCCTTGAGTATATCACGCAGAGATGTTCGGGCTGTGTGTTTCTTCGTCAAGTTCTACTTTCGTTTTCTTCCAAAAATGGTATAAAAGATGCCTCGGAGAAATAGGAACAAGACGTTAAAGCCGCTCCGGGACGCTGTCAAATTATCGGGTTGTAATAAGCTGGAGGTAAATTATGAAAGACAAAACTAAAATCGCCACGGTCCTGATTGTGTTTGCTCTGACCTCATCCCTGTATTCTGCAGAAGAGTTAAGATTGACCGCACTAAACAGTATGGAGCGGATAGGCCAGGACCAGCAACCATACGGAGCGGCTAATGCAGAGATTAAATCCGCAAAAAACGAAGTGGAGTCCTTCCAGGTAGTCGTTACTGCTCTAAAAGAAAACATTAAAGTAGTGAATGTGGAGATTTCCAACCTCATCGGGGAAAATGGGGCAAAAATCAGCAAGGACAATATTAAACTCTTCAGGGCCGAATATGTTCGCGTAAGAAAGTCTACTCGAAGAGCCCAGCTTCCTCCGGGTTTATATCCTGACCCTCTTGTCCCCTTCATAAATCCTCTGACCGGAAAACCGATAGAGCCGCGCCGTCAGTTCAGAGAAAGGTGGGGCGAACCTGTCACTACAGTAGGATATGAAATGTATGCCGTCCCCTTCGAGCTCTTCAAGGGACAGAACCAGCCTGTATGGGTGGACGTCTACGTTCCTAAAGATGTTCCAGTCGGCCTTTATGAAGGGAAACTTACCGTCACCGCAGCGGGCAATATCTCAGCCCAAATCCCTGTGGCCCTCACCGTATGGGATTTCACTCTCCCGGATGGCCCTACCCATAAAAACCACTTCGGCGGTTTCTACAACATCACCCGATACTTCAATGTAAAGCGTAACTCAGAAGAATTTGAGCAAATCGAAACACGCTACTGCCGGGCAATGGCTGAGAATCGCATCAATCCTCCAATCCCGCGCCGTTTCCTACCCGAAGTCAAAAGTGACGGTTCTTTAAATATCACTCCAGAGAGACATAAGGCACTGAAAGACTTTATGAATAAGCTCCACGTGACCGACTTCGAGATTCCGAGAGCGCCGTTCTTTTCACTGCCCGGTTCAACGCTAAACGACGATTACAAAAGGATTCCGCCGGCCGCCCGGGAAAAAGCCATCCGGTACTACCGTCAGTTTTACGACTACCTGAAGAAAAACGGCTGGGAGAAACGCGCATACATATATATGTTGGATGAGCCGAACCTTCGGGAAAACTACGAACAGATCCTCGTCCTGGGCCGGCTCGTCCACGAAGCGGTCCCCGAATTGAAATGTCTCGTCGTCGAGCAGACCTACACTCAGGACCCTTGCTGGCCCGATATCGATCCCGCCGTGGATATATGGTGTCCCCTCTGGAGCTTTATTGATGAAAAAACAATTAACGAAAAAATTGCACACGACGACGAGGTCTGGTCTTATACCGCTCTGGTTCAAAGGGCACCTCGATACCATCCCGAATACGACAAAGTCAAAGGACTTGACCCGCCATACTGGCACATTGACCGCCCGTTAACCGTTTACCGCGTTCCAACATGGATTAACCGGCGATATAATATTACAGGCCTGTTATACTGGACGACAATTACAACAGTCATAGAGCCATGGTTGAACCCGGCGTTCTCACATTACGGTATACATTTCAACGGAGGCGGTTTCTTATTTTATCCGGGAACACCTTGCGGCATCGATGGCCCTGTCGCCAGTATGCGCTTAAAGAACCTCCGGGACGGCATGGAAGACTATGAATATTTCGCCATCCTCGAAAAGCTCGAAGGTAAAGACTCCGTGGAGAAAATTGTCAATACCGTTGCACCTAACTGGTGGGACTTTTCAAAAGAACCAAGCAAATTTCTCGCCGCCCGTGAAAAGCTGGCTGAGGAAATCGTGAAGCAAAAAAAGGAAGGCAAAAAATAACATACACAGATTTCCTGGATATATTTAGTAAGAAGGATTACTATGTATCAAAGCACACTTTACAGAAAAACACTGATGCTAAGTTGTATATTGTTCTTATATGTACTCGGCAACATTTGTTCAAATGTCCGTGGAAACTTTCAAGGCCCTCTCCGCGTCCACCCCGACAATCCACGTTACTTTACAGATGGAAGCGGCCAGGTTATCTATTTGACCGGCTCACACACCTGGTCAAACCTCGTCGACATCGGCCCGACAGACCCGCCGCCGCAATTCGACTTTACCGCCTGCCTGAATTGGATGCAGAAATCAAACCATAACTTCATACGTATGTGGACCTGGGAGCCGGTCACATGGAACACCAAGGCAAACAGGGAAAACAAGCTCCACACAGCCGCCCCCCAGCCCTGGGCCCGCACCGGTCCCGACAGGGCCTCGGACGGCAAACCAAAATTCGACCTCAATAAGTACAATGCAGCCTATTTCGACCGACTGCGCCAACGGGTATCAGAAGCCGGCGACCGCGGGATTTATGTCTCCGTAATGCTCTTTGAAGGATGGGCCATGCAGTTCTCAATCGGAGCTTGGGAGGGACATCCCTTCAACCCGAAGAATAACATCAACGGTATTGACGGAGACCAGAACAAAGACGGCAGGGGGCTCGAAATCCACACCTTGACTAACCCGGCTGTCACCACTCTACAGGAAGCATACGTCAGAAAAGCAATCGACACGGTCAACAGCTTCGACAACGTTCTATACGAAATATCGAACGAGAACCACCCGCCGTCGACCGAATGGCAATATCATATAATCCGCTACATAAAAAGATACGAGAAAAATAAACCAAAACAGCATCCGGTCGGAATGACCTTCCAGTATCGCGCTGGTAAGAATGAGACATTGTTCAAAAGCCCCGCCGATTGGATTTCACCAAATCCCGAGGGCGGCTACCGCGACAACCCACCAGCCGCTGATGGTCTAAAAGTCATTCTAAACGACACCGACCACCTCTGGGGAATAGGCGGAAACCAGGCATGGGTATGGAAGAGCTTTCTACGTGGCTACAATCCAATCTTCATGGACCCTTACGATGGAATAGTCCTCGGAAATCGTTTTGACTCCAAGTGGGACCCTATCCGCCGCAGCTTAGGCTACACACGCCGCTACGCCGAAAAAATGAATCTGACTGCAATGAAGCCACACAATAATCTTGCCTCGACGAAATACTGCCTCGCAAATCCTGGGGCCGAATATCTGGTCTATAATCCTGCCGAGGATAATCCTTCCGTCACGGTAAACCTCAAGGCCGGCACATACAAATATGAATGGTTCAATCCTGATAACGGCAAGATCGCGTTCACAGGGTCAATAAAGGCAGCCGGTGGAGACAATAAATTCGAAGCTCCTTTCAAGGGTGATGCCGTTCTCTACCTTAAAGCCAAATAAAATCTCAGGCACAGTAGAAAGCAAACCGGCACCAATAAAATTAGTGCAGAGAAAAAGAGTATAACTATGAAACGAATTAAAGTTCTTGTTGCGGCCTTATGTACTCTCCTCGTTTTCTCCGCCAACATAGCTACCGCAGGCGAATTCTACAGAGAATACTGGGCCCAATGGGATGAAAATATTACAAATTGCCGAGGTCGCCTCCGCGTAAACGATACGGAGCTAAGCCTGCACAAAACCTTCGGAAAAAGAAGCGAGGCAAAAGCCAACGGTCTAATGCTCGTCTCAATCAACGAAGACCTTTTCAACCTAAAGGCGGCCCAACTGTACCTCGAAATGTGGGGCGGCCATCCCGGAACCTCCAACAAGCGATTCCTGCCCAACGGGAAGCAAGTTTACAATGTCCCCGAAGTCGGCGCAGCAGCAGGGCACTGCACCTACAGTTATCCTGTTATTCCCGTGAAAGTCCATCATCTGGTAACAGGTACTAATGCCTTTCAGTTTGCCTGCGATAGAGGCGCTTCCTTCTGGGGACACTTCATCATAGACAACGCCGCCGTTCGCTGCTTCCTAAATCCCGACCACCTCGACTTGGCCCAGGCCGGCCTGAAAGAATTCTCGGCAAATCCAAAACTGTCCAATCCAGGCGGTGTTCTTCAGGATACTACCGAAGTCTCGATTTACTACCCTAAAAAATTCGAACAATCAATCGTTTCCGTTGACTATTTCGGACGATACCTCGGCTTTGACGACAATGGCGATGGACGTGAAAACGACTGGCACGGATTCACCCAAAAAAAACAATACCAAAACCATATCGGCGCAGCCTCGAAGCCGCCTTTTGTCCTCAAATGGGACACATCCATGACCCCTTCACAACCCGCACCTATGGCGATTTGCGCGGTCGTACATCTAAAAGGGGGATTCCATTATGTTACTGACACACTTGACGACCTTACTTTTCCCGCAAAACGAAACCGCGTCGTAATGTATAAATGCTCTTCAATGCCCACCTCGTTCTGGTCGCGTGACTCAAAGGGAAATAAGGCCGTTATTGAGCTGCCCAAAGACATCTCTTCGCTCCAGTGTGTCCGGCTTATGATAAAAATCTGGGATGGCGGTGAAGGCAGCGTCAAGGAACCCTTCAAGATTAATGGCCACCCATATTCAATTACTTCCCGCAGGGCTGTACACGATGTGGTCTTTACAGTAACCGATATCGATCCCAAACATCTTAAGCCGGGTAAAAACCAGATTACCCTGTTATCAGAAACCGAGCACCATGGCATCGAAGTATTACTACCCGGCCCGGTGCTCATCGCTCGCTATAATGAAGAATGAAAAGTACATCCGACAGACTTTTAAGGTCTTGACCTTCCACGAATAGGGCGGTATATTAAAGTCGGACATAACAGGTAAGGAGGTCATAAAATGTCCGCACAAAAAACAATGAACCGATGCGGCTTCCTGAAAGTAACAGTCCTGGCCACGCTTAGGAGTTAATGCAATATATAAATCCTGCAAAACGTCTTATAATGGAGTAAACTATGTTAAGTTCGTTCGTCCTGACGCATATTCGGAGCTGCGAAAAATAATGAAGAAATCACTGATTTCGGCGGTCGTTTTGATGGGCATTCTTGCCGGAGCTGCGGTGCCGAGCCCTTTTGAAAGCAGTACCGTCCCGACGCCGCAGAGCAAAATCGACAAACTGGTCTTCGCCAGGTTGGAGCAGTTAGGCATTAAATCCGCAAATAACTGCTCAGATGCCGTCTTTGTCCGCCGGGTCTATCTCGACGTGATTGGCACGCTGCCAACTGCGCAGGAAGCGAGAACGTTCATTTTAGACAATGACCCGAACAAACGAAGCACCCTCATTGACCATCTGCTTCAACGCGATGAGTTTGCGGACTACTGGGCGATGAAGTGGGGCGACCTGCTTCGGGTCAAGGCAGAGTTCCCCATCAATTTATGGCCCAATGCGGTGCAGGCTTATCACCGCTGGATACGGACCAGCATTAAGAAGAATGTGCCTTATGACCGTTTTGTGCGGGAGCTGCTTGTCTCGAGCGGCAGTAATTTTCGTGTGCCGCCGGTCAACTTCTACCGCGCGATGCAAAGCAAGGAGCCGGAGGCCATCGCGCAGGTCGTGGCGCTGACGTTCATGGGTGTACGGGCGGAGAACTGGAAGAAAGAACGTTTGTCGGGTATGGCGGGCTTCTTCTCGCAGGTCGGCTTCAAGACCACAGCGGAATGGAAGGAGGAAATCGTTTACTTCGACCCGAACAGGGCGACTTCACCGGGGACAGGAAAAGCAACGATGAAAGCAGTTTTCCCGAATGGCAAATTGGCCAAGTTGTCACCCGACAAAGACCCGCGAGAAATCTTTGCCGACTGGCTGATAACTCCGAAGAATCCCTGGTTTACGCGAAACATCGTGAACCGCGTCTGGTCGTGGCTGCTGGGTCGGGGTATTATTCATGAGCCGGACGACATTCGGCCCGACAATCCACCGAGCAATCCCGAACTGCTGGCCTTGCTGGAGAAAGAGTTGATCTCCGCTAACTACGACCTGAAGCACATCTACCGGTTGATACTGAATTCGAGTACGTACCAGCGTTCGTGTATTCCCAGGACCGACAAGGCCGAGGGCACGGCCAACTTTTCGCACTATCCATTGCGGCGGCTGGAAGCGGAGGTATTGATTGACGCTTTGAACCAGATTACCGGGACGACGGAGAAATATTCCAGCGCGATTCCTGAGCCGTTTACGTTTATTCCCGCGGAGCAGCGCTCCATTGCGCTGGCGGACGGCAGCATTACGAGTTCGTTTTTGGAAATGTTCGGTCGTTCACCTCGTGACACGGGTCTGGAATCGGAGCGCAACAACGGCCCTACAACTGCGCAGCGGCTGCACATGTTGAACTCGAGTCATATCCAGAGCAAGATTGAAAAGGGCCGCAAACTTCGAAACCTGATACAGGGCAAGGGGAATGTGCGACAGATCGCAACGAGGTTCTACCTGACGATTCTTTCGCGTTTCCCAACGAATGAAGAGGTGAAGGTCGTGGAGGCATACTTTAAGTCCAACAGCGGTAACAGGCGTGTTGTTGCGGTTGACCTGGCGTGGGCATTAATCAATAGTACGGAGTTTCTTTACCGGCATTGACAGACGGATTGAATAAACATAAAAGATAAGGTGACAATATGAGTATGGAAAACAATTCAGATGTCAGATTGCCGGGGGCGAATAAGGTTGATAAAGTTCTGCGGATTGGTGGAAGGCAAATCTCCAGACGTGAGATGCTGCGGCGTGGCCTGTTCGGTGCAGCCGGTCTGCTGCTGGCCGACCGCCTGGGCTCCCGTGCGCGAGCGGCGGCGCCAGAAGCCAAAGCCAAGTCGGTCATCCAAATCTGGATGTGGGGCGGTCCGGCGCACCTCGACACTTTCGATCCGAAGCCTGATGCGGGTAATGCCTATTGCGGTCAGCTTAACAAGCCAATCCAGACTAATGTGGACGGGATTATAATTGGCGAACTGCTACCCATGCTGGCGAAGCAGGCGGACAAGTATTCCATCATTCGCAGTATGACGCACGGGGTGAATTCCCACGAAACAGCATCTTACATAGTGCAGACCGGCAGGAAGCCCGGCGATGGGCAGGTCTATCCAAGCGTCGGGGCCGTGGTTTCGTTGTTCAAGGGCTACGACGCCGGATACAAAGGATTGATACCGCCTTATATTGTGCTGACCACTCCGCAGGGCCGGTTTTCCGAGGCAGGATTTCTTGGGTCGCGTTATAAACCGTTCGCCACAGGCGGTGACCCCGCAAAAATCCCATTCGTCGTGGAGGGCGTGGTCGCCAAAGGGATTACGGAGCAGCGGCAGAAGGACCGCCGTGAGTTTCTCCACAAGCTGAACAGGCTGGGAAACACCCTGAAAGGCAATCCGCAATTGGCGGAATTGGACCAGTGTGAAAAACAGGCGTATGATTTGATTCTGGGCGATGCGGGAAAGGTGTTTGATGTTTCGGAGGAAAAAAAGGAGCTGAGAGAGCAATACGGCCTGAATACGTTTGGTCAATCCTGCCTCGTGGCCCGGCGGCTCATCGAACGTGGAGTGCCTTATGTTACTATCAACTCCAAAGGCTGGGACACTCACAAGCAGCATTTTCAAGCGATGCGTCGAAAACTGCCGGAAGTCGATAGTGGGATGGCGACGCTGCTTCAGGATTTGTCGGACAGGGGCCTTCTGGAGAGCACGATTGTGTGGTGGAGCGGGGAATTCGGGCGAACTCCCAAGGTCCAGTGGGAAGCGCCTTGGAACGGGGGACGTGGTCATTATGGCAAGGTTTTCTCCGCCGTGGTCGCCGGTGGCGGTTTCAAAGGCGGTCGTGTGGTGGGGGCTTCGGATGAGAAAGGGGAAACGGTGAAGGAACGACCCGTGTACCCTGTTGACCTTATCGCCAGTATGTACGAGCTGCTCGGCATTGATCCCGACGGTAAGCTGCCGCATCCCCAGGGCCTTAGCGTCCGGGTGACACCGGCGGCCTCGGATGACGTTAAGATGGGCGGACGTTTGAGAGAAATTATGTAAGCGATGGAGAATTGCATGAGACGATCTCAATGGCAGACGATTCTGTTGGTGGCGGCAGCCTTAGCTGTAATGACGGGAGCCGCAGCGATTGCGGCCGGGGCCAGAGCACGGCGAGGTCCGGCTATCGGTTATGTGTATCCGGCAGGCGGACGTCAGGGCACGACTTTCGAGGTTGCGCTCGCCGGGCGGTTTCTGGACGGTGTGACCGATGTGGTTGTTTCAGGAGAAGGGGTACAGGCCACCTTAATCGAACACGTCAAACCGCTGAACGGAAAGCAAATCAATCTGCTCAGAGACAAACTCAAGGAACTGCAGCAGAAGGTGAAACCCGTCAAGAAGGGTAAGGGCAAGGGCGTTGATGAAACGGAAACCGCCGGCGAACCGGAGACCGAAATAGACCTGGAGACTCTGGAGAAGGAGATGGCCGAGATTAAGGAGAAGCTCGCGAACCCCAAAAACCGAAATCGGGAAAATCCACAGCTTTCTGAAGACGTCATTCTCAGGGTCAAGGTGGCTGAGGACGCAGAGCCTTGTGAGCGGGAGGTGAGGCTGAAGACGGCGCTGGGTTTGTCAAATCCGGTCACTTTTTGCGTGGGTCAACTGGCCGAATATACCGAGAAGGAACCGAAGAACAAAGCGGAGGGTACGGAGGTGCTGTCAGAGCTGCCTTTGGTAATAAACGGCCAGATTATGCCGGGCGATGTGGACCGTTTTCGGCTCAAGCTAAGCAAGGGTACACGGCTGGTGATGGCGGCCAGCGCCCGGGAATTGACACCCTACCTTGCCGACGCGGTTCCGGGCTGGTTTCAGGCAACTTTGACGCTTTACGATGCGAGTGGAAATGAGCTTGCCTACGACGACGACTATCGATTCAATCCCGACCCAGTGCTCTTTTACGAGATTCCAAGGGACGGCGAATACGTGCTGGAGATTAAAGATGCCATTTACCGAGGACGCGAGGATTTCGTTTACCGCATCGCTGTCGGCGAGCTGCCGTTTGTAACGAACATCTTCCCATTGGGTGGAAGGATTGGTGCTAAAACAACTGTGGAAATGAAGGGCTGGAATCTGCCCGTCAATGAGCTTGTTGTGGACGCCAACGACAAAGAACCGGGAATCCTCCCGATCTCGGTGCGAAAGAAAGAAATGGTTTCCAACCGCGTGCCCTTTGCGGTGGACACGCTGCCGGAACGCCTGGAAAAGGAACCGAATAATAAACAGGCCGGTGCGCAGAAGGTCACGCTTCCTGTTATTGTCAACGGTCGCATTGATAAGCCGGGGGACTGTGATGTGTTC
>Ga0315548_1001738_pt1 | contig 17770 bp, 15 predicted proteins | sample SalMarSW160110MG_2_FD_202540 | JGI IMG/M metagenome (GOLD analysis project Ga0315548, IMG submission 202540) | Salt marsh sediment microbial communities from the Plum Island Ecosystem LTER, Massachusetts, United States - Salt Marsh Sediment SW1601-110 ...
TCCAGCACTCCTTTATTATTTGATAACAGGATAGAAATAGCGCTGTTCCTTGGTTAGGGCCTCTCATCTGCGGGCCCTTCCATTCAATTGGTTAACGGGCCACGCAGTATTCCCGGCCCTGTATAATTTAAATGTTGGTACCGATACCGGACTACGGAACGGTAAACGTTCCTGCGTATAACATCAGGTTATCAGGTTGCGCTCGGCAGGTAAACGCTCTCGCTCCACCCAAATTTTCGTAAGGGTAACCAAGTGTATAGATTTAGGCAAATTAGCGGTTAACGAAAACTTCTGATAATCCCGTCCGTTATCGGAAATTCACCTACTCGCCTGTTAGTAGGTTATATATACCTTGCATCGGGCCAGTGTTTTTGTAAATCCTTAAGCGATGCTGTTGTGTAGTTCGGTAACCATATCGCACCTTCTTTTCCACAACATTCCGGGTCTACAATTAATACTGGAGTATACGCATGTTGGGTCTCTTGGTGCCCTGGTTTGCCTTCGGATATTATTCCTGACTCATAAAGAACCGAACTACATTTATTGCAAATTTCTAACTTCCCCAGTTCGTATTCTTTTCCTTCTATAACTACAATTTTTCCCAAATCTTTAGGTTGAAGCATTGATTCATTTATGAAAACAAGTTATAAAAAGTTATTTAGGCGAGCAGGTGAACTCTCGCTCACTTCGTTCACTCGCCCTCTATGATATCGGTTAGGGTCCGATAACACAGATTCAACGGGAAAGCGGTTATATGCCTGCACTTTCCCCAAAATTTCTTACCGATAACCATGCTTATCGCTTTTGGCATAGTAACCGAGAAAGAAAACTTCGTTGAATCCCGTCCGTTAAATCCAATCGAGGTCGGCTCGCACGCATTCGGGTAGAAACCGAAGGTTTCCAGTAATCTTAAATAATATCATAGTTTAATAATAAATATGAAATTACATGTTATTGGTGTTATTTCTTTGACTCTAATAGTTCTAGTTAGTGGTTGTACCCAACAACCAAGCACTAATAATGGCAGTAACGATTCTGAACAATCCGGATCAACAGATCCTGGGCAATTTTGTGAAGTTGACACAGATTGCGTTGGAATGACCCATGCTGTCCCTGTTGGGGATGCCGATTATAAAGATGTGACAGGATGTGTGAATAAAGCATGGACAGAAACCATAATTGTTAACAATCCGGGTTATAGGATTAATGAGACTGTAGACTGTGTGTGCTGGCAGTACGGAACAGAAAAGATATGTGAACTCAAAGAGTGGCATCAATAGAAAGATTTACGTAGCTCGCCGACCTCGACTTCTTCGCCCTTCGGGCTCGACCCTCATTAATACAATCTACGTCGGGGGATTTAACACAGATTCAACGGGAAAGCGGTTCAATCCCCGCACTTTCCCCAAATTCTCGCACTAATAACTACGCTTATAGCATTAGGCATGATAGCGGTTAGCGAGAACCTCGTTGAATCTTGTTGCGTTAAATCCAATTCGGGCTGGTCAGAAAATAAGACTATGATTTTGTGAAGTGTTTATTTAATACTTCTTCAATTTGTTCCCAATAATATTCATCTTTCTCTATATAACCATCTGCACCAAGATCCAATGCTGTTTGTCTAGTTGTCTCTTCGCCTCCTGCAAGCATATAGATTGGAATTGATATATTTGTTTCTCTTATTTTCTTGATAGCTTCTAATCCAGTCATTTTAGGCATAGTATTATCAGTAATTATTAAATCATAATTCCCACTAATTGCCATGCTTAATAACTGTTCACCATTATTTGTTTCATCTATATTTACATCAATATGATGTTTTTTGAAATATAGCTCCATACTCATACTTGTAGTGGCTCTAAAATCATCATCATCTTCTGCGTATAATAATTGTGGCATATTCTCACCTGTGTATTGATTAATCGATAATTTTATAAGCGTGAAACCAACCCGAACTTCTTCGGGCTTCGCCCTCGACCCTTATTTGCATAATCTACGCCGGGGGATTTAACACAGATTCAACGGGAAATGTCGCACTCTATGCCATTTCCCCAAATTTTCTTACCGGTAATTATGCTTATAGGACTTCTGGCAAAGTAACAATGAAAGAAAACTTCGTTGAATCCCGTCCGTTATACGCAATTCGATTTGCGGGTGCCTTTTTAAATTTTACTATTAAGTTTGTTTTGTGAGAATATGAGAAATTATATCTCAAGATATATTGTACCGATATCTGCTATTACTACTTTACTTGCTGGAATTGCTTTATTTAATTTTGGGGTATATTATGGGACTAAAGATGAGCTTATTAATAGAGCTATTAATGGGGATGATATTACTTTTAAAGAAACTGTTAATCCAGAATACAAATCACCGGTTAGTAAATTAATTGAGACTATGTCGCCTTCTTTATGTGTTGGTGATGATATAGCAAATAAAAGATTTCAGGGTGGGAGATTTAACGATATTATTGAATCGCATAGAAAGTAGATTAGGCACCCTCCGCTCGAACTACGGCACTGTAAACGTGCCTGCGTATAACATCAGGTTAGACGGCTTCGCTAAACAGGTAAACGTTACGCTCCGCCCAAATCTTGGCACTGTTAGCTATGCGTATAGGTTGTCAACAAATTAGCGGGTAGCCAAGACTTCGTCTAACCCCATAGTTAAATCCAATCCGCTTTCGGAATATTATTTTTTCATTAAGTCCAGTTGTTGTTTATATAACTCTCCGAATAGAATCATATCTGGAACAGTTGGTAATTCATCCGACGAATAGTGACCATCATCAATCAACTGGTTTCTTACAATACTGGCAGCGGTGTGTTCGACATTTCTACTGCTCGTTATATGACCTAAACCATAGTGTTTTAGAGCTTTGTTGATGTCTCCCATAACTCTATATTAACCATTAATTTTATATTTGGCTCTCCTCAAGCGGACTTCTTCGGGCTTCGCCCTCGACCCTTATTTGCATAATCTACGCCGGGGGATTTAACACAGATTCAACGGGAAAGCTATCCAATCAGTTCACTTTGCCCAAATTTTCTTACAATTAACTGCCAATATCAAAGATTAGCCAATTAACCGAGAAAGAAAACTTCGTTGAATCCCGTCCGTTATCTTCAATTGCCTGCGCCTCTTAACTCCCCGGTGGGTGGGGGGGGGAATATTATAACAATATTCAGTTAACATATGTGCTCGGCAACTTCCTCACCCTTCGGGTTCGGACCCTTATTTGTGCATTCTAAGCTGGGGAAGATAACACAGATTCAACGGGAACCGGTTTAATCGGAGATAGTTCCCCAAATTTTCTTACTGATAACCACGCTTATAGGGCTCTGACATAGTAGCGGGGAAAGAAAACTTCGTTGAATCCCGTCCGTTAGGCGTAATTCGTTTGCGTGGTTTAACTGATAATCTTTACGTCATCACCGTGAACAAGAACCGCTTGGTTATCTTTGAGTTTGATAACCTTGAAAGGTGAGTTGTCTATTTCGTCTATTATTTCATCGTATTTTGGTTGAAACTTTTCATTTCCGATATGCGGCAATACAACGAAATCTACAATGTTGAGTCCTTTGTGTGTTTTGAGTTGGGGAGCTTTTAACGGGTCATCTACCGTTCTTACAAGTTCTAGCGTTGGTCCAACAAAAACAGAACCTGCGCTCGACCCGACATATATTATCCCTTGATTAACTAACGATTTTGTTAGTTTGTCAAATCCGCTAGCAATTGCTTTTTCTAATAGATAGAATGCGTTTCCCCCTGCAACAAATATCATATCAATATCCTTTAGGTCATCGGCTAATTGTGTTTCTGTTTTTGTCTCGATATCAATGTCCCTTACATTGAATCCTAATTCGATTAGTTTGTCCCTATCTTCATCAACAAACCATTTGTTTTCATAGGGTCCCGCAGCAGTTGGTATAAATGCGACTATTAATTTGTTTGGTGGTTTTGGGAGATAATCCAATAACTTATTCAACGTGTATGCCGCATACGATGCTAAGAAAAGTGTTTTCATATGTTAATCTAATCGAAGCAGATAATATATTTCTTTGGTTCACGCAAACGAACTCCAGCGCTTCAGGAGCGCCTGCATCTAACACCTGTTAGGAGGGCAAACCCACACAAGTAAACGTGGGGTTTATGTTATCTCTATGTAGTTTTTATATACTTAATGGTGCCCCACCGCCGATTTCCCGAAGGTCTTCTTGTAGAGGTTCCAGGTCTGGATGAACTCGGCGTGGGGCCAGGCCAGGGGGAGGGTTATGTAGGCGACGCCCTTCCTGAACATGGGATGCTTGCGGGCGTTCTCTATCATGAGGAGGCGGTCCTTTCTGAGGATGCCTGAGTCCTTGAAGTCTGTTACATACTCCTCGAACTCCTCAACAGTGGCAATGTGCTCGGGAAGCTCGTTCTTCCAGGCCGTCCTGATGGTCCAGTCCAGGAGCCTGTCGGCCCTTTTTCGGTCCCTCAGGCGGATGTAGTGCCTGGCCAGAATCAGGGTGAAGTGGGGCCAGGGGCCCCATCCTCCATTATTCCTTCCCTGGTACTTGGGGTATCGGCAGATGCCGCCCAGCTCCCTGTTCCACAGGGATTCCTCGATTCTCCTTATCGTTGATTTTATCTTCGGGTCCCTGTCAGGGAAGGCCCCAAACTCGCAGAGGGCCAGGCAGGAGGTGTCTGCATCGGTTTCCACAGAGCTGGACTCCTTGAGCCTTATGGTCTTGATGAAGCCATTGACCCGGGAGTTCCACATGTAGTTGTTTATCCCGCTCCTTATTTTGTTCGTGGCCTCGAACCACCTCGGCCTCTCCATCCTGATTCTCTTTCCAAGCTCGTAGGCCTGCTTTAATGCGGCCAGGCAGGTTGCGTTGGCCCATATCTCCAGGCCCTCCTCCATGGGCGGGAACTCGTGGACAGAGTTCGGGGTGTAGACAAGATCCTTCTCGGAGTGGATGTTCTTGATGATGTATTCAACTGCGGATTCCGCAATCTCCCAGTTCTCCAGGGCGAAGCGGGTGTCGTCTGATTCCGCCACATACCTGGAGAGTGCATAGAGGCTGAGGGCGGTTCCGTCTATCTGGATGGGCTTGTAGGATGCATCCCTTCCGTCGGTGTCAACCCTCTGGGGAAAGGCCCCTGATGGGAGTTGCGTGTGGAGTATGAAGTCCAGGGCCTTCCTGGCCTCCCTGAAGAGGCCTGCTGAGACAAAGCCCAGGATACACAGGGCGTTGTCCCTGGGATAGACATATGGGTAGCGCTCGCCCTTGGGAGTGGCCAGGTAGCCCCCTGACCTGAGCTGGGCCCTCCTGAGAACCCTTATGGAGTTCCTGTAGAGGGCCTCTGCCTTCCTTTGCTCCATCAGAACTCCTCCTCGATGAATTTGAGGACAGCGGAGTTCCATCCCTCGGGGCCAATCCCGTCTGCCCTTGCAAAGGCCGGGGATTTGGAGGCGTAACCGCCGTCAGACCCCTTTACGAGGTAGGGCACGTGGACTGCCCTGAGCATGGGAAAGTCGTTGGGGGAGTCGCCCAGGCCGGCTGTCACCATGGGCCTCTCAGCCTCCTGCTGATAGATGTCTGTGAGAACCTTGACTGCAAGGCCCTTGTCATTGTCTCCCAGGATGTGGTAGAAGCGCGTTCCCCTGATGCACTGGAGGCCAAGCTTCCCTGTCATCTCCAGGAGCCTGGTATCCTGCCTGGGGTCACCCAGAATGAAGGGCTCGTCGTACTCCCTCTTCTTTGCAAGGCAGGCCTCCCTCAGGGAGAGGCCCGATAGCTTCCTGAGTTCAGAAGCGGACATGTCACTGAAGCCCCTTACCTTCAGGCCCTTCTTCTGCATGGCCCTTAAGGCCCCCCTCAGTTCACTGTAGGGCCTGCCGAGCTCCCTGACCAGGTATTTCCTGGTCTTCGTGGTGCCGGGGGGGTCGTGCCTGAAGTATCCCCTGGGGATGTATATTGCCCCGCCGTTCTCTGATATGAATGGGTGATGATTGCGAATCCGCTTCCTGTAGAACTCGATTTCGGCGCGGGTCTTGCTCGTACATAATATGACGGGGATTCCGGCCTTCTCGGCCCCCCTGAGGGCAGGTTCAGCAGCCCTCCAGGAGTAGCTCTCGCGTTCGAGAAGGGTCCCGTCAAGGTCTGTGAAGATGAGGCGCTCGGGGGAGTGCTTTCCCTTCCTGCCTTTGTTATGTAAAGGAAGGGTGGGGGATTTTTTCTTGGGCATTAATCTATTATTGGTACCCGGGGTTAAAAACAATGACTGGGTTCTGGCAGAAGATGGAAGATGGGACAAGAAAGGGGTTCTGGAAAAAGCCCTGAAAAGCCATATTAACCAATAAACACAGGCCTCTTACTCAGAAGCATGGGAACCGGGAGCGGTCTGAAGGGGAAATCCGCTGTCTTGTCCCTGATGTCCTTTATCAGAACATCCTTAGAAATATTCTTGATTTCACCGGTTTCTCTAAATCTTACGGCAAGCTTCCCTGATTTCTTTTCCTTATCGCCTACCACAACAATCATGCTTATCCACTCAGACTCCGCATTCTGTATCTTTCTTGGAATTGTCTCGTCCCTGTCCTCCACATCTACCCTTATATCATGTTTTGATATATCCTCTGCAATCTTCACGGCATAATCCAGATGCTTGTCAGATACTGGGCATATCCTTACCTGTGTGGGTGCAAGCCACAATGGAAGAACCGGGTTTTTCTTTTTCTGCATCTGCATGTAGGCTTTTTCAAGAAGAGCATAAATTACCCTTTCGATGGCTCCTGAAGGAGATAAGTGAAGAATAATGGGATATTTTCTTTTGTTGTCCACATCAGTGTATCGGATTCCGTATCTCTCTGCATTCTCTATATCAATCTGGTCAGTTGTCAGAGCAGCTGCTTTATCAAGTGCATCCACAAAATTGAATTCATATTTCATTACAAAATAGAAGAGTCTCTTATCCCACATTTCGACAAGCACAGGCTTGCCCCACTCCTTTACCATCTTTGAAACAAAACCCTTGTTCTTGTTATGGAAATCCCTTACCATCCTTATTGCGAGCTCGAGGTCTTTTTTTGGCGAGATGCCCATGCCCACCTGAATCTCTTTAGAAATCCTGAACCTTCTCATCATTTCCTCTTTGGCCTGGAGCATATCTCTTGTAAATGCGTGGCAGTCTGGCATGGTGAATGCTCTGAGCCTTCTTAGTCCGGCAAGTTCACCCCTCTGTTCCACCCTGAAGGAATATCTGGTGAGTTCATACAGCCACATGGGAAGGTTCTTGTAGGATATGTTTGAATCATGCAGTATTAGGAATTGTCCAAAACAGGCAGAGAAGCGCAGGAATACCCTCTTATTAGGAGTCTCTATTGTGTACTGCCTTGCAGGGAACCTGTTGAGGTAGTCCTTGAGTGCGGGGTGCTCGTAGTCATACATTATGGGGGTCTCCACCTCCATGGCACCGTTCTCTATCATCTTCCTTGTCACGTACTCTTCCAGAAGGGATTTTATCAGTTTCCCATAAGGGGTATAGCGGAAATTTCCAGGGTCAGAAGCGGATTCGTAATCAACCAGCTGTAGCTTCCTCATCAATCTGATATGGGGAGGCTCTTCCTTCACTTTCCTGCTCTTGGCCATCTCATGGTGTGCGAACTTTCTCAGATTCTCATGCTTTGAGAAATCAAATCCCTGAAGCCTTCCATTCTTTATCTCAATCTTGTGCATCTTCCCGCCTGGTTCCAGAACAAACCATTTGGATTTCAGGGCCTTCTCCTTTCTGAGGGCCTCGGAGACTTCACCAATTTTTTCACTGGAAACCCCCTTGGGAGAGATGGACCTTGAGAGCTCGGAGAGGGGATGACCCTTGACCCTGATGTTGAATGCCTTGTACCACCCGAAGGGGGCGCGGTAGACCTTCTTCTTTGCCTTCTTGAGCAGAGCCTCCATGCTGTCAAGGACCTTGAGGGCCGTGTCCGGGGAGGAGGGCTCCTGAGAGAGGTGGACATAGGGGTAGATAACGATATTCCTGGCCTTTACCTCACTGGAGACCTTGAGAATCTCCTTTACTGTGTTCTCGGCGACCTGTTCTAGGTTTTCCCTGTCAGGCTTCTCCACAGCGCTGAACACAGCAAGGGCCTCCCTGACCCTGACTGGCTTCTTCTCGGCCTCCTCGGCCCCTGGGATGGCCTTCTTCCTGGGCTCCCACTCTATGAAGTCCGAGTGGAGCAGTAATATCTTCATTCTGATTCACCATGCTGTTCTTAATATATTGGTTTTTAGGGGTTATATTTGCGTTACCCGTTCCGGCATGGTTATAGTCCTGCATGAGGCAGTTGGCAACCAGAACCAGACCACCCCAGCACAGGCCAATGACTAACAAAATCGTGTTGTCATGGTGGTTGTCGTGCCGGGGTTCATGAATATAGTTTGGAGAGGCAGATTTAAAAGCTTTGGCAATCCTTCAGTCCCCTTCTACCTGATTCTCAATCTCGTCGCTGATTTCATCGGTTTCAGAGGCCTTCTTTCTGGGTTCCTGGGCCATTAGGGACTCATCACCCTGGGCTGCCTCCCCGCCGGGTTCCGGGGCCGCGGGTTCTGCACCCTCGTTCCTAGACACCCAGTCCCGCACCATATCCTCTATCTCATCTGACATTGTCACTTCCTTGAGGACGCAGATGCTCTTGAACTTCAGAAGTATCTCCTTGTCGATTTCCACTGTTGTTGATGCCTTTTCCCTTTCTTCCATGGATATGTATTGGCAGATGTTGCTTATAACTTTATTGGGCAGGTGCCATGGTCTGGCTCACGGATGTATAGGTAGGTGGCATCTAATCGCTCAGAAGATACCTGGAACATGTCTTGCCGTCAAATCCTTCTTCCTCGATTATCTCACCGTCCCTCTCGTAGACGAGCATGCCGTCAGAGGCACTGAGCACGCACCTGAATGAGAGGCCGTATTTTCCTGCGATTCCCCTTAGATTTCCCCTCTTTCCTTCATCGATTCCCATATATGCTATGATGTCGGGATTCCCCCTCCTCCTTTTTATGAAGCCGGAGAGGAGGTACCTTCCCTGGGCCGAACTGTCCCATATGCGGAGGTGCTTTGAGTCAATGGGGCTGACATCAAGCCCCAGCGATTCAATATCATTAATGGCCCTTCTCGTCCTGAACATGATTATTAGATAATGGGAAATCTTTTAAGCTCGAGTCCCCATACTCGGGATTCTATGAGAGAAAACCGAGCCTGATTTGGGCATGGTTTTTATTTGCATGCGGGACTGAGGTGTTCTTGTATCCCTTTAATTAGACAAGATAAGCAGGAACCCCAAGATGAATTCCTGCTTTTGGAATCATAACTGGATTAGAGGCATCTCCTCAAGCCCAATCCTTTTTCGGAACCGCATACCGTTTGCATCGCCGTTATTATGATCTAGTAACGATATGCGTGCTATGTTCCTGTACGCCTTCTCCCGGGCCCCTTCCAGTGTGGCATCCCCTGCGATAACATGGAGGACCCTCCCGCCGTCGGTTACCAGGCCCCTGTCTTCATCCTCTCTCACGCCTGAGAAGTAGATGGCTATTCCCTTATCCATCTGATCCAGGCCCACCACCTGATGGCCCTTTCCGTATCGCCCGGGATATCCCTTGTTCCATCCTCTCTCTGCCTTTGAGCGGCCCTCCATGGCAACCACATCCACATAGTATTGGCTGTTCCAGACAGGGCGAATCTGGTCGAGCGTCCCTTCCCAGACCGCCATGCCTATCTCGAACAGATCGGTGCTCAATTTCCGGGAAAGCACCTCCCATTCGGGATCACCGTGCCGCACATTGATCTCAAAGACATCCAGATGATGATACGGGTCGAGGTTGAGGCCGAAGTAGAGGACCCCCTTGTAGTTCCATCCTAGACCTAGGTCGCCCCGGTTGTAGATTGCGTTCACCGTTGGGTTCACGATCTCCTTGATGATCCTGTTGACGAGCCATGGGCTCACCAGTCTGTGCGGAGCATAGCAGCCTGTACCGCCGGTGTTGAGGTTGCCGCCGAATTCCCTGATAGCGTTGTCGTCGTCTAGATCAAAGGCCCTCTTGTAGTCCTGGACGAACATCTTTAAGGGAAGCGCCTGTTTGCCGTCCAGGTACACAAAAAAGGAGATCTCGGTGCCGTATTTCCTCTCTTCGATGACGACCCTATCTCCGGAGCTGCCGAATATCTTCTCCACCATGAGCTTGTCAATGGCGGTTTCGGCCTGGGGGACGTCATCGCACCCGATGGCTCCCTTTCCTGCTGCAAGTCCATTTGCCTTGACAAAGACCTGGTAGCCGATAGTCCTTACATATTCCTTGGCCTTCCGGGGATCATCAAATATCCTGTATTCAGGTTTGGGGACCCCGATATCGCGCAGGACATCATCGGTGAATGCCCGGTCGCTCTCGATCCTCACGCCCTGCCTCATTGGGCCGATGGTCCTGATGCCGTGTTCATTCAGTATATCCACCAGTCCTTGTTCCAGCGGATTCTCAGAGCCGATATCAACGAGATCAACCTTGTTTTCCAGGCAGAATTTTGAGACCTCTGTGAAATCCCGTATGTCGAAACACTCTATGAGACCTCTCCTGCCCTTTTGGGTATAGGCCACACCGGCATTGCCGGGCACGAAATAGACCTTGTCCACGTGCTGGCTGTCTCCGTATTTATCGGCAAGGCTTTGATCCCTGCCTCCCGTACCATATACGAGAACTTTCATAGTGTGCCTCCTTTCTGATTGGGTTATTATTAACTCTCAAGACCTTCCAAGACCTGAATAATTGCCTAAAAACCGAGACCCATCAATCCGCGGGCTAACAGAATCGTGGCCTTCCATTCACTGGAATCTCATAAGGTAGCAGTTACCATATGACTTATGGGATTGATTTATCTCGATGAACATCAATTTCTCGGCATATTTAAGATGAGATGCGCGGCATCGCAACCGATTAAGTTATAACAGTAAATGTTTTAAGGCTTGGCCTCACGGAAAAAAGGTTTAAATATCTGGTTAAGCCATTAATATCACCGCATAGCGGCTATAGCCCCGTAGTCTAGTGGCCAAGGATACCAGGCTCTGGACCTGGAGACCGCGGTTCGAATGCAGGGAGAGTGGCCTTGGTCAGACTCCCAGGCAAGTTCGCCCGCCTTCCTCTTCGGAGGGGGCGTCCGAAAGTCCGCGCGGGGCTATGCTCCCCTTTGGCCAAGAATATGGCCTGGGCAGCATGCATACATTTAAATACCCAATAGCGACTATAAAAAGGAGCTCCTTGAAGAACAGGGGGCCAATAGAATTAAGGAGAGATTGAATGAGAGAAGAGAGATTCGGAAACCGTCCTCCCAGGGAGATGCACAAGGCAATTTGTGCTGACTGTGGGAAGGAATGTGAGGTTCCGTTCAAGCCTGACGGAAGCAGGCCTGTTTATTGCAGGGATTGCTACCAGAAGCACCGACCAAAGAGGTTTTAGTAGGCAATCACACAGAAGGGATTAATTTTGGGCTTCCTCCTGGTAGGGGGATATTTCCAATTCTTTTTTGTATTTATTTAGTTAAAACACTGGCCCCGCTATGCATAAACCCGTGGGGTTTGAGTGTAGTTGGTGATGAGAATACATGGGGGTTGTGCTATTAACAGGCCTAAGGGGTGCGGAACTGTCAAGCCCTTATGCATCCGCATTTGATGGCCGCTTCCCTGACTGCCGCTGCCACTGCAGTGGTAACATTCTTGTCAAGGATATTGGGAAGAATATTCTCCCTGGAGGGCTCTTTGACGTAGTCCGCGAGTGTATGGGCAGCCGCAATCTTCATCTCATCGCTTATCCTCGTTGCAGAGGCGTCCAGGGCCCCGCGGAATATACCGGGGAATGCAAGAACGTTGTTTATCTGGTTGGGGAAGTCGCTCCTCCCGGTTCCGACAACGGAGGCCCCGGCCTCCCTGGCCTTTTCGGGCATTATCTCGGGAACGGGATTGGCCATGGCAAAGACAATCGGGTCCATGTTCATTGATTTAATCATGTCCCCTGTTACGATGTTTGGGGCTGAGACGCCTATGAAGACATCCGCCCCCTGTAGGGCATCCCCAAGCGTGCCTGTTCTCCCTTCGTGGTTTGTTTCCTGTGAGATAATCTGCTTGTATTTGTTGCCGGGCAGGTCCTTCCTTCCCTGGTGGATTATTCCCTTGGTGTCGCAGACTATTATCTCCCTTACCTTCCTGCAGATGCTCTTGTCAATGCCTACGCAGTGAAGCAGCCTGGTAATGGCAAAGCCGGCAGCACCGGCCCCGCTTATGACGATGTTCAGGTCCTCGAATCTCCTGTTTGTTGCCCTGCATGCATTAAGGAGTGCCGCAAGGACAACCACAGCAGTCCCGTGCTGGTCGTCATGCATGACAGGGATGCCGATATCCTGGAGGGCCTCCTCGACCTCGAAGCACTTGGGAGCAGCGATGTCCTCGAGGTTTATGCCGCCGAAGACGGGAGAGATGTTCTTGACTGTGTTGATGAAATCGCTGCTATATTTCTCGAAGCATATGGGGAATGCATCTATTCCGGCGAACTCCTTGAAGAGTATGGCCTTGCCCTCCATGACAGGGATGGCTGCGTGGCCCCCTATGTTGCCCAGGCCCAGGACGGCGGAGCCGTCTGTCACGACTGCCACGGTGTTTGATTTTATGGTGTATTTGTAGGCCGCGTTCCTGTCCCTGGCAATCTCCCTGCAAGCCTGGGCGACTCCGGGTGTGTATGCAAGGCTCAGGTCATGCCTGGTCTTGAGGGGGACCTTGGGGCATATCTCGAGCTTTCCCCTGGCGCGCCTGTGCATCTCCAGGGATTCAGAATAGATATCGTTGGCCATTTTAAGACTCACCGGATATAATTAACTTTTAATAAGTATTAAAACTATTAAATATTTAAATACATACCATGGTTGTTCGGGTGTTTTATCTTTTCGGTTCTGGAGTAGTCAGGTCTCGATTTCCCGGGCCGGGAGGCCCGCCATGTTTTTAACCCTGAATCCAATCTAATAGCATGCCTGTAAAGACAGAGACCATCCGGGTGAAGTCAGGGCCGGATATTGACATAATCGAGATAACGGAGCAGGTGGCCAGGGCTGTCCGGGAATCCGGGATGAAGTCAGGGGTTGTGACTATATTTGTCCCAGGCTCGACTGCCTCGGTGACCACCACGGAGTTCGAGCCCAACCTTAACAGGGACCTCAAGAAGGCTGTGGAAAGGCTCGTCCCCTCGGATATTGAGTATGAGCATCACAAGACCTGGGGTGACGAGAACGGTAAGAGCCATGTGAGGGCCAGCCTGTTCGGGCCCGGACTGAACGTTCCGTTCAGGGAGGGGAAGCTGATTCTGGGTTCGTGGCAGAACATCGTTGTCCTGGACTTCGATGTGCCGGCCAGGAAGAGGGAGGTCGTGCTGCAGGTCGTTGGGGAGTGAATCCTACCCGGATACCTCCAGGACAGAATCCAGTGCAATTGGTAGCTCTGTGATTCCGTCATCGCCGCTGAAGTGGCTCATGTTGTGTTTTATGATTACCTCTGATTCCAGGTTCTCTTTGAATATGTTGCCATGTCTTAATTCTACATATGGATCATTATCTGAATGTATTGCGATGAATCTCCTGCAATGAGATTTTATCTTGTTCCAGTTGAGAGGGGTTGTGAAGAAGCTCGCAATCTCGTCTATGCCTACATTCTCGGAGAATCCTGCAACAAGAACAGCACCGCCAACCGACTGGCCCTCCTTGAGGGTTTCAAGGTATCTGAGGATGGCTATGCAGCCCAGGCTGTGGCCGACAAGGTAGCAGTCCCTGTCAGGGGCTCCGACTGTTTTTGAAAGGTGATTGACCCATGCATCCATTTTCGGGTTTTCTGTATCAGGCATTGCAGGGACAGAAACACTAAACCCTCTCTTTTCGAGCTCGCTTCTCAGCCAAGGCCGCCAGCCCTCCTCCGGGTATCCCTCCCAGCCATGTATGAGGAATGCTCTTTTCATGAAAATAATATGCGATTATTATTTAAAGGATTGCATACAAATTATATTCCAATGAAAGGCCCAGCAGGCTATCTCTGGCAGGTACTGTATCTCTTTATCAGCAGGTAGGCTTGCATTGGCTCGTGTTCTCACCTGACTGACACTCATTTCTTGTCGCTATAAACCTGGCGGCTTTTTCGATTCAAAATGTTAAAAGGTGAGCCAGGGCTATATCAAAGGCCTTTCTTGAAAGGAGGGTGAATGGAATGAGTTCAAGAAGGTACTGGAGCAGGAGACGTCCAACAAAGAGGAATGGTTTGCCGAAAATGGTGTTTGAGGTGCCTGCTGAAGAAATATACAAAAAGGGTTTCTTTGATATCAGGCCTGATAGCGAGAGGAACCCATATAAGCTATGCAGTGCGCTGGTAGAGAAAATGCAGGAGCATATCCCCGGAGCTGTTAAGAAGATTTCTATTGGCAGGAATGGGGACCGTGTTGATGGGGCCTGTATCGGAGATTTCTTCGGAAGAAAGGGGCATAACCAAGCCCTGGCTAAAGCGTACCCCTTTGTTGAAAAGATTGAAGATTATCCTGTTTGGAAGATAAGGGTGGTGTATCCCGGGGGTCTTGGTCCAGAATACCTGAAGGAACTTACAGGATTAAACGGTGATTTATGGAAAAGGAGGGCCTAGGCCTTCCTTATTTCCTTGAGAAGCAGCCTCATGACATCGGAGCCCGGGGCCCTGCCCCTAACCTCCTTCATGACCTCGCCCATGAGGATTTTCTCGGGCCTGGGCTTCCTAAGGGCTTCCCTGTTCTTGGTGATTATTTTCTTGATTGTCTTGGTCAGGTCGGCCTCGGAGAGGCCCTCTTTCCTGGTGAGGCCGGCCAGGTCCGTGTCGGGGCGGGTGGCCATCTCCCTGAGGAGCTCGAGGACCCGCTCCCTGGGCAGCCTCCTGGCCTTGAGATAATCAAAGAGCTTCCTGAACTCGGGCCCGGTCAGGTTGTCGACAGGGACGCCCTCCTTGCGCCTGAGCTGGGTGAGGCCCGAGGTAAGGAGGCCTGCCACAAAGGTGGGCTCAAGCCCGCGGGAGATGCCGTACTCGAACTGATCTGAGAAGCCGCTGTGGACGACCTGGGAGGCCAGCTCCTCATTGATTTTGTACCTGGCCATGAACCTGACAACCCTCTGCTCGAGGAGCTCGGGGAGGTTACTCCTGATTTCCCTGAGCTTTGCAGGGGTTATGAATACCGGGGGAATATCGGTCTCGGGGTAGAGGCGGGCTGCCCCCGGGAGCGGCCTCATGAACTCGCTGTCGCCGTTCTCAAGGGCCCTCCTGGTCTCCTCCGGAACGCCCTTCAGAAGCCGGGATATTCTTTCGACAATGACCTCGAATGTTTTTTTGGCAAGTTTGCGGTCGCCGGATACTATTATCAGGGTGTCCCTGGGATTGGCCCTGTGGTGCTTTTCAAGCTCCCTGAAATGCTTCTCCAGGCCGTATTTGCCAAGGACCTCGTCAGAGTGGATAAAGCCTTGGGCGCCTATCCTGGCGCGCACGTAGCTGGCTATTTCATTGCCCAGGGTGCGTGTGGGTGTGAGTTGGGTCTTGAGGTAGCCTGCGAAGCCGGGAATCCTCATGGAGAAGGTTGTTTTTCCCCTGGTTATCCTGGACTGGGCCTTACCGAAGATGTGGGAAGCGTCCTTGAGATTGGGTTTCGGGGGTCTGAACCCGGCCTTCCTGAGCCTGTCGCGGATTTTAACCAGGCTCAGCTGTCTCTGGGCCTCGTTCTCCACGTACCTGGGTACCAGGTTCAGGTCCTGGGCACCCTTTATCTCGACCCTGGCGCCTTCCCTGATGGAGACGTTGATGTCCTGGCGGATTGTCCCCAGGCCGCGCTTGACTTTTCCGGTGGAGCGGAGGATCATTCCGAGCTGGGCCGCAACATCCCTGGCGTGCTCGGGGGACTTTATGTCAGGGGTGGTGCCTATCTCGATTAGGGGGATGCAGAGCCTGTTGAGCCCGTATATGACACTGTCATGCTCCCTTCCCAGTATCTGGGCGGCGTCCTCCTCCAGGCTCAGATTGGTTATGCCCACCTCCCCGGAAGGGGCCTTAAGCCTGCCATTTAGACCAACTATAGCAGTTCGCTGGAAGGATGATACCACACTACCATCTATTACGTTCTTCCTCATAATATGTATCTCATCAGGTATGTCACACTTTAGCATTGTGGCCACTGTGAGTGCAATATCAAGAGCTTCCCTGTTAAGATCGTGTGGGGGTTCACTATCTGATTCAACCTCACAACTTTCATTAGAATAAACATTGTAGTGGAATTCTCTACCCCTTATTACTTCATGCAATGCTGCCAAATCAATCTCGCCTAGTTCACCTGCAACCGGCCTTAGCCTTCTGACAATTACTGTGTTTGGTGTCGTCTCTGAAAAAGCAGTACTGCATTTACAGAATAATTTGTGTTTAGTATCTAGTTGCTGGTGGATTTCCAATCCACACTTTAATCCAATTTTTTTATAATCCATTATCGAAAGCCTCCAGATGTTTGAATGATTCTTTAATCCATCTTAATATCTCTAATTCATTTCTTGTTATATATCCATGGCTCCATAACACTAGTCCGAAATGTTTTGGTATATATCTGAAATTACTGCTTTGTCGCCGGTTAAAAGCCCTTGCGGGATTATCCTGAACTTTCCAAAGAAGTCCTGGACAGGCCTGCTCAGGGGCTTGAACTGAAGGATCTGTTCAAGTGTGGCCCACTTGTGGTCTGAGGCCTCGCTGTTGAGCTTCAGCTTCCCCTTGATGAGCTTGCACTCGAAGAACATCACGAAGCGGTCTATAATCCTGCCGGACACGTCCCTTATGCCGAAGCCCTGGCCCCAGCCCACAAAGCGCTCGATATCGACCCTGAGTCCGGTCTCCTCCCTTATCTCACGCGCCAGGGCCTTCTCTATGGTCTCCCCCGGTTCGACCCTGCCACCTGGGAACTCCCAGGAACCCACCTCCACGGCCTCGGCCCTCTTGATAGCCAGGTATTCGCCTGTGTTCTTCCTTATCATGGCCTGGACAATCAGGTGAGGCCTCTCCCCTGATTTTGGTTTGCCAAAGAGCATGTAGAATTTTTGTTTCGGTTTTTAATATATTAGATGTCCCTTCAAAAGCTGTCCTTTACCTTGTTCAGGATTAGGTTTGTCTCGGTCCTCTCCACGTATTCGAGTGTCTGGACCCTTTTTATGAAGCTGTCCAGCTCCCTCCTGTTCCTGAACCTTGCCATGACAAGGACGTCAAATGCCCCTGTTATGTCATAGACGGCATAGACATTACTGTAGAGGGAGAGCCTTTTCTCAACCTCGAGGAGCTTCCCCTTCGAGACCCTCATGAAGACGGCAACATCGATGTCGTAGCCGAGCATTTCATAGTCTATCTGGATGGTGTGCCTTTTTATTGTGCCGCTCTTCTCCATTGACCTTGCCCTGTTTATTGCAGTGGCCACTGAGACACCGGCCTTCCTTGATATTGCCCTGTAGGATAGCCTGGAGTTCTGCAGCAGGATGTTCAGAATCCTGTCGTTGACGGGGTCTGCTCCGGGTTTCATGGTAATCATATGTTTAATTTAATGTATATATATCGTTATTTTGTAAACAAATATTTAATATTTTAATTATATTTAATACATTCATATTAAAATTATTGTTGATTGTTATAAGAACATAATATGAACACTTGGTATGGATGTTCCGA
>Ga0315548_1001745_pt1 | contig 17731 bp, 14 predicted proteins | sample SalMarSW160110MG_2_FD_202540 | JGI IMG/M metagenome (GOLD analysis project Ga0315548, IMG submission 202540) | Salt marsh sediment microbial communities from the Plum Island Ecosystem LTER, Massachusetts, United States - Salt Marsh Sediment SW1601-110 ...
AGTTTTTACATTTTTATTTGTCGTTTTGCTTTTGAATTTCGATATTTAATTTCTATTGAACTCTCCCAACATAATCCAAAATACACCTTGACAACCTAACTGAGAATAAGTATAATATAAATAAAAAGGGAGGTTTTTTATGAAAAAAGTGGTTGTATTCTTTTTGCTAACTTTGTTTCTCTTGATGCCAGTGTTACCTATCGAAGCTAACGAAGAAGTAAATTCCGAGGTAGAACTTGACCTGACTCAATTCTCCGGTGAAGTGGCAGGTCCACCTGATGTCATAGTAAACGACGCAAAATTACGCTATGGCTGGGATTTACTTATTTACAGCGGAGAAGTCAATGTAAACGCCTGGGCAGTGCCTGCCGGTGTTGACGACGAGTCAATAGATGTCGATTATTTTGCAGGAGACACTCTCAGGGCGGTCGTTGCCTGTCCGGATTCATTGGTCAGAATTTTCAGGTCCAATGACAGGGGACAGAACTGGTCACAGGTGGGACAGATTACCTTCGGGGCTGGAGGAGCAGCCGCACCGCACATCATTCACGGACCCGACAGCACCTATCATGTTTTCTGTCTGTATGTAAAAGATGAAGTTGATATTTATGCCCAAGCAAGAAGAACCGCTAATGATCTCTTGATTAGCGGAAGTGCTTACTTTTTAACCGGTGACGATTCTGTAAATAGCTACTCGGTCTGCACGGATAGAGTAGACTACCACAACTATTCTGTTTATCTTGTTTATAACGAGGGGACCGCCAGTTTAAGCAGCACAAAGTTTACCCGAACAACTGATATGGGACAAAACTGGACAACTCCTGCCATAATTTCGCAACCTGATGTCAATTCCCCCAATATAACTTACGGTGGAGATGACATTTTATATTTATCTTATATCTATACTTCCGCCCCGAATATCTACGCACGAGCGCGTAGAAGTCTCAATTCAGGGTCAAGTTGGGGTGGATTTATAACTCTTGAATCAGATACTTTCCCGAAGATGGCTCCGCAGATAGCGGCAGCTTATGATGGTTCAGGAGATGTATGGGTAATCTGGCCCAAAAAAGACCTTACTACCGCCAATGATGATTGGGGTCTCCGCTGGTCATGGAGTCAGGATTCAGCTGTGACATGGACATCTGCCGGCTGGGTCAACAGTGAAGTAGATTCCAACGATTATCTTCCAAGCATAGCAGTCAACGATTACAACGGCTCAACAGACCATGACCCTTATGTCAGCTTCGTGAGAGCAACCTATAGTGGAGCCAACCCTTCAGTCCGTTCATTCAACTGGAGTAGTGGCGCCTGGGGTACTGAAACCCGCTACTCAAATTACGGCACCTCATTGACAAGACCAATTCAGACCTTTAACTATATCTCGACAACTCCCGCAATCGCTTATGTCGGAGAAGGTTCCGAGAATGTTTATTTCGACTCCTGGGAAAGCTCCGGCGTAGAGGAAAAAGATGTTGAAGCGGCAATCACCTGCAGTCTTGACCGGTCAATAATCACAGGAACAGCCACTTTGGAATACACCTTAGCTACAGGAAGTTCCGTAGATATTTCGCTCTTCAATGTTCTCGGTCAGAAGGTTGCAACGCTATTCAACGGTGTAAAGGAAGCCGGAAAAAACACCCTGACTTTGAGCTCGGATGGTCTCTCGCAGGGCGTTTACTACATCACAGTTGAAACTCCTTTCGGAAGAGCTACAGCAAAAGCAACTGTTATAAAATAAAATAAAAAATAAATAAACAAAAAGGGGAGAGCTTCCTCTCCCCTTTTTTATATTATATACTTTTAGAGTGACGATAAGAAAAATCATTGGTGAAATAGAAAAAGAAAATTTTTCTTTTTTTCCTGGTTTCGTAACTCTCTTTTCAATCATATTAATCAGGAATATGCTCGAAAGTTCATTTGAAGGAAAACAAATTTTAGGGTTTTCGGCGATTACTTCCCGTTCGTTTTATATGGTCTTCGTTCATTACCCTTTATTCTATCTATCCCTCTTTTTATGGGCTCTTTTCATCCTTAAATTTTTAACAAAAGAAGAGCCGATAAAAATTGCAAAGGTTCTGCTCATCGGAATGTCGGTCATCATAATCGCTCCAATTATAGATATCATTGTCTCAAAGGGAAGCGGTTATAATTTGACCTATTTAACCGGTCCGGGAGAATTTACGGAAATACATAAATTTTTCTATTTTACTAAAGACCTTCTCCAGACAAGCTGGGGACAGAGAGCAGAAATACTCCTCGTACTTATCGGCAGTTTTATATATGTGTTTATAAAAACGAAAAATCATTTTAAAGCCCTGCTTGCTCCGATATTTATATATCTGATTATTTTTATTCATAGTATCCTTCCAAACACAATCGCCCGCATACCTTTTTATCTCGGATACAAAAAACTGACCGCCACAGCAATTCTGAGCAGCGGAATATTACCTATAGATAGCCAGAACTACGCAGTAATTTTTGCTGTATCTATCATTTTAGCCGGAATTTCAATTGCTCTCGCGGAAAGAAAAAAGATAAAAGAAATAGCAGATTTTAAATTTTCTTCCGTTCTTATCGGAGCCGTTTTTCTCGGTATCTTTTATGCCTTGTTCCTTATATTGAGATACTACCCTTTTATATTGATAAATCCGATATTTTACCTTTCGGTTTTGCTTGGCATAGTCATAGTGATTTTTACAAACAGGATTTCTCATCTTGATACGCGCTCATGTGAATTCCAGATACTTGCAACAGGAACGATACTTTTCGCTATCACTCTCGGATATGTGTTCCTGATTTTAATGCTGGTCTTTTATCTCTGCAAAAAATTCCTCAAGCCCCGCTGGCTCTTGATTTTGCCATCATTTATTGCAGGCTTTTCTTTGATTTGTCAGGAAGCTACCCCGGGGACAATAATTCCCGTAAAAAAAGAGATTTTGGAATCAAAAGGGATAAGACTCGCAGGATGGACTTTCTTCTTGAACGGCGACTATAAGAAGGCTCTGCTTTTATATTTAAAAGTTCATTCGATCCGGCAAGACAATGAAACTCAAAAAAGAATCGGACAGTGCTATCTCAATATGGGACATCTTGAAAAAGGCATAGAAGAACTCGAAAGAATAGAAGATCCGGATTACGAAACGATTCTTTCGCTCGGACAGGCATATACGCAGAACGGTAAATATGAAAAAGCCATCGCTATCTACAAAAAGGCACTTGAGGAAAAAATCTCGGAGGCGGAATTTTATGTCAAAATTGCGCAGATTGCTTCCCGCAGCACAACGGAAGAAGAGATGAATGCAGCAATCAATAAAGCGGCTCTTTATGGTATTCCGAAATACAAACTCTTTCAGATAAAAGCGGACTTCTATTTTCGTAAAAATGATTTAGAAAATGCCGGAAAAATGTATGACATTTCCTTAATTTATAATCCGAGGTCCGCCGCATCACTTTCCGGTAAGGGTATAGTATACTACAAACAGGGCAATATGAAGGAAGCAGAAAAACAATTGCTAAAAGCCCTGGAAATCGAACGAAATAATGATGCAATATACAACAATCTGGGTGCCATATATTTAGCACAAAACAATTACCAGAAAGCGGAAAAAACTTTTCTTAAATCCCTGGATATAAATCCAAATCAGGAAGAGGCCTACTATAACCTCGGACTGATTTACGAAACAGAAGGAAGAATGGAAGAGGCTTATCAGATGTACCAGAGAGCATTGCAGGTAAATCCGGACTATATACCGGCGAAAATTAAAATCAAGGTACTGGAAAAATGATTATTTTATTGCCGATTTTTCTTACAATTGCGGGATTCTTATTCATAAAAATCAAAATTCCCGGATTTATAAAAAGCTGGCTTTCGGCATCACGACCTCTTATATCTCTTCATTATCTCTTCCCCACTACCTTTGGAATCTTGCTCGGGAATTACATTTACCAGGAACCAATCAATTATATGCATTCGTTTCTGCTCATATTTTCCGTTTTCTTTTCTTTCCAGACTTCCGTAATCATAAACGATATAAACGATATTAAAACGGACTACTTTTCAAACAAAAATAGTCTTTTAAACCCGGGCTCTTTTTCCATAGAATATTATAGATTTTTGAGTTTATTTTTCTTTATAATTTCTTTACTTTCCGCTCTGGTTATAAACTACAGAATATTTCTTATAGTCTTATTTGCTCACGTACTTCACTTTTCATACTCTTCGAAACCTCTTCGCTTGAAGCGCTTCTTTCCCGTCTCTATTTTTATCCTTGCCCTGGGTGCATTACTTGCCGCTATTTCGGGATATGCCCTTTTTAACTCATATAAACCTTTCATCTCCTTCCCTCCAAGAGCAGCCCTGTTTATTTTCATTCCTCTATTCTTATCGCTGAACTTCCGCGACCTTGCCGACTACAAGGGTGACGGAAAAACAGACATAACTACTTTATTCACTATATTCGGCATCGAAAAAGGGAGATATATAAATGCTTTTCTTGTTCTCTTGAGTTATCTTCTGGTACCTTTGATTTTAAGATTTTATCCATTATTTATAGCAACCATACCTCTTGGAATCGTAAGCACTTACTTCTGTATCAAGAAACCACTCAACGAAAAAATGATATTCTATATATATTTCATACTTATAGCAATTCTGGCGGTATTCGTACATACAAAAACGGAAATTTTTATTGGTCCAATATTTTAATCAAAATTAGCCACAAAGACACAAAGAAAAAAATATTTGTGTTGTTTAAAACCCTTCCCACATCACAATTTTTAAAATGTAGACAATGTAGAGATTGTAGTTTTTTTATTTTAAATCCTATATGAATTACATGTCCTACATGTGCAATTAGTTTTTGTTTTTTCTAACAGCTAAAAAAATATATTAAAAACTTTGTGATCTTTGTGTACTCTGTGGTTCAATAAGTTTTTTGGGGACTGGGATGAGATTCGGACTTCTTACTCCTGACTTCTGGCTTCTTCTTTAAACTTTTACATCATGAATTTTTAGAGAAACTTTTCCGTCCCACTGGTCTATAAACGGAGTATAAGCTATACTGATTTGTTTTCTCTCTTTAATCAACTCGATTTTATCGCCAAGAGAAAAACCTATACTCGAAAAATATCTATTTTGATCTTTAATCGAAAACTTTAAATGATTATCTCCAACAATAAGTGGAGAACCAACTAATTCTATATCGGAAGCCGAAAAAACCGGTTTCGGATTTTCCACCCCAAATGGAGCCAGCGCTTCAAGACTCCTCACCAGATTTTCGTTAACCGAATCAAGCAAAAGAGGAAAGTCTATCAAAAGTTCTTTCGATAAAATATCCTCCCCCATCTTCCTTCTGACTTCTTCACCAAAAGCTTTTCCAAAAGCTTCAATTTTTTCTTTTTTTATAGACATTCCACATGCCTGCGAATGTCCGCCAAATTCTTCCAAAAAATACGATAAATCCTTAAGGCAATCCATAATATTAAAACCCGGAATGCTTCTACCTGAACCCCTGCATATTTCGTCTTTTTCCGCTATAAGAATTGCAGGTCGACAGAAATCCTCTACAATCTTAGAGGCTACAATTCCTATAACGCCTTCATGCCAATCAGTGTTCGAAATAACAATTCCCGTATTTCTTTCCATATCGCGACTTCGAAGAATATCCAGAGCTTCTTTGTAAATTTTTTCCTGAATTTTTTTTCGCTCGGTATTGTGCTTCTCCAATTTTGCCGAAATCGAATCTGCTTCCCGTTTATCATAAGTAACCAGTAAATCTACAGCTTCTTTTGCCTCCTCCAACCTTCCCAGCGCATTGATCCTCGGAGCAATAATAAAAGCAATGTGCCATGCCATTATTTCATTATTTTTAAAACGGGCACTCTTCAACATGGAGACAATTCCCGGACGCCTGCCTTCGTTCATTATCTTTAAACCCAAAGCGGTCATCGTTCTGTTTTCACCTGTAAGAGGCACAACATCCGCAACGGTCCCGAGAGCCACAAGGTCAAGATTCCATAAAAGAAAATTTTCGGAAAGTCCGGAGAGCTTTGTAAGTCCCTGACACAACTTAAAAGCGACCCCGACGCCCGCAAGTTCTTTGTAAGGATAGGACTTTGACAAATGGGGATTTAATTTAATTTTTACAGGGTTCTCTTTTTCCGGCAAATGATGGTCGGTTACAATAACTTCCATGCCGAGCTCGTTAGCTCTCTTTATCTCCGTAACACCATTCATCCCGCAATCCACAGTAATTATGAGTTCAGTTCCCCTTCCTTTCAATTCTTCGATTCCGGTCATACTTAAGCCGTACCCCTCTTCCAGACGATGCGGAATATAAAAATCAACCTTCCCATTTAACTTCCTCAAAACAGTTAACATTAAAGCCGTTGCAGATATACCATCCACATCGAAATCACCAAAAATAGAAATCTTTTTATTATCATTAATCGCCGCCAGAATTTTCTCACACGCCTCACGAACACCCTCCAGCAAAAAAGGGTCATGCAACCCACTAACAGACGGATTCAAAAAAGCACGAATATCAGAAACTCCTCTTGTATACAACAATTTTTCAACAATACCTTGCGGGTCTTTACTACCAATTGGTTTATCATATCTAAGTTTCCACTTCATATTTAATATGTTATGATATTGTATATCAAAACCTTAAGCATAAATAAACAAAGTTATATTTCATGTCTTTCGGCACATTTTTTATTGCTGTCTAAAGAATTATCGATTTTAATCCGCAATTATTTCTCCCGCGACATCGCCGCCCAAATAGTCCGTGAATAGAGTTCTGTATATCTCCCCCACTTTGATGTTCTGAATTCCCGGAGAAATCCAAACAATAGGGTCTATATCGGGTGTTGAAAATTTCGTTCTGCCGTAATATTCTCCTGCCTCAATTCCATCGATAAGCACTTCCATTACCTTGCCTACAAATTTCCTGTTTCTTTGTTTTACTTTTTCTTCGACTATCGACGAAAGTATTTCGCTTCGTTTCGTAATCAGTTTGTCTTCGAGGGCTGGCATAGAATAAGATGCGCTTCCTTCCTCATGAGAATATTCGAAAATTCCTATATGGTCGATGTTTGTATTCTCTATGAAAGTACAAAGCTCTCTGAAATTCTTCTCCGTTTCGGCAGGAAAACCGACAATAAAAGCGGATCTTAAGGTAAAATTGCCTGTCTTGTTAATCATTTCTATCAAATCTTCTATTTCTCCTCTCCCGTATCCGCGTTTCATACCGGAAAGAACAGAATCGGATATATGCTGGAAAGGAATATCAAGATAATTTATAACGTTTGGAAAACTCTGGATAGTTCTTAACAGGTCGTCGGAAATCGAAAGGGGATGGAAATAAAGCAGGCGTATCCAACCCGGAAAAATGGGAGCAATTTCCTTAATAACATCGGAAAGTGAAAGATTGCCTCGTAAATCCTTACCCCAGGAAGTCGTATTCTGACCGATTATAATTATTTCCTTAACTTTTTCCGGCAAATTTGCAATCTCTTCCTTTATGACATTAAGTCCCTTCGAATGTGATTTGCCTTTCAATTTAGAAATCACACAGAAAGAACATTTAAAATCACAACCTTCCTGAATCTTTATATATCGATAGTGCGGAGGGGTAACATGAGGTTTTCGATAAAGATTTTTACCTAAAAACCCATAATTGGAATTGACTTCGGATTTTCTCCGAGCAATTATTTCCGGAATTTTCGGATATGAACCGGTCCCCACCAATAAATCCACTTCATTCATAGCTTCTCGTAAACTCTGCCCATATCTTTGAGCCAGACAACCCATAACAACAAAAACCGCATTTTTGTTGTTTTCCTTTAAATTCAGTATTGTATCTATTGATTCCGAAACTGCATCTTTGATAAAGGCGCAGCCGTTAAGAATTATAATATCTGAATTTTCCGGAGAATTAGAATACTTGAAATTCGATGCCTCAAGTATTTTTATTACAGCTTCACTATCCGCTTCGTTCCTTGGGCATCCAAGCGTCTCCAGATAAAAAGTTCTAACACTGTTTTTCACTTTTTGACGGAAAAAACTTCTCCCGGAATTTTAGCTTTTTTAAGTATATTTAAAGCTACCTGAATTTGCTCATCATCAGGAATACTTGCTTCATATCTACCTCTAATACCTTTCTTATTATAAGCAAGCCTAACATTCAATTCTCTCTTTATCTCATCCATGGCATTATTCCAATCTTTTTCCGAAAATTCTACAGTTCTCTTCGATTCGCTTTTTACGTATTCCTTGATTCTCCTTACAAATTCTTTACTGGTTTCCGGATCCAGAATTTCGGATTCGGGAAAATTTTCAATATATTCAATATTCTCCAGAATTTGCGTCGAATCTTTCTTCATCTGCTCTTTAACATCTCTCTTAAATTCTTCTATCATACCTGGAGTTACAGTCTCGATATTCGGATGCTTGGCGAGGTATCCCACGATAAAATCAAACCCATAACTATATATTTTCTCATAAAAAGATGATACTTCAACTTTAACGATAGAATCCGGTATTATCCCCCCTCCTCCTTTAACTTTTCTATGCAGAGGACCTCTTGTATGATAAACTTCGGTGGTATCCTTTACTAATTCTCTATCGATACATCTCCCCGATGGAGTATGATACCTTGCTATCGTCAACTTGATTGCTCTCTTAGCTTGTAAAGGGTATACCCTCTGAACCGAGCCCTTACCAAAAGTACGGGAGCCAATTAAAAAGCCCCTATCCCAGTCCTGAACAGCGCCGGCAACAATTTCGGAAGCGCTGGCTGAAAAAGGGCTGACCAAAACGACAAGCGGATAACGGGAATAAGAGCCGTCATCGGAACGAAAAGATTCGCGTGCGGTCCTGCCCTCGGTATAAACGACTTCTTTACCTTCTTCGATAAAGAAAGAAGACACCTCCACCGCTCCGTCAAGAATACCTCCGGGATTATTTCGTAGATCAAGGATGAACTTCGTGGCTCCGACAGCAATAAGAGAATCCAGAGCTTTCTTCAACTCCTGGGGTGTGGTTTTGCTGAAAGAATTAACTGCAACATATCCCACGTTATTTTTCAATATACCGGCATATGGTACGGATTTAATTTTAATTATTGCTCTCGTAATAGTATAATCTACCGGGTTATCTAAGCCCCCCCTGGAAATAGTTATAGTGACATCCGTACCCGGTTTTCCCCGCATCATAGAAACAGCTTTATCCAGTTTCATATCCTTAGTGGAAATCTCCTCGATTTTAACAATCTTATCTCCCTGAACCAATCCCGCATCGTAAGCCGGAGTACCTTCTATCGGTGAAATTATGGTTATATAGTCACCTCTCTTTGATATCTGTATACCCAACCCTCCAAACTCACCTTCCGTTTGTATCATCAAATCATTATAATCTTCCTCTTTCAAGTAAGTCGTATGAGAATCAAGACTATCGGTAATAGCTTCTATCGCATGGTCCAACAATTTAGTCAAATCAACTTCGTTTACATAGTAATCTCTTATAATTCTTAACGCCTGGTCAAAAGACCTTAAAGCAGTAATAACATTTAACGATGAATAAACGAATCCACCAAAAGCGACGGCAACGAGAACAATCAAAAAACCATATTTCTTTTTAAGATTCATCTAAATCCTCCCCTAACAAATTTAAAATTTCCTCTTTTACTTTTCCATGTATTTCCTCTATAGTTCCTCGCGCATCTATCAAAATTACCCTATCCGGAGCATTTCCTGCTATATCCAGATAAGCATTCCTTACTCTACGGTGAAAATCGATATTTTCTCTTTCTATTCTATCCGGTTCTTTTATCCTGTCTTCAACGATTTCCGGGTCCACATCGAGCAAAAAAGTAATATCCGGCTCCATTAAACTAAATAATTTTAGCTCTTTAAACATCTGAATCTCTTCTTTGTTTATCCCTCTACCGGCCATCTGATACGCAACCGTTGAATCAAAATGCCTGTCCGAAATTACTATTTTACCTTCCTTAAGATTTGGTTCAACATTTTTTGTCAAATTCTCCGCCCGGTCCGCAAGATATAAAAAAAGTTCTGTATATGTATTTATTTCTTCATCTCCCTCAAGAAGTATGCTCCTTATTTTTCTCCCAACTGCAGTTCCTCCCGGTTCTATGGTGAGTAAGACCTCGCATCCTTTCGACGTAAGCCATTTATACAACAGATTGGCTTGAACAGTCTTACCCGAGCCCTCAACTCCTTCAAAGGTTATAAAAATACCTTTTCTCTTCTTATCCGCTCTTGTTTTAATCTTTTCGCCTTTCCTATTTTTTATCTTTTTTAGTTTTCTTATACTTTCTGATAAATTCCTCGGTCTTCTCTTTCGCTATCGAATCCGGATATTGTTCCGGCGGAGATTTCATTAGATAAGAAGAAGGTTCTATTAAAGTTCCCGAGATTTTATTATTAAGGGCCAGCTTCATAAGTCTTATTGCATCAATTATAACGCCGGCCGAATTAGGTGAATCCCAAACCTCCAGCTTCAATTCAATATTAAGAGGTACATCTCCAAAAGTTTGACCTTCCATCCTCATATAAGCCCACTTTCTGTCGGTCAACCATTCTATGTAATCGGACGGACCGATATGAATATTCTCCTTACCGATATCGAAAGGCAGAAGAGAAGTAACCGCTTGAGTCTTTGACTTTCTTTTGGAAGCAAGTCGTTCTCTTTCCAGCATATTCAAAAAATCGGTATTGCCGCCTACGTTCAATTGGAAAGTACGTTTCAGGCGAACTCCCCTATCAAGAAAAAGCTGAGTTAGAACTCTATGAGTAATCGTTGCTCCAACTTGCGATTTGATATCGTCTCCGATTATCGGAAGCCCCTTCTCTTTAAATCTATCGGACCAATATTTTGAAGAGGCTATAAAAACGGGTATTGCGTTTATGAAACCGACTTCGGCTTGAAGAGCTTGTTCTACATACCATTTCGTAGCTTCTTCGCTGCCGACAGGCAGATAACTAACCATCATATCGGCTTTTGTTTCTTTTAGAACCTTCACTATATCGACCGTCGAACCCGGAGCTTTCTTTATTATATCCGAAAGATATTTACCAATACCGTCATGAGTCATACCTCTTTGTACCTTAACGCCTATTTCAGGAACGTCGGTAAATTTATATGTATTGTTAGGAGAGGCAAAAATTGCCTCTGAGAGGTCTTTACCGACTTTCGTTATATTTATATCAAAAGCTGCTACAAATTCAATATCTCTGATATGGTACCCGCCCAGATCTACATGCATCAGCCCAGGTACACTTTTTTTCGGATCTGCATTCCGGTAATAATGTACTCCTTGAACTAACGAAGAAGCACAATTCCCAACACCAACTATTGCGACTCTGATCTTATCATCCATTAATTACCTCCGTTTTCAAACCGTTTGTAAGCAATCAATATCCTTTGAATAGCTGTTACATTACTTCCTATCGCTAGGATAATCATCACGTAAATCAGGTAATTCGGAAAGATTATCAAACCAATAATAATAATAACAAGCCGTTCCACACGAGTAAAAAAACCTTTTCTTATTTCAACTCCGAAAGATTCTGCTCTTGCTCGCGTATAACTTGTCAGGTATGCTCCCAAAATCGTCGTAAAACTCAAAGCTGACAAAAGAGTCCCTCCACCTGAAAAAGCTATCGCAAAAAATATAAAAAACTCTCCGTACCTGTCAAGTGTTGAGTCGAAAAAAGCTCCAAATTTAGAAGTCTTTCCTTTTATCCGTGCAATTTGCCCATCAATCGCATCAAAAATCGAACCTGCAATTAAAACTAACCCTCCTATTCTAAAATTACCCTTAAAAATGAACATTGAAGCAAGAATGACGATTAAAACCCCTGTAAGAGTTAAAATATTCGGAGGTACAAACGAAAGCGCTCCAACTAACGGAGAAAGAAGAATTCTTCCTTTATCCTTCAATCTATTCCAGCCCAATCTTTACCTCCAATCAAAACTACGAACTCTCCTTTCAAATTCGGCATATTATCAAGAATTTCTGCAGCTCTCCCCCTTATTACTTCCTCATAAATTTTCGTCATTTCTCTCGTCAAAACAACTTCCCTATCAGTCAAAATTTTTCCTATTTCCAAAAGCAAATTCTGAACTCTTTTAGGCGATTCAAAAATTATAACCGTTCTGTTTTCGTCTTTTAAAGACTCTAAAATTCTACTTCTTTTGCCCTTCTTTCTTGGAAGATAGCCTTGAAAAATAAACTTATCGGGAGGAAGCCCTGATAGAATAAGCGAATTTATAACGGAAGAAGGCCCCGGAAGACTTGTAAAACTCTCATTCTCTTTTATCAGGTGTTTAACAAGATAAAACCCGGGGTCCGATACAATCGGAGAACCGGCAGATGAAACAAAAACAAAGTTTTTGCCTTCCTTCAATTGATTTAAAATCCAAACAGTCATTTTCTCTTTATTAAAATCATTATACGACTTCAAAGGTTTTTTTATGCCGTAATGGTCTGTTAAAATTTTTGTCTTTTGACTGCTTTCGCAGATAATGGCATCGGCTTCTTTCATCATTCTTATAACTCTATATGTAACATCTTCAAGATTTCCAATAGGTGTTGCTGCGAAATAGATCAAATTTACTCTACATCCAGTCTGGAGAGCTTCGAGAATTTAAAGAAACCGGATTTTTTTAAAGCAAACCGGTAATCCTTCAGGGCATTATGAATAATTTCATCCGTTTTTCTTCCAAGAACGACAAAAATAGCATCGGCAAACTGGTCAGTCCACGTCGCAAAAGCCCTTGTTATTTCATCATCTGTTGCAATAAAAGGCTCGTAAGTAATTTTAAGATTGTCCTCTATTAAAAAATTTTTTAGAATATCCATACTCTGAAAGGCGTTTTCATAAGCAGGTACGAGAGTTTTCCTTACCAGGGAAATACCTACAACATCAATAAAAGAGCCTATAAGCGAATTAAAGAATTTAAGATATAAGTCAATCAATGCAGGATTCACCTGCTCTTTCATATCTTTTCCCTTATAAGCACTTATAAGTATGTCCTCGCTCTGAAGTAAAGAAAATAAAGTTTCTTTATCGATCTTTCTTTTGTTTTTCTTAAGAGGATATATTATTTCCGGATTTCCGTTGTTAAATTTCACGAAAGAATACATACCTGATTTATTCAGGGCAAGAAATCCGCTAAATTTGAGAGTTTCCAACTTATCGAAAAGCACATCCAGATCAACATTCCCGATTTTTTTATCGGAAAATAAAGGTTTTTCCTTAAACAGTGCAATTATAATATTAAGAAGTTCCTCACTGATCATATTTATGTTGACAATTCCCTGATGAGCTTTTTTAGCTTTGTTCAGCACCTCTTCCAAAGGACGTTCCCTTAATTTACTCTCGACGCAAACCGCTGCACTTATAGTTTCCCCATCCTTGAAAAAAAGATACTCAAAATTCTCCGGATATTTTAATTCAATGTATCCCATAAGATGTCCTTCTCGGGCTTTTTTAGCCTGGTTCAGAATATTATCAAAATTCACAAATTGTACCGGAGCATTGTTTAATATAACATTACCCTTTGGAAAAACCATATTTCACACCTTTCATTAATAATAATTATATACTGCCTATATGAAATGTCAAGAGAGCTTGTCTCGGCAGAGCCTGCAAATTCAAAAATCAAAGTTCAAAAATTTATTTCACCGCAGAGACGCAGAGAACACTTAGTCACACCACATCTCATTTTAATATTGTTGTCTAAAACCCTACCCACACACAAAACTTTTTACATGTAGGACATGTAGTCAATATAGAAATATAAATAAAAAAAACAAAAAACTACAGGTTCTACATTTTCTACATGTTAAAAAATGGTGTGAGGGGTTGGGTTTAGTAGAAAGAAATTAGCAGTTGGTGGGTAGCGTAATATAATACCTTGACAAAGAAGATAAAACAGGTAATTATTTCAAAAATAGGAGACAAATAAAGATGAAAATAAATGCCGAGATATTCAGAGAATACGATATAAGAGGTATAGCAGATGAAGAACTCACAAATGAATTTGCTTACCACCTTGGCAGGGGATTCGGAACCTACTTAAAAAGAAAAAAACTTACAAATCTTGCTGTCGGAAGAGACGTAAGGAATAGTTCTCCAAGATTATTCGAAAATCTTGTAAAAGGTATAATTGAAACAGGATGTAATGTGGAAAACGTAGGTATCGTACCTAGCCCTCTTTTATATTTCGCGATCTATCATTATGAACTGGATGGCGGAGTAATGATTACGGGAAGTCATAACCCGATTGAATATAACGGATTCAAGCTGTTGAAAAGCAAAGAAACTGTGTATGGACAACAAATACAGGAATTGAAAAAAATAATACAGAAAGAAGATTATGAAAAAGGAAAAGGAAAACTAACCGAAAAAGAAATCGTAAAAGATTATATAAAATACACCTCGTCCCTGGTATCTCCGGAAAGAAAATTGAAAATAATAATGGATCCCGGAAACGGCACTGCCGGCCCGGTAGCCACAAAAATATTCGAGATTCTCGGCTCAGAATTCGAATGCATAAATTGCGAACCGGACGGGAATTTCCCGAATCATTTACCGGACCCCACTGTGGTTAAATACACGAAACAATTATCCAATAAAGTAATCGAAACGAAAGCAAACATGGGTATAGGATATGACGGGGATTCCGACCGCGTAGGCATAATCGACGAAAACGGCAGACTTGTTTACGGTGACCAATTGTTGGGAGCTCTTGCAAAACCCATAATCGAAAAAAATCCCGGAACCGAGGTTATTTTTGACGTAAAATGTAGCCAGGGTCTCATCGAATGGATCGAAAAATTGGGCGGAAAACCCTTAATGTGGAAAACAGGACATTCCTTATTAAAGGCAAAAATGAAAGAAACGGGTAGTTTACTGGCAGGAGAAATGAGCGGACATATTTTTATCGCGGATAACTATTACGGCTTCGATGACGCCATTTTTGCTTCTGCAAGATTTTATGAAATAGCGTCCAAATCGAATAAAACCGTTTCCGAAATAATAAACGAAATTCCTTATTACCAGAGTACTCCCGAAATCAGAACCGAAGTAGGAGAAAAAGCCAAATGGAAAATAGTAGAAGCAGCAAAAAAAGAATTCCGCAAGAAATATAAAACCATTGAAATCGACGGAGTACGCATTCTGTTTGAAGACGGCTGGGGGCTGGTCAGAGCGTCCAACACACAACCCATAGTGGTAACTCGCTTTGAGGCTAAAACAAAAGAACACCTGGAAGAAATAAAAAATATCGTGACCGACTTCATAACGCGGCAAGCCGCTGAAATGTAAAAATTAAATATTAAAATGCAAAATGACAAATCGGAAAAACAAGAAACAACGAATCTCACGAATAGCACGAATAAAGTGAATAGATTTATTATTTTTTTTATTAAAGAGATTTACATTATTAATTCATTTGTGTTATTTGTGCTATTTGTTGTTAAAAAAACGGCTGTGTGGGGTAAAAATAATACAAAATCCTGTGATCTCTGTGTTTAATAATTTATGGTAGACATATGAAAAAAAGAGAAATCTTAGCTGAACTTACCCAGATAGCTTGCAAGATAGGAATAAAAATTATCGAAGATAAATTATTAAGAAAGGGTGACTACTGCCGGGTCTTTGAAAACAAATATGTAATAATGGACAAAAGAATTTCCGAAGAAGACAAAATGAATATCTTAATCAAAGCCTTAAAAAGAAACAATCTTGAAAATGTTTATTTGACCCCGAAAATAAGGGAGTTATGCACTGAAAAAGAGTAAATTTGGACTTGTACTTGGCGGCGGAGCAGGAAGAGGCGTTGCTCATCTGGGTGTCATAAAATGTCTTGAAGAAGAAAATATTAAGCCCTGTTTGATATTCGGAACTTCAATTGGTGCTTTGATAGGCGCACTTTATGCTCTTGGTTATGCTTTTCCCGAATTAGTCAAAAAAGCCATGGAAGTTGTCAGGTCCGGAGAATTTAAACTATTAGGCTTCGAATTCTTTAAAGACCACAAAGAAGCTTTTCCTCTAAAAAAATTAAACAACTACCTTCAGAAAAGACTCACCTTTGCAAAAATGGCTGTAATCCCATATATAACAAAAAGGGAAACTCTGGAAAAAGTAATCGATAAATTTTTACCTGATATAAATATCGAGGATTTAAAAATAAAATTTGGTTGTACTACACTTGATATCGCTTCAGGAGAAGACATATATATAGACAAAGGACCCTTACGAGATGCCGTCATCAAATCTATCTCAATAGCAGGTATTTTCCCTGCATGGGAAGAAGAAAAAATGGTTCTGGTCGATGCCGGGCCAACTGCAAAAGTGCCTGTAGATGGATGCAGAGCACTTGGTGTAAAGAAAGTAATAGCGGTAAATGTGGGTTCCAAACTTGGAAAATACGAAAAAATAGGTTCTGCAATTTCAACAAGCATGCGGACAGATGAAATCGCAAAATTCCGTTTCAACAGATTACAGGCAGAAAGAGCCGATATTCTTATTGAACCCAAAGTCGAATCTATACACTGGGCTGATTTTACCAAATTTAATCTTGGAATAAACGCCGGATATGAAGCAACAAAAGAAAAACTCCCCGAGATAAAAAGACTTCTTAGCCCATCTTTTTTTTCTATGTTTAGGAACCTTTTCAATCGAAGAAAACAAACATAGTGAATACGGTACAACTAAGACGATAAATGTAAAAATCAAATATCAAAATGTAAAATTACAAATCAAAATTCAAAAATAAATTTAAAAAGAGAAACAACGAATCACACAAATAACACGAATATTAAAAAAAGACTTTGTTTTTACATCAATAAAAAATATTATTCTTAATTTATTTGTGTAATTTGTGCTATTTGTTGTTGAAAAAATGGGGTATTGGGGGCAATAGAAAACCCGTTTTTTCGGTTTAAATATTTTGTTGTAAAAAAGAATTAATTTCACATTTTTATATGTCATTTTGCTTTTTAATTTTTGATATTTAATTTCCTAAGATAAGGAAATCAAGCACAACCAGCCAATAACACGTCAAAAGGTTCTTTCTCGCCAAACGACTCTTAATTAAATACCGCTCCATCTCCTGCTGATTTAACTAACCTCGAATACCTCTGTAGATATCCGCGTGGAATGTCTTTCTTAAAGGGCTTAAAGGCTTTTTTTCTCTTCTCGAATTCTGCGTCATCTATCAAAACATCAACTTTCCTTGCGGGAATGTCAATCTTAATCTTATCTCCTTCTTTAAGTAATCCAATAGGTCCACCCTCTGATGCTTCAGGTGATATATGACCGATAGCAGGACCTCTTGTTCCGCCTGAAAATCGGCCATCCGTTATAAGGGCTACTGATTTCTCAAGACCCATACCGGAAATAGCTGAAGTTGGATTCAACATTTCTCTCATCCCCGGACCGCCTTTTGGCCCCTCATAGCGAATAACGACAACATCGCCTGCCTTAATTTTACCTCCCAAAATAGCCTTATTGGCATCTTCTTCCGCATTAAAAACCCTTGCTGTACCAGTAAACTGCATCACAGATGGATCAACGGCAGATTGTTTGACAACGGCTCCGCCGGGAGCGAGATTTCCTCTTAAAATCGCGATACCGCCCTCTTTGCTGTAAGCATTTTTAATTGACCTTATGATATCATCATCATAAATTTCGGCAT
>Ga0315548_1001747_pt1 | contig 17722 bp, 18 predicted proteins | sample SalMarSW160110MG_2_FD_202540 | JGI IMG/M metagenome (GOLD analysis project Ga0315548, IMG submission 202540) | Salt marsh sediment microbial communities from the Plum Island Ecosystem LTER, Massachusetts, United States - Salt Marsh Sediment SW1601-110 ...
GAATTAAGATGTCCAAGAAAGTATTAATGACTGGCAATGAAGCGATGGCTGAAGCTGCTATATCAGCCGGTTGCAGGTTCTATGCCGGCTATCCTATAACACCTCAGAATGAACTCACCGCCTATATGGCAGAAAATATGCCTAAAAAGGGGAGAGTCTTTATTCAGGCAGAATCTGAAATTGCCGCTATTAATATGGTATTTGGCGCTTCAGTTGCGGGAGAAAGGGCAATGACTTCTTCTTCTTCCCCCGGGATAAGCCTCAAACAGGAAGGGATTTCCTATTTAGCAGGCTGCGAACTTCCGGCAGTGATTGTAAATGTGATGCGTGTAGGCCCGGGCCTGGGATATATAACTCCTGCCCAGGGAGATTATTTCCAGGCTACTAAAGGTGGGGGGCATGGCGATTATCATTTGATTGTCCTGGCTCCAAACAGTGTCCAGGAAGCAAGCGATTTAGTAAAGAAGGCTTTCTGCTTGGCGGATAAATATCGTAATCCTTGTATGATTTTGACCGATGCTACAATAGGTCAAATGATGGAACCATTGCTCGTGAATCGTAAAATACGAAATACGAAATACAAAGTACGAAATACGAAATCATGGGCCTTGACGGGATGTAAAGGCAGACAACCTCGTGTAATTCGTTCTCTTTTTATGAGTAAAGAGGAAATGGTAGCGCACCTGGCTCATTTACAAAAGAAATATGAAGAGATTTATGCTCAAGAGCAGCTCTGGGAAGAGGAAAACTTACAAGAAGCGCAGACTATTTTAGTGGCCTATGGTTCGGTAGCCCGAATCGCAAAAGAGGCTATGCGAAAAGCAAGAGGTGAGGGTAGAAAAGTAGGGATGATTAGACCTATTTCTTTGTGGCCTTTTCCCAAGAAGGCCTTTAAGAAGATAGGCCCCCAAACTAAAAATATTTTAGTAATAGAGATGTCTATGGGGCAGATGTTAGAGGATGTGCGCTTGTCTTTAGATAAAGATATAAAGACAGACTTCTATGGAACATTAGGAGGGGAGATACCCCAATCTCAGGTGATAATAAAGAGGATAAAATGGATGAGCAAAAAGCGTTAAGAAAAGCCCCTTTTCATTATTGTCCAGGATGCGGACACACCTTGACGCATAAACTCATAGCTCAAATAGTCGATGAGCTGGATATAAGAGAGATTGTTGTTGGAATTGCTCCGGTAGGGTGTGCGGTAATCGCTTATAAATATTGGAATTTCGATGTTACTGAATCTGCTCATGGGAGAGGATTGGCAGTAGCCACGGGCATAAAACGCACCCATCCCGAAAACATAGTATTTACTTATCAAGGAGATGGAGACCTGGCTTCTATCGGCATGGCCGAGACGATTCATGCAGCTAACCGGGGGGAGAAACTAACTACTATTTTTATTAATAATGCAGTTTACGGTATGACCGGGGGGCAGATGGCTCCTACGACAATCGAAGGACAGATAACTACAACCACCCCTTTTGGGAGAAGAGAGGATTTAGGCGAAGGTTTCCCTCTTAAGGTATGCGAGTTACTGAAGTCGTTAGAAGGAGTATATAGCTTAGTGAGGGTTTCAATCCACAACTCTTCCGCGATAAAAGAGGCAAAAGAGGCAATAAGACAGGCTTTTTTAAATCAGATAGAGGGGAGAGGCTTTTCTTTAGTAGAGGTAATATCTCCTTGTCCCACTGCCTGGCATCTCACGCCCAAAGAGGCTTATGATTGGATTGAAGAAAAGATGTTAACAATCTTTCCCTTGGGAAAGGTCAAATAATGGAAAAGAGAATTATTTGTTCAGGCTTTGGGGGCCAGGGGGTTTTAGTATTGGGGAAGATTTTAGCTCAAGCAGGATTAATGCAAAAAAAGCAGGTTAGTTGGCTCCCTTCTTATGGAGCAGAGATGCGCGGAGGAACAGCCCATTGTATGGTGGTTATTTCCGATGAGGGCATAGCTTCTCCTTATGTAGAGTTTTCCGACGATGCAATTTTAATGAATGTCCCTTCAGTAAATAGATTTATTGCCCGGGTTAAAAGAAAGGGTTTGGTGGTAATAAATAAAGGGACTATAGGCGATTTATGTATTCGCGGGGATTTAAAGGTAATTAATAGAGATTTTACTAAACAAGCAACTGAATTAGGCAATAAACAGGTAGCTAATATAATTGCTCTCGGGGTTTATATAAGTAATGCCGCTTTTTTAAAAAGCTCATTTTTTGAAAAAGCAATAGAGGAGATATTTAATCCGAAGGGACAAACGATAGTAGAGTTAAATAAGAAAGCGTTTAAGGTAGGGACAGAATTAAATGGTTAGAGTTAGATTTGCTCCTTCCCCGACGGGGTTTCTTCATATTGGGGGAGTAAGGACTGCCTTATTCAATTGGCTGTTTGCCCGCCATGAAAAAGGCGCCTTTATTTTAAGAATCGAAGATACCGACAGGGCCCGCTCGCAAGATACCTACTTAGGCCAGATTCTCGAGGACTTAAAATGGCTCGGGCTTAATTGGGATGAGGGGCCGTATTTTCAAAGCAAGCGAAGCAGCCTCTACCGGGAGCAGGCGCAGAAACTTCTCAAAGCACAAAAGGCCTATACCGAAGGCGCAGCCATCATCTTAAAAGTTCCCCGGCACGATTTTGAGTTTACGGATTTAATCCGCGGTAAGATTAAATTTTCCGCAGGCTCCTTCAAAGACCAGGTATTAATAAAATCCGACGGCACGCCTACCTATAATTTTGCCTGCTGCCTGGACGACCACGATATGCGCATCAGCCATGTTATCCGCGGCGAAGACCATATCTCCAATACGCCGAAGCAGCTCGCCATTTATGAAGCGCTGGGATTTGCTATCCCTGAATTTGCGCATATCCCCCTGATTGTAGCCAGCGACCGTTCCCGCCTTTCCAAACGAAAGGGGGCTATGCCGGTTTCTTATTACAGAGACCAGGGCTATTTGCCCGAAGCCCTGTTTAATTTCCTGGCCCTTTTGGGCTGGTCGCCGGGAGCGAATCGCGAGGTCCTCTCGCAAGAAGAGACGGTTAAGGAATTTACCTTAGAGAGGGTGCTCAAGACCGCAGCTTACTTCAATCCGGAGAAATTAGAGTGGATGAACGGCCGGTATATTCAACAGTTAAGCGCAGAACAACTGCTTGAGAGGGTATCTCCTTTTTTGCTTGAGAGGGGATATATCAAGCAGGGTTACGATAAAGAGAAAGCCTCTGAGATTATTCAGTTGCTTAAAATGAGAATAAAGAAACTCTCCGAATTTGCCGAGCAGGCCGCCTTTTTCTTTGAAGAGAAAATCAAATTTACCCCCGAGGCAAAAGAGTTTTTGCTTAAGGAGCAAAAAAATAAGGATATTTTCAATAAGTTAATCGCAAGCCTAAAAAAAACAGACTCCTTTGATACAGAGAGAGCAGAAACCGCCTGCCGTCAATTGATTGCCAATGAGGGTATTCGCGCAGGCGAGCTAATTCATCCGGTCAGGGTAGCGCTTACAGGCAAAAGGGTAGGGCCGGGTTTGTTTGAGTTGATGTCGGTTTTAGGCAGGGAGAAGGTTTTAAAAAGATTAACCGAAACCCTGAAATTAATGGGCCAATAGAGCCAGGAGGGAGGAACGATGCAGGAGAAAAGGAAATATATCCGCATACAGGCGCCGGTGGTAGTTACTTATAAAATGGGCGGGAAAACACCTGCAACTAAAAAAACTATCACCAAAGACTTTAGCGAAGGAGGTATCCGTTTCCCTGTATATGAAAAACTAAAGATAGGCACGCCTTTAGAGTTATATGTTGAGACCCCTTTTGATACAATGCCTATCGCTGCCAGAGGGCAGGTAGTCTGGATTAGCGCCTTAAGCACCAAAGAGGGAAGAGAGATCTACGACGTCGGCGTGAAATTTACCAAAATGCAGACCTTTGACCAGAAGAGAATGGTCCAGACAGCCAGACACTTCTTAAGTATGGGCAAGAAATATCGTTCCGCATAACAAAAAGGGGCCAGGCCCCTTTTCACACCTTTTCACATTGCCCTGTGGTGTAATTGGTAACACGACTGATTCTGGATCAGTTATTTCTGGTTCGAGTCCAGACGGGGCAACCAATTTCTGGCATAGCCAGAAATTGGTAGAGAATCGAAAATCGATAGTTGAAAATAGCTGGGAAAAGATTTTCGGTTCGATCAAATCTCGATTTTCTATTTTCAAAACATGGCATTTATATTTGAAAAACTTGATGTATATCAAAAAGCAGTTGATTTCGCAGATGCAATATGCGAATTAACGAAGGATTTTCCAAAAGGCAATTATTATCTAGTTGACCAATTAAATCGAGCAGCTTTATCAATTTCAACGAACATTGCAGAAGGCAATGGCCGATACCATAAGGCGGATAGAGTTAACTTCTTTAGAATAGCCCGGGGTTCTGCGTTTGAATGTGTTCCCATTTTGGAGCTTTGCAAACGCAAGGACCTTGTTGATATGCCCAAAAACGAATTACTGAAGAAAGAGATTGAAGATATCTGTAAGATGCTTTCGGGTTTAATAAAGTGAGCCAATATCGACAATTAGTCGTGTAAAAGGGGCTTGGCCCCTTTTTACTTTTCTATAAAAGAGCGAAATGGAAGAAAATATTACAGCATATTTAACTAGGCAACTGAACAAAAATAGAGAAAAAGCAACAGAAAAAACGAACTTTGTCTATTATATGTTAGATTAAAAATAATAAAAAGGAGAGATGTTTAATGAAAACTTATTTAAAAATTAATGCTATGATAATCCTCTTTCATTCAATTTTTATGTTTATTACTGGTATGATGGCATTGGGTAATCCAACATTTGAAGTAGCGATTTTTTCAAATAGATTCTTCATGCTTATTCTATTTTACGTAATCATAATCTTATTAGAAGCAATAGGTTTATTTTTCTATAATACTCTGGCTATAATTGCGGCGCCATTTGTCTGTTTATATTTTATCTATTGTTATATTCAGGCATTAATAACAAGCACTCTTAATTTGTTGCCTTTCAACACGTTCTTTTCTATCAATTATTTGATATTGTTAATTTTTTCTATCAGTATTATCAAACAAAAATATTTTAAAAAATTGTAAATGAGAAGTGGGAAAAGAATTGAATAAATAAATCTAACAAAGCAATCCAGCGGACGCTAAGGGATAGGGGGAGTGGACAGGATTAAGGGGTTGTGTTATAATTTGAAAAATGCGCGGGTGGTGAAATTGGCAAACACGCAAGGTTGAGGGCCTTGTGACCGTAAGGTTTTGCGAGTTCGAGTCTCGCCCCGCGCACCAAATTTTCGAAGAAAATTTGTCACTTCCTTTTATCCCTCACATAATTACTTTTTTGTTTGCTCTTAGCGTATTCTTTTAGCTCTGCACCGATTCCGGTAACCTGGGCTACATGAGTAAATTCACGATGCATATTCGTGACTACACCTATAGAGATACAAATCAAACCCGCCTTGGTTTTTTTCCCCTGCCTGTCTTTACCGACAATATAACCTTTTTTTAAATCTTCAGGCTTGTATAGCCCTTTAGTTGTCTTGCCAAATTCTTGAACAATTTGTTCACAGATTGCATCAATAGTATCAACAGAACCGACTATAACGAAATCATCGCCGCCAATGTGGCCAACAAAATCATCTTGCTTTCCTTTTGCCTCTACGGCCTTAACGACTACACGAGCGGTTGTTTGGATACAACGGTCTCCCCAAGTAAATCCGTATTTATCATTAAAGACCTTGAACTTATCCAGGTCAACATACCCGACCGCAAATTTTTCTTTAGCTTTAATCCGTTTTTCGATTTCGTTAAAGATAGAGACATTGCCGGGAAGCCGGGTCAGGGGAGCGGCATCTAAATCTATTTGACTGCGCCGCAGGACCATCCTGATGCGCGCTAAGAGCTCTTCGGGGTCAAAGGGCTTAACGATGTAGTCGTCAGCACCGGCGTCGAGGCCTTTGACCTTGTCTTTCACGTCGCCTTTTCCGGTGAGCATAATGATTGGCATGTGGCGCAGCAGGATGTCTTTCTTCAATTTTTCGCAGAGCGCGCGGCCGTCAATCTTGGGCATCATATAATCCGAGATGAGCAAGTCCGGCGGCCGCGCGTAGACCTTCTCCATGGCCTCCTGCCCGTCGCGGGCCTCGATTACTTCGTATTCGTCTTCCGGGATGCTCAGGCGCAGCACATCCAGGATGTCTGCGTCATCGTCAGCAATTAAGATGCGTTTCTTCGCCATTTGCCCTCGCTAAGCTTTAGGTAAGGTAAAGGAGAATGTTGTGCCTTTGCCGAGCGTGCTCGTTACCCAAATCTTTCCTTTGTGCGCCTGCACAATGCGTTTTACCAAAGGAAGCCCCAGGCCGGTTCCTTTTACCTTCTGGTTAACTTCGTTATCTGCGCGGTAGAATTCCTCAAACACCTTTGCTATCTCATCTTCGGCAATGCCGATGCCTGAATCGCGGATGTCTATTTGTAAGAAATCTTTAATCTGCTTGACCTTGATGGAAATTTTTCCCTTTTCCGGAGTAAATTTAATAGCGTTGCCCATGAGGTTGGTCAGGACGCGGCCCAACTGGATTGAGTCGGCAAGGCATTCAGGAATACCTTTAGTTATCTCTTGAGTAAACTCAATCTTCTTTTCTTTCATCTGCGGTGCCATGATATCGGCAACCCAATCCAGGGCATCTTTTACGTTTAGTTTTTCTAATTTCATCTCCACTTTGCCTGATTCTATTCTGGCGCCGTCTAAAAGGTCGTTGACGAGCTTGACCAGCGCATCGGAGTGCTTGTTGATTTTTTCCAGGCGTTCTTTAGCTTGAGCGGGGACAGCCCCAAGCTTTCCGCCAGTCAGGATAGAGGCATAGCCCTTGATAGAAGTTAAGGGGGTTCTTAATTCGTGGGAGACGGCGGAGACAAATTCCGACTTTAATTTATCTATTTTTTTCAATTTCTCATTGGCCAGGGCCAGCTCTTTTGTCCTCTGGGCTACTCTTTGCTCCAGGTCCTGGTGGGAATGCCAGAGTTCTTCATAGAGCCGAACATTTTCCAGCCCTGAGGCTATCTGGCTGGCCAGTATAGAAAGCATCTCCAGGTCTGCCTCGGTAAGGCGGGTGTAGGCCAGCTCATTGCCTGCTACAATTAGACCTAACTTTGCCTCCTGGGATATAATCGGCACTACGCAAAAGGAGACAAGGCTAAATGTCTGTAGCAGTTCTTTCTTTATTTCGTCAAGCAGGTGGCTTTCGTCTATTAATAAGGGCTGCTTGAGTTTACCCAGGATATCCTTTTCGCTTAGGCGTTTTTTAATCTTTTCTTGCTCTTGCCGGCTGTATCCTACAGCCACAGGGATAGAGAAGCCTTTGGCTTCTCTATCTGCCAGAATAAGTACGCCTCTGTAGAAGCCCAGCTCTGAGATAAAAGACTTATCAATCTGGGAAAATAGTTTTTCTCTGTCAAAGGTAGAACTAATCGCTTGGCTGAATTTATGCAGGGCATAAAGACTGGAGAGTTTTTTATCCAATTCTTCCTGGGTCTTGTTGAGCTCCAGGTCTTTCTTGACAATAATCTTGGCCTGTTCGTCTAATTCATTGTAGGCCTTTTTGAGTTTATCCAAAGAGCGCTGCAGGTTTTCTCTGGCCTTCTTTTGCCTTTCGGTGATACCCACCAGATAACCAAAGGCCGCAACAATCAAGGCACTGGTGACAATAAAGACCGTACCTATATTTAGAGTGAGCGTTGCTATCATTGCGCTTCTCCTATAGCCATAACCACTACCGCCTCGTTATGAAAGTAGGACTTGCCTGCGTACCTTTCTGCCCTTAAAGGCGCCTGTTCCCCGTAGGTATAGAATCCGACCATTGGATAGGGCCGGCCCAGGGTCTTTTTGATTACCTCAATTTCTTCCTGGGCAATTCTACCCAGGACCCTTTTGCGGGCGATGGAGTCGAAGATAATTACCGCTAAAATCGATCTGCCTTTTAGGGCCTCTTTGGCTTTGAGGGCGGCTTCTCTGGCTGCGTTGAGAACCCCATCTTTGTCGGCAATCATCAAGCGCACCAGCGAGCCTTGGGGAACCTCCGCCGCACAGACAAGGAAGCCTGTATCCGTGGCTTTATAGGCGTATCTGATTAAGTACTCTTCTTCATCGGGTATGGACATGCCCAGCGGATAAATAGTGCCGATTTTTGCCCAGGGCGAGTCCTTGAGATTTTCTGCCTCCCGGCCAAAGTAATCCTGGTAGAGCTTTAAAGCTTGTTCTCCGTCAATCCGCTCGATGACATTGCCGTGGGCCTGAGTGACTTCGTGGGCCTTGCCGATGGCATGCCACCCGTGGCGGATGCCGATACCTACGGAGATATCTCCTCCTAATAGAATTCCTACCACCGAATCGCTTAAGACTTTATCGCCGTAATACTGGTAGGTTTTCTGGAAGAGATAGTCATCTCCGGCCGAGCCTCCCACAATGGGAAAGCTGGTTCCCAGGACCTCTTGAGTTCCCCGGATTATCTCAGCGCCATTTCCGGATAGCCCATCGGGCAGGATAATAAAGGCGTGCCTCTTGCCCGGTCTTGCCTTTGCTGCTTCCCGGGCGCATCTCTGTCCCGCAGCGCGCGCATCCTGGCTTAGGCCGCAGCCCAAACCCGTCGAGAAAGTAGCACTGCTCGAATTGATTCCCATTATCGCTACCGAATCCTTTGTTGAGCCCGCGGTAGATATCTCCCCGGCGCTCGAGCAGCCTATTATCGGGGCGTTGTGGCAGACAGATTTTATCCCCCGGATCAGGGCCTGCTGGTCAAACTTTACGGAGGCAAAGACAATTAAAAGATTGAAGTAATTCCCCTGAGCCTGTTCGCAGACGGCGCCTGCGGCTTGTTTACCTGCTGCAAATGGGTCGGGATTCTCGCTTATTCCCACTCCTAAAGAGGTAGACATATGTTTAGTCTACAGCAAGAGGCCGCCTTAGTCAATATATTTTGTTTGACTTTTTAACCCTTTTTTTATAGACTATAGTCTCGCATGGCCCCATCGTCTAGCTCGGTTTAGGACACCAGATTCTCATTCTGGCGGCAGGGGTTCAAATCCCCTTGGGGCTGCCATCACTACCAGTTACTTTTCCTGTAAAATAATATTGACATTATGCCTGGATATGTTATAATTACGCATAATGCGTAACGCATAATGCGTAATGGAGGTATTTATGGAAAATCCCTTTGTATATGGGAAAGAAGTAGCAGGAGACAATTTCTGTAACAGAAAAAAAGAGATACAAGAATTGTGCCGAGATGTTGAAAATAGCCAAAATGTTATTATATTCTCACAAAGGAGATACGGAAAGACTTCTTTAATAAAAAGAGTCTTTGAAATATCCAAAAGAAAAGGCGTGATCACGGTATATGCAGATCTTTACCCAATGTTAACAGAAGAGGATTTTATTTCTATATATGGGAAAGCTATAGCAGAATCGATTTTTGGCAAGGTTAGAAAGAGCCTTAAGGGCGTCACTAAGCTATTTAAAAAGATTAGGCCAAAATTTACTCTAGGGCAAAGTGGAGAAATATCTTACAGTATAGATATTGAAAAAAAAGAAATCCTTCCCTCGTTAGAAGATGCCCTGGAAAGCATAAATCGTTATATAGCTAGCAAAAAAAAGAAAGCCGTAGTTTGCTTTGACGAGTTTCAACAGATAGCTCTTTTTAAGACAGACAAGCTTGAAAAAACAATGCGCTCGTTATTTCAAAAACACAAAAACATATCTTATATATTTATGGGAAGCAAGAAACACCTTATTTCCGATATATTTAATAACCCCAACAGGCCTTTTTATAGGAGTGGTAAATCTTTCCCTCTATGTAAAATTGACAAAAACGAACTTTCAGAATTTATACGAAATAAATTTGAACTTAGCAATAAAATTCTTTCCAGTAATTTAGCCGGTGAAATAATGAACATATGTGAATCTCACCCTTACTATGTTCAATATCTTTGCCATATCATATGGGAGAAGGCAATAGATAAACAGAAAATTAGCGAAGAGGATTTTTTAAAAAGCCTCGACCTTCTGCTAGAAAGAGAGTCTTCTACATATGAGGCCACATGGAACCTTCTTGCGCTTAAACAAAAACAAGTTCTTATGGCGCTAAGTAAGATGTCGCCCGAAGAAAAGCTTTTTTCTTATGAGTTTTTACAAAAATACGATCTTGGTTCAGCATCAAGCCTACAGCGTACAGTACGAAGTCTTATAGACAAGGATCTAATAGACAAAGAAAGCGATTTATATACCATTGTGGACGTATTCTTCAAAAAGTGGCTTTCCAAAATATGAGAAAATTGCAGCGATTTAACAGAAGTAAACTATCCGTAGTGTTCAGCACGAGTTGGGGCTGCCATGACGATTATGACCAAGACCGTTAAAGCGCTGATTATCGCCAACGTTGCCCTGTTCATCCTGGTTCATCTTGTGCCCGGGTTTGGCTGGCTTACCTTCTTTGGCCTGGTGCCCCGGGATGTATTAGGAAGATTTAGGCTCTGGCAGTTGGCCACTTATATGTTTTTGCATGCGGGGCTTTGGCATCTTGTGCTCAATATGCTGATGCTCTGGTTTTTTGGCCCGGCCATTGAAAGAAGCTGGAGCAGGAAAGAGTTCCTCTCGTTTTATTTCTTTACCGGAATAGGCGCAGGCCTGTGCAGCTACCTTAGCGCTTTAGGTTCTGCTATCCCCGTAATCGGGGCATCGGGTGCAATATTCGGGCTCTTGGTGGCCTACGCGATGCTCTTTCCGCAGACCACGATTCTTTTGTTCTTTGTCTTTCCGATGAAAATTAAACATGCGGTATTGGTCTTGGCCGGGATAAACCTTCTGGGAGCGCTCTCGGCGCCGGGCGCAGGCATTGCCTATTTTGCCCACTTAGGAGGAGGCCTGTTCGGGTATCTATACGTTAAAAGTGAATGGATTAAAAGGCAGATTTCTTATTTAGACTTTAGTTCGCTGAAGATTCACAGCAAAAAGAGGAAAATCAGCGAGAAGCAGAGAGCGCAGAAAAATCTTGATCGCAAAGTAAATGTTGTATTGGATAAAATCTCTAAGCGCGGCATGGGTAGCTTAAGCAGAGAAGAGAAAAGAATTTTAGAACTTAAGAGCAGAAAGGGATAAGATGGTTGTTGATTTAACCAAAATGAAAACGGGCGAGTCCGGGGTCGTAGCCCGCTTAGAAGGTGGGAGAGGTTTTCTTGCCCGCCTGCAGAATTTAGGGATTCGCCCGGGCAAAAAGATTACCAAAGTAAGCGGGCATTTCTGGCGCGGGCCGGTTACCGTTCAGGTGGGCGGGACGAATGCTGCTATAGGCTTTGGTATGGCCAGCCGGGTGATGGTAGAGATAGAAGAGAGATGACAGAGATAAAAAAAATATTATTGATGGGCAATCCTAATGTGGGGAAAAGCGCAGTCTTTTCCCGCTTAACCGGGGCCAGGGTAATTATCTCTAATTATCCCGGCACAACCGTAGAATTTATGCAGGGCTATATGAAGATCGCAGACACCCGCCCGGCAGTCATCGATGTCCCCGGCACTTACAGCCTTCAGCCCACAAGCCGCGCCGAAGAAGTAGCGGTGAAGATGTTGGAGCAGGGCGATGTAGTGGTAAATATTGTCGATGCCACAAATTTAGAAAGGAATCTTTATCTTACCCTGCAACTTTTGCAGCGCCACATCCCGATGGTCGTGGCCTTAAATATGTGGGATGATACCAAACACAAGGGCATAGGTATCGACTTGAAACAATTGGAGGAGATTCTCGGCGTCCCTGTTGTGCCTACCTGTGGGCTTACCGGAGAAGGGATAAAACAGCTGATTGAGCGTATACCCCAGGCGTGCTCTCCTAAAAAGGCTCCTTGCAGCGCAGAAAAATGCTGGGAGGAAATCGGCGTGATTATTCAGCAGGTACAGAAACTCAGCCACAGGCACCACACGCTTCTAGAGCGCCTGGAGGACTTAACGATTAAGCCCTTCTGGGGGCATCTGTTCGCGGCTCTGGTAGTCTTTATTTCTTTCTGGATAATTCGTTTTGTCGGGGAAGGCCTGATTAATATTGTCTTTGACCCCTTCTTTGAAAATCTATGGCTGCCGCTGATGAATAGGTTGAGCGCCTTCCTGGGCAGTGCGGGCTTAATCCATCATATCTTAATCGGCGGGCTGGTTAAGGGCGAGATCGATTTTGGGATCTCTTTTGGGCTTTTAACCACCGGACTTTATGTACCCTTAGGGATGGTCCTTCCCTATATCTTTAGCTTTTATCTGGTTCTCGGTCTCTGGGAGGACTTTGGTTACCTTCCCCGCTTTGCGGTACTGATGGATAATCTGATGCACCACATTGGCCTGCACGGATATGCGACTATCCCGATGATTCTAGGCTTGGGGTGTAATGTGCCCGGGGCCCTGGCCACACGCCTCTTGGAAGAACGCCGTGAAAAATTTATTGCCGCGACATTGATGGCTATCGCCGTCCCCTGTATGGCCCAGATTGCTATGATTGTTGGCTTAGTGGGCGCGCGCGGAGGGCAATATTTAGGAATAGTCTTTGGTACTTTATTTTTAGTTTTAGTAATTAAAGGGCTCATCTTAAATAAGTTCTTAAGGGGCAGAAGCCCGGAGATTTTAGTTGAGATTCCCCGCTATCGGTTTCCACAAGCCCTGGCAGTGTTCAAAAAATTGACCATGCGCGTATTAACTTTCTTAAAAGAGGCGCTTCCCTACGTACTTCTGGGTATCTTATTCGTTAATTTACTGCATGCCTTAAAGATAATTGATTTCCTCAGCAGGATCTTTAGCCCAATTTTGCAAAACATCTGGGGCTTACCCCGCGAGGCCATCTCTGCCTTAATTGTGGGTTTTTTAAGAAAAGACGTAGCCATCGGCATGCTCGGACCGTTGAATCTGGCTACAAAGCAGTTGGTTATCGGCTCGATAATTCTGGCGATATACTTTCCCTGTGTGGCCACATTTGTGGTGTTGCTGAAAGAACTGGGCCTGAAAGATATGCTCAAAAGCGCGCTGCTGATGGTGCTTACCGCTATTATCGTCGGAGGCCTCTTGAATCTACTCTTGCAATTTTAAGGAGGGTCAAAGAGATGAAAGTAATTGTTACGGGTGGGGCAGGGTTTATCGGTAGCTGCCTGTTATGGAAATTGAATCAGCAAGGCATAAGCGATATCCTGGTCGTCGACCATTTAGCAGATTCTGCGAAGTGGAAGAACCTTGTGGGCAAGGATTTCAAGGATTATATCGAAAAGGGCGATTTTCTAAAGCTGGTTCAGGAAGAGAAAATCGGCAAGGGCGTAGATATGCTCATCCATCTGGGCGCCTGTACCTCCACCACCTGCTTTGATGCTACCTATATGCTCAAAAATAATTATGAGTATTCAAAGGAGCTGGCAAAGTTGGCCTTCAAGCGCAGGATTCCTTTCCTTTATGCCTCTTCTGCCGCCACTTACGGCCTGGGCGAGAAAGGTTTCTCGGATGAAGACGAAGTTACTCCAACCCTTAAACCGTTGAATATCTATGGTTATTCCAAACAACTTTTTGACCTCTGGTTAATCAGAAACGGCTACTTAAATCGGGCAACCGGTTTTAAATTCTTCAACGTCTTCGGCCCCAATGAATACCATAAGGGCGAGATGATGAGCGTAATCGCCAAGTCTTTTGATAAGATACTCAAAGAAAGAAAGATCAGGCTGTTTAAATCCTACAGAAAAGATTATGCTGACGGCGAACAAAAACGGGATTTTATCTATGTCAAAGACGCCGTAGATATCGTTTATCATTTTGTCGAGCATCCTCAAAAAACAGGCATATTTAATCTGGGCACAGGGCGTGCCCACACCTGGAATGAGCTGGCGCAGGCTATATTCTCGGCCCTGGCTCTGCCCGCAAGAATCGAATATTTTGATATGCCCGGGGCCATCCGCGATAAATACCAGTATTTTACAGAAGCCGACGCGAATAAATTAAAAAGGGCAGGGGTTGACCATAAGTTCTTTGAATTTAGCGAGGCAGTAAAAGATTACGTAGGTTTCTTAAAAAACCACGCGCACTTATAATTTTTCTTGACAAAGATAGATATTTAGTTTATGGTAGCATTACAATTGAATAGATTGCAAGTTAGGTGTAGGGAAGCTCGTGAAACTCGAGCGCGGTCCCGCCGCTGTAATCGGTAGCGAAAACCAGCATTAGCCACTGTCCCGAAGTCTCGGGGTGGGAAGGCCTGGTGAGTAGGAAGCCGTAAGTCAGAAGACCTGCCTAACGAAGCGAGGAAACTTTTTGTTCTACGCAGGATAGAACTTAAAAGTTTTTATTTAGGGGCCAAGATAAATCAGGGTGCAGTCCCGAAGGTAGAACTTCAATGAAGTTTCTACATTCGGGACTTTTTGTTAGGGATAGTTTTATGACAAGACTGATTTTAATCCGTCACGGCGAAACAGATTACAACCTGGAAAAGAGATATTGCGGATTTGGCAATCCGCCGTTAAACAGTAAAGGCATATGGCAGGCGAAAAAGTTAGCTGTTAGATTGAAAGGCCTAAATGTAGATAGAGTCTATTCAAGCGATTTAGACAGGGCATACGAAACGGCAAAGATAATCTTTAGAAATAATTCAATTGAGAAAGCAAAAGACTTGCGCGAAATGAATTTCGGCCTTTTTGAGGGGCTGAAGCACGAAGAGATTATCAAAACTCACGCCAAACTCTATAGAAACTGGATAGATAATCCGCTGAGAGTCAAAGTTCCAAGCGGCGAGGGGCTAGTAGAGTTAGAGAGAAGAGTTAAGAAGAGATTATTTCTTATTCTTTGCCAAGATGTGGGTAAGACAATAGCCTTGGTCAGCCATGGCGGACCGATAAAAATTATCCTCTGCCAGGCATTAAAGTTTGGCTTAGAAAGTTTCTGGAAGGTAGAGCAGGAAATCGGCACTTTAAGAATTATAGATTACCCTGAAGGAGTCGCAGCATGAAGCAATTTATTCTTATCTTGGGCGGTGCCAGAAGCGGAAAGAGTAGTCATGCGGTGCAATTGGCAAAAGAGTTCTCCGCCGAAGGCGGACCCGCCTCTGGCGGGAAAAAACCAGTGGCCTTTATTGCTACAGCCGCTTCATTAGATAGGGAGATGAAGAAAAGAATAAAATTACACAAGGCCTCAAGGCCCAGGACCTGGAAACTAGTTGAAGAAGGCAGAGATGTTGGTTTGGCTTTGTCTAAACTGCCCGACAAATATAAAGTGGTTTTGATCGATTGTTTGGGTCTATTAGTTTCTAATCTTTTAATGAGTAACTTGAAAGATGGGCAAATAGAGAAGAAGATAAAGAATCTCATCGAGGTTATACTAAAAGCCAATTGCGTTGTAATCTTAGTATCAAATGAGGTAGGAGCTGGTATAGTTCCTGAGAATGCTTTGGCCAGGCGATTTCGTGATTTACTGGGGTTGGCAAATCAGATGCTCGCAAAAAAGGCTGATCAGGTAATTCTTATGCAGGCAGGGATCCCTGTAAACATAAAAGGAAATTAAGATGCAAAAATTACAAGAGACAATAAATAAAATCAAGGAGATAGACCATAGCCTGGCCCAAAAGACACAAAAGCGCCTTGATAACCTTACCAAACCGCAAGGAAGCCTCGGGCGCTTAGAAGAATTGGCTAAACAGGTAGTAGAGATTACAGGCAATGTTAACCCTCCAACTAAATTTAAGGTTATATTTACTCTGGCCGGCGACCACGGTGTTGTCAAAGAAGGAGTAAGCGTCTTTCCTCAGGAGGTAACGCCGCAGATGGTTTACAACTTTACCGGAGGCGGCGCCGGCATAAACGTGCTCGCCAGGCATGTGGGGGCTAAAGTTGTTGTGGTTGATATGGGTGTGGCCTCAGATTTAAATTCCCATCCAGGGCTAATAATTAAAAAGGTAAATTACGGAACTAAGAATATGGCAGAAGGCCCGGCTATGACCAGAGAAGAGGCTGTAAAATCTATAGAAAACGGCATAGAGGTGTTTGAAGAAGAATTCTTAAATGGCATAGACATAGTTGGGACAGGAGATATGGGCATTGGCAATACCACACCCTCCTCCGCAATTGCTGCCTGCATTACGGGTAAACCGGCAGAGGAATTGGTGGGCAGAGGAACAGGTATTAATGATCAGGCCCTTTCAAATAAGATTGCTGTGATTAAAAAGGCCCTTGAGTTAAATAGGCCCAACCCGCAGGATGCAATCGATGTGCTTTCTAAGGTAGGCGGCTTTGAGATAGGGGGCCTGGCCGGTGTAATTTTAGCCAGCGCTTCCAGAAGAGTGCCGATAGTGATCGATGGTTTTATCTCAGGAGCAGCTGCATTGATAGCCTATCAATTGGAACCAAAGATTAAAGATTATCTGATTGCTGCGCACTGTTCCGTTGAAAAAGGCCATAAGATTGTTCTGGAGCATATGGGCCTTGCGCCAATCCTGAATTTAGATCTAAGGTTGGGAGAGGGCACCGGTAGCGCCTTGGCAATGAATATAATAGAAGCCGGCATTAAAATTTTGACTCAAATGGCGACATTCCAAAGCGCAGGCGTATCTGAAAGAACCGATAAACACAGTGGTGAGCCTGTCGAACCATGAAAAAGTTTTTAATTGCCCTGCAATTCTTGACTACCCTGCCGATTAAAATTAGATCAGAGATAAAAGCAAAAGACTTCGGCGGCTCGCTTGCTTATTTTCCCATAGTCGGCGCATTCATAGGGGTTTTGTTAGTTTTGATTCTGTTTGTCTTTAATTTCTTGCCGCATTTAGTTACGGTTATCTTGGTTCTAATCGGATCGATTGTTGTAACAGGCGGAATACATTTGGATGGCTTCGCCGATACCTGCGATGGATTCTATGGCAGGAGGTCCAAGGAACAGATATTAAAGATAATGCGGGATAGCCGGATTGGCGTAATGGGGGTAATTGGTCTAGTAAGCCTGTTGCTTCTAAAATTTAGTTTAATGCTAAATATTCCGCAAAATATCCTTTGGAAAGCCCTGATCGCGATGACAGTATTTTCAAGGTGGTCTCAAAGTTTAGCCTGTTATATGTCTAAGTACGCACGTAAAGAAGGCAAGGCCAAATATTTCATAGAATATAGCACTAAAAGAGAGTTTCTTCGCGCGGGCCTCTTTACCGTAGCCTTATTTCTATTGTTGATGAAATTAAAGGGGATTGTCTTATTAAGTCTTTCTTTACTTCCGATATTTTTATTTATCAATTACGCAAAGAGAAAAATTGGCGGGATGACCGGAGATACAATTGGCGCCACAAGTGAGATTGCAGAGCTAGCCGTACTATTTTTTGTATTAATCTATTTTTAAGATAATATGTTCTTAATAATCTCTTCTTATATTGCTGATTTGATCTTGGGAGATCCTGAATGGTTTCCCCATCCGGTAAGGGGCATTGGCAAATTAATAGGCCTGCTGGAGAAGCGATTGGGCGGCAGGAGCGCTCTCTGGATAGAACGAACGAAGGGAATAGTATTAGCTTTTGTTATAGTAGGGATAAGCGCCTGCTTTGCCTATCTATTTATTGAATTTTTTAGAAAGTTGAACCCCTATTTTGGAAACTTAGCTTGGATTTATTTAGGTTACACTACACTTTCTGTAAAGGATTTACGGGTTAAAGCAAGGGCAATTTCGCAGGCGCTTAAAGAT
>Ga0315548_1001756_pt1 | contig 17661 bp, 17 predicted proteins | sample SalMarSW160110MG_2_FD_202540 | JGI IMG/M metagenome (GOLD analysis project Ga0315548, IMG submission 202540) | Salt marsh sediment microbial communities from the Plum Island Ecosystem LTER, Massachusetts, United States - Salt Marsh Sediment SW1601-110 ...
CCAGAATCTGTTTCCCCTTATAGAACCCACAATGAGGACAAACCCGATGGGGCAATTTAGGCTGTTTGCATTGCGGACATATAGAAAATTCCGGCTTACTTAAACCATCGTGCGTTCTTCTTTTATCCCGCCTTGAGCGGGAATGGCGTCTTTTCGGATGGGCCATTGTTTTATTTCTCCTTCTTACAGCTACATTTTCCCTTATTTAAATTTTCACCGCAATTCGGGCAGAGGCCGCGGCAGTCGGGCCGGCAAAGAGGCTTCAGGGGATAGCCTAAGATTATCTCCTCCCGCACATTATCGGTAATATCAATTGTGTCTCTATTTTCTACAGGTAAATTTAAGTTTATCTGTTTAGCTAAAGGCGCCGTAAATTCTTCCAGGCAACGGCTGCAATCAAGATGCACGGCGGCATCAATCTTCAAATCAACAGAGATAAAATTACCCGTTCTGGTTATCCGGGCGGATAAATTTATCGGCTCAGTAAACCTGATATCTTCTCTGCCTAAATCTAAACTAGAAGGCTCACAGGTCTCAATAAGCTCCAGGCCAGATTCAGGAATCTGGTCTACGTGTATTTTCACCCCGTCACAACCTCCTGTTGCCTTGCCCCGTACCAAAATACTGCTAAGGTTTATGTTTTGGCAAAAATTAATGCCATATGGCAATAGTTTATTCTTAATATTAACCGTTATTAGTATTTTGGTACGGGGTTCATCTTACCAACTGATAGGTATCGCGGGCAATCATCAATTCTTCATTGGTCTGGATGACTAAAACGCGAATCTTGAATTTTTCAATCAAAGAGGATAATCCCCGGCAAACCTTTCTTCTTATAAAAGGCTGATTTTCTCCGATCCCGGCGGTAAAAATGAGCGCATCACAGCCGTTCATCGCGGCAATATAAGCGCCGATGTATTTCTTAACCCGGTAAATAAAAACCCGAAGGGCACAATCTGCTCTTTTGTCTCCCTTACGGGCCAACTTTAAAAGGTCGCGCACATCGTTGCTTTTGCCGGAAAGCCCAAGGAGCCCGCTGGACTTATTTAAAAGCGCGTCTGCCTGGCTAAGGCCTAATCTCCTCTTCTTCATTAAATAAAGCACTGCTGCCGGGTCAATATCGCCGCAGCGCGTGCCCATCACCAGGCCTTCCAAAGGAGTAAAACCCATCGAGGTATCTAAAGACCTTCCTCTGTCTATCGCGGTAATGCTGCAGCCATTGCCCAAATGGCAAGAGATAATCTTCAAGCGTTTTTTGGGCCTGCCCAAGACCCTGCTCGTCTCTTGGGCTATATAACTATGGCTTGTGCCGTGAAAACCGTAGCGGCGGATCCCGTATCTTTTATACAACTCATAAGGCAGCCCGTAAAGATAGGCGAAATCCGGCATAGTCTGATGAAAAGCGGTATCGAAAACCGCTACCTGAACTGAACGCGGAAGTAAACGCCTGCAGGCGTAAATCCCCGCCAGATTGGGCAGATTATGCAAGGGGGCCAGCTCGCTGTACTGCCGTATCGCCCTGATTACCCTTTTGTCTATCCGGGCAGATTTCTTGAATCGCTCTGCCCCATGTACTACTCTATGGCCCACCGCGCAAATCTGATCCACAGAAGTGATTGCCCTGCTCTTTTTCTTAGCCAGGGATTGTATAATCAGCTTAATTGCCGCGTTATGGCTAGGGACTTTTTTGCCGATTTTCTCCACAATGCCCTTGGCCAGACATAACTCTTTCGGCATATCGTAAAGCTGATATTTCACCGAAGAACTTCCAGAATTTAAAATAAGTATTAGCATACTATTGCGCCCTTACGCAGGTAACTGCAATGGCATCGACAATCTCCCGCACGTTGCACCCGCGCGATAAATCGCTGCAGGGTTTGGATAAACCCTGGATAATAGGGCCTACCACCCGTGCCCCGGCAAGCCGCTGCATCAACTTATAGGCGATATTGCCGGCGCTAAGGTTGGGAAAAATTAAAATATTTGCCCTACCCTTCAAGGAACTGGCGGGAACCTTAATCCTGGCTACTGAAGGAACAATGGCACTGTCTGCCTGCAGTTCCCCGTCAATAATTAAATCGGTCCTCTTTGCCTTTGCTATTTCGGTGGCCTCTTTGATATTATCCAGCAAAGGATGCGAACTTGAACTACGGCTGGAGAAACTTAACATAGCCACCCGCGGCTCATATTTTGTAATCTTAGTCCAGATTTCAGCAGAGTTTAAAGCGATGTCCGCTAGTTGTTTACTCGTAGGCAAAGGCACAATCGCGCAATCAGCAAATAAAAATAGGCCCTCTTGCCCAAAGGCCTTATCTTTAACTTCAATCAAAAAACCGCCTGAGGCTGTAATATAGTTAACATCTCCTTCAATACAACGCAAGAGGGCCCTGGCCACATGGGAAGTAGTGTACCTTGCCCCGGCAACAAAACCATCAACTGCCCCCTCACGCAGCATCATCGCCCCGTAATAAATAGGGTCTTGCAAGAGCAAATCGCGAGCTGACTTTTTAGTTACCCCTTTATCTTTTCTTAACTTGTAAAAAGACTCGGCATACTCATCTAATTTTTCTTTTTTCTTGCCTAAAAGAATAATCCGGGCCAAGCCTTCTCTTGCGACCTCTTGCGCGGCTTGGATAACGCGCGGTTCATCGCCTTCGGGAAGGACAATCGTCTTTAGCTCTTTTTTTGCCTGGCGGTAGATTTTGTCAAAAACACTCATCTAATCTTCTTTTTCAATCGTGACTTTAGTTTTTTCTCAACAAACCCGGGCACAAAGCATTTGAGATTCGCGCCCAGAGAAGCCGCCTCTTTGATAAGCTTAGAAGAAAGGTAACAATAGGACTCCTGAGGCATCATATAGATGGTCTCGATCTCAGGACTTAACCTCTTGTTGGTCAGGGCCATCTGAAACTCATATTCAAAATCAGAGATCATCCTTAAACCCCTGATCATTACCCGGGATTTTTTCTTCTTTACATAATCAACCAGAAGGCCGGAAAAGCTCTCAATAGTTACTCCCGGGATTCCCTTTGTGGCTGTTTTAAGCAGCTGGACTCTTTCTTTAACCGAAAAAAGGACGTCTTTTTGAGGATTGCGCGCTACGGCTACAATTACCTCATCAAACAGCTTTGCTGCCCGTTTAATCAAATCTATGTGGCCAAAGGTAATCGGGTCAAAAGTACCGGGATAGATAGCTATCTTTTTCATCATTTAGGCCTCACTTTGTAAAAAGAAAGGGCTGTATCTCCGTAGGTTTTGGTAAACATTAGTTTAAGCCCGGAAAGCTGTTGCGGCAAAACTTGCTTGCGATTATGCTCGGCAATAACCCGGGAACGAGGATTTAATATATCATAAAAGCTGAGCTTTATCAAGGATTTTTTCAGTTTATCCTCATAGTAAGGCGGGTCTAAAAAGACAAAATCAAGGCGCTGTCTCTTCCGGGCCAGGGCCTTAATGGCCCTTTCGGCAGCAAAAGGCAAAAGGGTTACTGAACTATGGGTCAGGCCCAGGGACCTCAAGTTCTCTTCAATTGCCTTTATGCAAAGGCGGTTATTTTCTACAAAGAAAACTTGCCCGGCGCCGCGGCTGATTGCCTCAATGCCGACACTGCCGCTTCCGGCAAACAGCTCTAAAAATGAGACTTTGTATATCTGGCTGCCTAAAATGGAAAATAAGGCTTCTTTGACCTTCTGGGAAGTGGGACGAATCTTCACCCCCTTAGGCATCCTTAATACGCGACCCTTAAACTCTCCGGATATCACTCGCATGGGTCAAACCGAAAGTAAACCGATATTTGCGCCGTGAAAGCGCTGTTTAAGCCTTTTGCGAATAGACAAATGTTGGGGGCTGCGAAGCTTAGGGTCCTTGCCCACCAAAGAGAAGGCTTCACTGCGGGCAAGCTCCATCAATTCCATGTCCTTGAGGATATTCCCGAGCTTCAATTCCGGCAGGCCGTGTTGGGCCGGTCCAAAGAACTGCCCCGGCCCGCGAATATCCAAATCCTCCTCGGCAAGGCGAAAGCCGTCCTGGATATTGAGCATAGCCTCGATACGCTGTTTTGCCGGAGCAGTCTCAGGTTCAGCCACTAAGATACAATATGAAGGGTAAGGCCCCCGGCCAATCCTTCCTCTTAACTGATGCAGTTGGCTCAAACCAAACCTCTGGGCATGCTCAACAACCATCACAGAGGCATTAGGGACATCAATACCCACCTCAATCACAGTGGTGGAAATCAAGATGTCTATCTTATGATTCTTAAAGCTGCGCATGATTTTATCCTTGTCGCGGCCGTCCATCTGGCCGTGGATTAATTCCAGCCGAAGCTCGTGAAATTCTTTCTCCTTTAACCTTCCATACATCTGGGAGGCTGCCTTAAGTTCCGAGCCAGCACTGTCTTTAATCAGAGGGTAAACTATATAGGCCTGTCTGCCCTTGGTTATTTCTTCGCGGATGAATTTATATACATCCCCGGCCGCACGCTCTTTTACCCGGAAGGTAGAAATGGGAAGCCTGCCTCCCGGCATCTCTTTTATCGTAGAGATATCCAAATCTCCGTAAACGGTCATTGCTAATGTGCGGGGAATGGGGGTAGCGCTGAGGACCAGATAATCCGGGCTTTGCCCCTTTTTACGTAAAAGCGAGCGCTGGAGTATGCCAAATTTGTGCTGTTCATCAACCACCACCAACCCCAGCTGTTTAAAATGTATACTCTCCTCAATCAGGGCATGCGTTCCCACAACGATATCTAATTCGCCGGAGCAAATATCCTCAAGCGTATTTAGCTTAACCTGGCGGCTCATGCTGCCGATTAATAAACCGACATTAATATCCAAAGGCATCAGCAGTTTACTTAAGAAAAGGTAGTGTTGTTCGGCCAGAATCTCGGTAGGGGTCATCAGCGCTGCCTGAAAACCCGATTGCACGCTCAAGACAAGCGCGGATGCGGCTACTATTGTCTTGCCTGAACCAACGTCTCCCTGGAGCAACCTGTTCATCGGCCGCGAAGAGGCCATATCCCCTGCTATCTCTTTAATTGCCTTATCTTGAGCGGAAGTCAACTTAAAAGGCAGGGCCTTTTGGAATCTTTCGATTAGCCTCCCCTCTTTTTTATGCGCAATTCCCTTTTGTCCTTCGCCGCGCCGTGATTTTTTCAGCGCTAAAATGAGCTGAAAGAGAAAAAACTCATCAAATACCAGCCTGCGGTAGGCCGAATCCCGCGCGGTGAAATCCTGAGGAAAATGGATGCTTCTTAGGGCTAAAGTCAAAGGCAAAAGCCCCAGTTTCGTTCTTAAAGTATAGGGCAGCATATCAGGAGAACAAGAACAGTAATTCCTCTCGGCGCGGCTGATAATGGTGCGCAGGTATCTCTGGTTAATCTTAGAAGTCAAGGGGTAAACGGGCACAATCCTGCCCATATGCAAACAGGCATCTTTGGCCGAGACAAACTCAAATTCGGGAGAATTCATCTGTAGGCTGCGAAACCTCTCCACCTTGCCGTAGAGAATTAACTCCTGCCCCGCTTTAAAATACCTTTTCATAAACGGCTGGTTAAACCAGGCTGCCGCCAACACACCCGTATCATCACCCACAACAACCTGGAAGATGGAAAGGCCTTTTTTGCTCCGGCGCAGGCTGGTTTTGAGTACCTCGGCCTTCACTGTGGCGTATTTTCCTACCTCTAAGCGGCCAAGAGGGGCGAAATTTCTCCTGTCCTCATAGCGGCGGGGAAAGTAATTGAGCAAATCGCCTACCGTATAGATCCCCAGGCGGTTCAATACCTCGAACCTCGCCGGCCCCACGCCCTTAATATATTGTGCCGATTGTTGTAGAGTATCCAATTTTCTCTGCTCTCACTGAAATTAACTTATTGATCTGCTTACGGCTGGCGTCTTTGACCAGAACCCGGATATAGTTTTCCGAATAGCCGCAGAAAAATTCGCTTTGCTTATCCGGATTAGATTCTATCAACACCGTAAGTCCTTTTCTTAAAAAACGCTTCCTGAATTTATACGAACATTCAGCCGCAACTTCCTTAAGTAAAGCAACCCGTTGCTTAATCATTCCCGGCTCAATGCGTCCCTGAAAGTCAAATGCCGCTGTGCCCTGGCGCGGACTAAAAGGAAAGATATGCGTGCGCAACGGCAAAATCTTCTTCAGGCAACGGACGCTATTGCGGAAATTCTTATCGGCTTCTCCGGGAAAGCCGACTAAAACATCAGTAGTAATAGCTACGTTCTTGATTTTCTTCTTAATCCTGGCTATAAGATTTAAGTAATCTTTTTGGGTATATTTACGATTCATTTTTCTTAAAATCGCATTATCCCCGCTTTGTAGCGGGATGTGTAGATGCGGACAAATCTTCTCAGAATCTGCAATTTTCTCTATCAATTTTTCACTAACCAAATGGGGTTCAATAGAACTTAAGCGGATGCGAAACTCGCCCTTAATTCTCTCTAAATAATCTAAAACATCGGCTAAGTCGTAATCCTGGTAGTGATAATCACCCAGACAAATGCCGGTTAAAACTATTTCTTTAAATCCGTTATTAACTAAACGGGCTGCTTCCTGGACAATCTCCTCAAGGGCCCTGCTTCTGGATCTACCGCGCACCAGGGGTATCTTACAATAAGCGCAGAAAGCATCACAGCCATCCTGAATCTTTACAAAGGCGCGCTCGTGGCCGCAGAATGCGGAAATACCATATTGTTTTTGTTGGTTGGGAAGCAGCTGAATTTTATCGGAAATTTGCAGAATTTCGGAAGCGTCGTTTTCCACATAACAGCCGGTAACAATAATCTTGGCTTTGGGATTGGAATGGAGAGCTTTTCTGATCAGCCGGCGGGACTCCCGGTCAGCATGGTGAGTTACGGTGCAGGTATTAATAATATAGACATCTGCTGCTGCGCCGTTATTTTCCTCAAAACCAGCACGCAAAAACTGCTCTCTTAAGGCTTGCGTCTCATATTGATTGACCTTGCAACCCAGGGTAAATAAGCTTATTTTCTTCATTTGTGTATATTATATAGAATAAGCAATGGAAAAGACAAGTGAAAAGTTTTAAGTTCCTCTTTGATAAAGGCAAAATATGTGCTAAAATATGCTGTGACATGAAGAAAGACGGCAGGATTTATATAATTATCTTGTTAATTCTAATCTCGGCGACTGCAGTAACCAGAATTGTCGGCTTCAATAGCCCTCACAGTTTTACATTTGATGAAGTTTTATACCCTCAATTAGCTCTCCAATTGAAAGAAAATCCTCTGAATTATACTTCCCAGCCAACGTACAAATATTATATCAGTCAGGGCCGCTCTTTGCCCGATTACTTAAATAGGCCTCTGTTCAAACACCCTCCCCTGTATCCTTATTTAATTTCTCTCACCTATTACGTTATAACAAATCCCACCTTAAGAACTGCCTGGTCTATTTCCTTCTTCTCGGGAGTATCGTTAATGTTACTGATCTATCTCTTGGGAAAAACCTTATACGGGCAAAAAGTGGGTCTGTTAGCGGCTTTCCTGCTCTTTTTGGATCCCATACACTGGCTCTGCACTCAAAAAATTTGGATGGAGACAACAATTACTGCTTTCATTTGGATATCATTATTTTTTATAATAAAAGCAGCGAAAGAAAGCAAGCCTAAATATTTTTATTGGGCCGGATTAGCTACGGGATGCGCAATATTGACCAAATATACGGGGTTTCTTATCTTTCCTATCGGCTTGACAGTAATTTATATATACAACAGGACTGCTCTCAAATCTAAACATTTCTGGGCCTGGCCTTTGATAAGCATGACTTCATTTATGCCCTGGTTACTCTGGAATTATAAAATATACAAGAGCGATTTTCTTGCAGAAATTTTCAATGCCCACCATCGAATAAAACCTCTTCTTTTTCGACTTAGCGACAATTGGCATTTATGGATCCTAGCACTATCAGTAGGTGTTATTGCTACCTTGCTACTTAAGCGAGCAAAAAAAACCTTGAGCCCTCTGGTCTCTGCTAAAGTACGCGCTATTTTGCTGAGCCTAGCCCTTCTTTTGTTATTCGTTCAGCCCTATATGATGCGTGGCTTAATAAATATGTTCGTTTTAACTCATATACCAACCAATGGCTGGATAATCGGGATGTTTAAACACCAGCCCTGGTACTTTTATTTAAGAAGGTTACTTGCGTTATCGCCATTTTACATATTCTCATTCGCTTCGATACTATTTCTAATAAACTCAAAAAAAAGCGAAAAGGCATTAATTGCTATGAGCATCTGGATATTGGCTTCCTTTATACTCTGGGGAAACTATCAATGCAGGTACATATTATCTGCAGCTCCTGCCCTTTTATTGCTTTCAAGCAGGGCAATAATATGGACCGGGACGAAATTAAAAGAATCGTCCGGCCCTAAAATGCACCTTTTGTTCTATCGTATTGCTTTTGTGTCTGTATTGCTGTTTTTCCTGGTTAAGGTTATTTTTATTGATTTATTTTTAGCTTTGCCGAATAAGACTTGCTACTTTTAACCTACTTTCAGCAAACAAGATATGAAAATAGACATAATTGGCGCAGCATACCCTTTTAGAGGCGGAAATGCCCACTACACAAGCCTGCTTTATCTCAATTTAAAAAAGAGGCACACAGTTAAGCTCTACTCATATAAAAGACAATACCCTCAGTTCCTTTATCCGGGAAAAACAGATAAAGACCCAAGTAAAAAACCCTTAAAAATTGATGCAGCAATACAAATCTTAGATTATGCGAATCCTTTTAGCTGGTACTCAACTTGCAAAAGAATTAAAAAAGATACTCCAGACTTATTAATTTTTAACTGGTTTACCATTTTCTCCTGCTTTCAGTTTCTGACAATATCAACGCTAATTAGAAAATTTACAAAGACAAAAGTCCTCTTTATCTGCCATAATGTAATTCCTCACGAACCAACCTTCTTCGACAAAGCCCTGACAATACCTGTGTTAAAAAATGGAGATTTTTTCATAGTTCACTCCAAAGACGACTTAAAAAATCTAAAGAGATTTATGCCAGGAGTAAATGTCAGGCAAGTTCAACATCCGATTTATGACATTTTTAGCTTTAACAAACTTGACAAAGAAGAGGCTAAAGACAAATTGGGCTTAAAGGGAAAAGTCTTGCTCTTCTTTGGTTTTGTGCGAAAATATAAAGGGTTGAAATATCTTATACAGGCATTAGCCCTCATCCTGAAGCAAATTGATGCAAGGCTGCTAATAGTTGGTGAGTTCTGGGAAAATAAGAGAATCTATGAAGATTTAATAGCCGAATTAAACCTAAAAAATAAAGTAAAAATAGTTGATAAATATGTCCAGAACGAAGATGTGGGCGTATATTTTTCGGCCTCTGATTTAGTAGTTTTGCCCTATATTTCAGCTACAGGAAGCGGCATTATCCAAATAGCAAACTCATTCAACAGGCCTGCTATAGCGACAAAAGTAGGCTGTTTTCCCGATATAATAGACGATAAAAAGACTGGTTACCTAATTGACCCCAAGGATCCTTTGTCCCTTGCTAATGCCGTTTTAGAATATTTTAGCAACCCGGAAAACGAAAAGATATTTAACCACAATCTGAATGGAAAAAAAGAAGAGTTCTCTTGGGATAAAATGGTCGGAATTATAGAAAGCTTTAAAAACTGAAGTCAGCGCATTTTTCTTGAATACCAAATACTAAACAAAAGACCTAGAATAAAAATCCATATCACAGCTACGGCTCTATCCAAAGAAGCAACCACCGCCGCTTCTGCAAATCTTCCCCCCAGCAACTTTGCCGTATAAGACATTAAGGCCTCTTTAATGCCCAGGGAGCCAGGCGTTAACAAGATAAATAAAGACAGGAAACCCATCGAACCTATGATTATAGCTGAAGGAAATGAGATCGCTTCAAAAATCATGCCATAAATTAAGAAGATTCTTAAACAAGATAGCAAAATCCAGATAACTATTAGTAGGCCTGAACCTATAATAAAGTTTCTTTTCCTTCGGATCTTTAACCATTCCTCAACCAGTGACGATAAGTGCTGACGGTACTTTGTTAAAAAGCGCAAAATAGTCTGTGGTAGTAAAAATAGCATTGCGCTAATTACCATAAGAGAAGTAAAAAGTACAAAAAGGTAAGTATTGAAGACGCAACAGCTAAAGTATTCAAATAAAATGCTGAACAGAGAAAGAATCGAAACGCAAAATAGTTGAACTATCGCAATAAAGATAAAGATTGCAACAAAATTTATGTAGGAAAGTTTATAAACCTTCTTTAAATATATTCCTCTTACAAAAGGACCTCCCCTAACAAATAAATAATTTGAGTAAATATTTAAAACTGTTAAGCCAAGCCATTCTTTTAAACTCAAATATATATTAAAATGCCTTAGCAATGTCCTGAATAAATATCCGTTTACAGTAAGACCAAGCAAAAATATTGCAGATAGAATAACGAACCACTGCCATTTTAACTGCGATATCTTCGCAAATTCATCCAGATGATTAAAAATATAATAAAACGAAATTACCGCTATTATTATTGAAAATAACCTAATGGCAAATTTGGTCCTTTTCTTCATATCCCCACCTTATATCTAAGATTAAGCATTCCCTTGTCGTTGATTATATCAACAAAACATGCCATTGTACAGGACTATAAGATTGATAGAACTTTGTTGTCATTTTTATTTGTAATCTGGTCTGCGGAGTACTATAATATACCCTAGGCAACGATATATTTAAAAATCCAACAAATAACACGGAACACATAAGATGAATCGTAATTTAAATAACGCAATTAGCATCTATTCGGACCTATTTAAGAAATATGGCTTATTTAGAGGTATAATTAAATTAATATACCTTACGTTAATTTTAATTAAACGAAATTCAATTTGGAATATACTTAGACTAAAAAAATCCGTAATTAAAGATATTCGCGGAAATAAAATGCTTCTTGACTTCAGGGGTGTGGGTTTTGATATAAGCAGTTCCAGCATCATCAAACAACTAGCGCTGGATGGTGCCCGGGAAGTAGAAGCAACAAATATTATGGAACAAATATTACAAGAGGGCCAGAACGTTCTTGATATAGGAGCAAATATAGGCTATTACGTTCTTATAGAAGCTAAAGCCATTAAAGGTAAAGGGAAGGTATATGCGATAGAGCCAGAGCCTAAAAATCTAGCAATACTTAAAAAGAATATTTATCTAAATAATTATGCGGATGTTGTAGAGCTATTTCCACTTGCGATTAGCGATAAAGAAGGTAAGGTTAGGCTTGATATATCTGCTTTCTCTAACAGGCACATTTTATCCTCTTCGGATAAATCAAATAATGCAATTGAAGTCTCTTCCACTACCATCGATCTCTTCTTAAGGAATCGCCAAAAGCCAGATATAATAAGGATGGATATAGAGGGAGCGGAATACTTGGCTATAAATGGTGCTAAAAATACTTTGAGTGGTTCCAAAAACTTAAAACTTTTTATTGAGATACATCCTAAACAGATAAGAAAGCTAGGAGGTGATAGTGAAGGGCTATTAAATACTTTAAAGGAGTTGAATTTTAAAATAAGAGCTGTTATATTCTACGACAGAAATATAAGAAGCGCTGTTGGTTTTACAAAGGCAACAAAACCAAGTTTTGAAGATTTGATAAATAATAAAAGTCTTTTAAGCGGGGCTGAAGCATTTGAGGCTTTCTTTGAAAAATAAACTTTCCTTATTTTTAACACACCTCTAAACACCAAGTTCCTTTTTTCTGACCCGATATAAATAGTCCTCTGCCAGGCGCCTGTTGACAGCTATTAAATCAGCGGCTAATCCGATAATCCCTATTTGAAATCCAACAATCAAAAGCACTGCTGCCAAAATCAAGGATTGGATATGTCCGACGCTATCTCCTGTAAAATAAAAATATAGAAACCTCACGCCTATAAGCAGACCTGTCGAAAACAATAATCCGCCGATGAGGCTGAAGGTCTTAAACGGCTCATATATTGAGTAGATTCGCACTATGGTTGCAACCGAACGTAGAATATAACTAGGGATACTTGAAATCAAGCGGGATTTCCTTCTATCCCTATTTCTACCTATCGGCACAAAGGCTAAAGGAATACCCTTTTTCCCAGCCTGGATTATAGTCTCTAACGTATATGTATAATCGCTGATTACGGTTAGGCGCAAAGCCGCCTCTTTTGAATAGGCCCGAAAACCACAGGTGGCATCTAAAACCTTGGTGCCGGAAACCTGACCCACAACCCAACTGCCTAATTTCTGCAGGTGCTTTTTGATAAAAGAAAAGTCTTTGATACTCGGCATATCTCTCTGGCCCACGACCATATCAGCTTCGGCCTTTAAAATAGGCCTTATCAATTTAGATATATCTTCTCCCCGATATTGATTATCCGCATCTGTATTCACAACTATATCGGCCCCGAGTTTTAGAGAAACATCTACAGCGGCTGTAAATGCCTTAGCCAGGCCCTTATGATTAGTAAATCTCACTATGTGTTTTATACCGCAGCTTGTGGCTACCTCAACAGTGCGGTCAGTACTTCCGTCATCTATTACCAATATCTCTACCTTAGCGATTCCTGGAATTGTCTTAGGTATGTCGCGCACAGTCTGAGCGAGCGTCTTTTCCTCATTCCAGCAAGGAATTTGAACTATGAGTGTTAGGCCTTTTTCAGATTTCATTTCATATTAAAATATACCATACATCAATTAAAAAGACAAATACAATCTTGCTAACCTAAGGTCTTCTGGGGTGGTAATCTTTATATTCTTATAGCTGCCTTTAATCAGCTTAATCTTTTTCCTCATCTTCAGCAAAAGCTGGGCATCGTCGCTGGCATCAGTAATCCCTTTTGCCCTGGCCTGGCGGTGGGCCTGGCGGATTAAATTGAGTTTGAAGCCCTGGGGCGTCTGGATGTGCCAAAGCCTGTCACGGCGTAAGGTCGTGCCGATAAAACCTTGCCTTTCCTCTACAATGCTATCTGTCGACCGAACAGCAGAGGTCGCTGCGCCAAACTGCTTCGTTGCCTTGATTACATCCGAGATAATCTTCTCTGTAACAAAAGGGCGTACTCCGTCGTGGATGAGCACATAATCGCAATCGCTGATTTTGCCAAGGGCATTAAATACCGACTGCTGCCTTGTTCTCCCCCCCAAACATAGCTGTTCAACCTTTTTATAGCCGGAGCTTTTAACCAGATTACGAAATCTCGCAAGGTATTTGTGCTGCACCACCAAAACCATGCCTTCTATTGCCCGGCACCTTTCAAATGCATCCAGCGTATAGGCTATCAGCGGTTTATGATTAACCTCTGCCAGCTGCTTAGGCATTTTTGAGCGCATTCTCCGCGAATAACCGGCGGCTAAGATTATCGCCTTGACAGATGGGGATTTACTTTTCATCTTTTTTAAGTTCCTCTGTTTCTTTAATGGCCTTTAGGATTTCGCGCCGATCCGCACTCTTTTTCTCATCTTTGAGGGCCCGATAATACTCCCGCAGGGCCACGCCATAGAGCCCTTGCTCCTGATAAATCCTGCCTAAATTATAGTGAGCGGCAGAGTCGTCGGCTTTAAGTCTTAAGACCTGCCTAAATTCTTCTTCTGCCTGTTCTCTGTTGCCCATTTCGTTGTAGATAAGACCAAGGTTGAAATGGGCGCTATAGAAAAACGGGTTTATCGCTAAGGCCCTCTGGTAAGTATCAATAGCCTGCGAAGGCTTGTGCATTTCGTAATAGACATTGCCCAGGGCAAAATAACTCATATAATCGCGGGGGTTTAGTTTAAGGGCGGCATGAAACTCTTTTTCTGCGCTTGAATAGTCTTTGCGGTCAGCCAGGTATATTGCCTTATTGTAATGCAAAGAAGAATTAGGTTTCGCTCGGGCGTTGCTGTCTATAATGCTTGTCAAGAAAAATAAGGCGCTAAATAAAACTAAAGAAGCAACAAGGGCCTTGTATCGCCTTTTTTTACACATCCGAAAGCCCTGCCAGAGAGAATAGGCAGCCAGGATTGCAAGGTAAGGAACGACGATTAGCCTGTAGCGGGAATTGATGAAGAAAAGAATCGTAGCCAGCGAAAGGCTAAAGACAAAGATATAAAGAAGCATAACCTTTTTCCTTTGCGGCCAGGACAAAAATAGCCCTAAAAGCGCAAGCGGCGAGATCAAAGAAAAACGAAAAAGAAGGCCGGACCTAAGAAGCGACGCCGCTTTAGTAAATATGCGGTACTCTATATCATCAACGTATTCTGCCGCCTTCCAGAATAAGGTAACCTTCTTAGCCAAAAGCGCCAAATAGCTTACAGGATGGGCTCTGATAAAACTTAAAGAACGCCTAAACCAGAAATTAGAGGCCTCGGAGGGCTTGAGCCTTTTGCCTTCTATCTTCTCCGCGATAATATGGGCATCGTCAATTAAGCCGCTTTGGGCAGGGCGCATAAAAGGCGGGGGTTTAAACCGGCCGTTTGCCGCAGGGTTGTTTCCGACGTAGAAATTTATCCCACTGTGAGCCGTAATCAGGACTGGATCATTTGTTACTAAATAGTTCCTTAAAGTTGCTGTGCCGATTAGCAAGAAGATAGGCAAAATAAAACAAAGGCAGTACAAAAGGCGCTGTTTTACAGAATGTTTGCTATATTCGTAAATAATCCAGACTAAAACAAAGATACCTAATAGCAAAAAGGAGGCCTTGGCCAAGGCGCATAGCCCTAAGAGAAATCCTGCACCCAGGTATTTGCCTAAGCTAGGGTTGTCTTTAACCTTCAAAAGTAAAAGAGCAAGAAACAGTCCTAGAAAGATAACTAAAGAGGCCGGCAGAAGCATCCGGTCATAGAAAATAAACATTAGATAACCGCAAGCGATAACTCCGGCAATGAGCCCTACCTGTTCGTTAAACAGCTTTCTGCCCAACAGATAAATCAGGCCGCAGTTTATTGAACCGACTAATATCTGAATAACTATTAGGCCAAAAACCGACCCCCCCGCATAAAGGTAGACCAGGCTTAAAAAGTACGGATAAACCGGCAATGCGTAAAAGACGTCTCTGCCGAGGATATTGCCGCGGACAATATCCATAGCCCACTGAAGATAAAAATGGCTGTCGGAGCCGGTGCCCGGCTGAATAAACTCTGCCGTTTGCGCAAGATAAATAGTGCGCAAAGAAAAAGCCAACACTACAAGCCCCAGGAAGATAAGCCTGGTTCTGGAGAGAAATTCCTGTTTCATCCTTTTAACTCATAATTTACCATTGCTAAAGCCGAAACTGCGGCGGTATCGCTCTTGAGGACATTTGCCCCTAAGGAAACGCAGATACAGCCTGCATCACGAGCCTGGCGGATTTCATCCTGGGTAAAGTCCCCTTCCGGCCCGACACAAAGGGCAACTCTTTTAGGTTCATTTTGCACTTGCCCCGTTAGAAAATCTTTTTCTAACGGGGTGCGCAAAATATCTTTTAACAGCTGCCTCTTTTTGTCCAGGCAAAATAGCAATTTCAAATCAAATCCGCTTAAAAAAGACAACACATCCGGCCAAGAAGCTACGTCCTTAACCTCTGGGGGTTTGGTTCTTCCGCATTGCTTGGCTGCCTCCAGCGCTATCCTCCGCCAGCGCCTGCTTCTGGCAAGTTTCCTTGGCGGGTCTAATCTTACTATAGTGCGATGGGTCCGGACGGGAATAATTGTATCTACCCCCAACTCCACAACCTTTTCTACAATATAATCCATTTTGTTCTTCTTAGGCAGGGCCTGGACCAGGGCAACTTCTATGCCTGAAGGATGTTTATCTTCCAAAACACGTTCAATCTGCACTTTAACCTTCTTATTGGAGGTATCCAAGATTTTCCCCTGATAGAGCCTGCCTGAGCCGTCAAAGGCGGTTATCCTTTCTTCTCTGGTTAGCCTCATCACATTCAGGATATGGTGGGCCTCCCGGCCGGATATGACAGCAATATTACCTTTAATAGACTCTGGGGGAATAAAGAATCTACTCATTTTTTTCGCCGAAGACCTGAGCGCTAAATTTATAGAGTTCTGTATTTTTATCCTTCCAGGCTCCAGGCTCTAAACCTGCCTTATGCTCGCAGAGATTAGAGAGGAATTCCTGGCGGCTCCAGCCTGTCTCTGTGGCTACCTGAGGCAGGAATACCCCGTCGGCATTGCCTCTTTTGACAATTACCCCGTGTCTACCCATTTCTATTTCATCAACGTTCTCCACCTTTTTCGGCTCGCTAAGCACGGAGAGCTCTATATCTATATCCTTTAATTCCTCGGGCCTAACCGGGATAAAACGCAGGTCATGAGATGAGGCCTGGATAGCCATATCGCGTACAGTCAGATAAAGGGGCTGCCGGCCGATAATATTGCCTATACAACCGCGCAGTTTTCCCTGTTTGTGGACGGTAACAAAGGCGCCCATATTTTTTGACAAAAGCTCATCCTCTTCTGAAAACTCAAGCTTCTCTCCGGAACTTACATATGCCTCAACGGTTTTGCGGGCAATCTCCAATAGCCTCTTTTTCTGCCGCTGGTCTAGTCTCTCTGTATTTTCTTTACTCATTTGATTTCTTCAGGATAAAAAAGAAAAATAAAGTGGCAGGAATCAACTTCTTCATTAGTAAATGAAAATCGAAATTCGAAATTAGACCGCAATCGAAATCAACTCTCGATTTTCAATTTTCGATTGCTCTATAAATTTTTCTTTGAAAAATTTATTGGTGGAGCAGAGGAGGATTGAACTCCCGACCTCCAGAGTGCGATTCTGGCGCTCTCCCAGCTGAGCTACTGCCCCGTGAGATTCGCTCCGTTTATCTTGTTGACATCGCCTTTAAGATAATACTCGAGGTCAGGGTGGTTTGTGGATTATTCAGGCCCGGGTCTTTGCCCGGCTCCCGCAAAACCTGAATTTCTACATCAACGCGATTAGGAATAGCTAGTTCCGGATCAACATTATGAACAAAACTAAATATAGCCTTCTCCACTATACCATCGGCAAGGGACTCATAGTTGGCTCGATCAGTCACATCAGGATAAAAACGGATACTATTATTTACCTCTTGATATTCAACAATCTGATCAATGCCGCTATCAAACTTGCCGTTAGCATTTGTGTCTATTTTTACCCAAAGACGTGAGCCGCTATCCGTTAGAAGCCCTGGATTATCAAAATCTGTATATACACCCGATAATATGTAAAATCCTCTGCTGGATTGCACATCACTGTCATTCGGATTATCGTCCATGGCCCCTGGACGGCCCATATTTCCCACGCCGCGCTGAACACGAGAGGTTATATGCTGCATAGCTATCTTTGCCTCATCCTGGATCCAGACCTCATCCTTGGAGGTGCCGAAAAAGCGGCGGCTGGTGATGTCCACGCTGGCTACTGCCAGAATAATCAGGCCCATCAAAGTGATAGCAATGAGGATCTCTGCTAAACTAAAGCCTCTGGAAAACATTTTTCTTGCTCCTTAGTAGTCGGTCGCTAAAAGGGGCCAGGCCCCTTTTTACTGGGTTTCTGCAGGCTCTTCCCAGCTAACGGTTACGGTTGCCATTTTATAATCCACGGGATCACCCGTGCCGTCTGCGTCTATATCTTCAACTTCGTAAGTCCTGCCTCCGAAAAATTTATCTTTGAAAGCACCGG
>Ga0315548_1001757_pt1 | contig 17659 bp, 12 predicted proteins | sample SalMarSW160110MG_2_FD_202540 | JGI IMG/M metagenome (GOLD analysis project Ga0315548, IMG submission 202540) | Salt marsh sediment microbial communities from the Plum Island Ecosystem LTER, Massachusetts, United States - Salt Marsh Sediment SW1601-110 ...
TGACCAAAACGCGACAATCAACGACAATATGATTAGGCATGCTATCAGCTTCATTCTCACCTCCAAGGGAGATGTAATCCACTGATAGTATGCCAGCAATTATCTCAGTTGTCCAAGGACACTACCTTGCTGTCCACGTACACCTGAACACAAGGGGAAAGTCGAAAGCGGGGTACGTTACGTCAAGCGCAACTTCTTGGGCGGCAGAAAACCGACGACCATCGCGCAGGCCAATAGGGATGTGCGGTGGTGGGTAAACACGACGGCGGGACAGCGCGTTCACGGCACGACCAAGGAGAGACCGTTGGAACGGTTCAAGGTCGAGCGAACGGCGCTGAAGCCGTTGCCGAACTCGCCGTACGATATGGCTGTGTGGAAACAGGTCAAGCTGCATCGGGACTGTCATCTGATCTTCGATCAAGCCTACTACTCGGCGCCTTTCCGCCTGGTGGGGCAGTAACTGTGGGTGCGTGGTGGCAGCCGCGAGGTGCAGATCTACACTGGTGACTACCAGGTGATCGCTACCCACACGCGCGCTCACCGACCAGGCCAACGAGTCACTAACCTGAATCACCTACCTCATCACAAGGTGGCTGGATTACTGCTCACCCGTGAGTCGTGTCGCCAACAGGCCGCGGAAATCGGGCCTTCCACACAAGAGGTGGTCGCCAGATTGTTGGACCACCGCCCTGAGGACCGGCTGCGCACCGCAGGTCGACTCTTGCGGCTGGCCGATCGATTCGGGCAGAAACGCCTCGAAGCAGCTTGTGCGCGGGCTTTGCGTTTCGACGACCCGTCATACATGACCATCAAACACATCCTAGAACAAGGACTGGACGCCGAGGATCTGGCAGAAACCACGAAACCATTGCCCTCCGCAATGGCCTTCGTGCGCACAGCGGAAGAACTCGTTGGCCACTTGATGGGAGGTGTGTCGTGGAGATGACACATCAACTCATCCCCTTCTTGAAGCGGCTGCGCATGTCGGGCGTCCTGGAAACCCTCGACGTCCGCAATCAACAGGCCATCGAAGGGCAGTGGACCTACGTCGAGTTCCTGGCCCGCTTGCTGGAAGACGAAGTGGAACGCCGGGCGCAGAAGCAATTGTCGCTGCGCATCCGGCGGGCAGCTATCAATACCACCAAGACTTTGGAAGGATTCGACTTCGCCTTCAACCCCAGCATCAACCGGCAGCAGGTCCTCGATCTGGCTACCTGCTCCTACATCCGTCAGAAACGCAATGTGTTGATCTGTGGCCCGACCGGCGTGGGCAAGACCCATCTGGCCCAAGCCTTGACCCACGAGGCGTGTCGGCGCGGCTACTCGGCTCTGTTCACCAATACGTACAAGATGCTGCAACGCATCAATGGTGGTCGCGCCGATGGCACCCTGGAGCGACGGGTTCAGATCTATCTCCGACCGGACCTGTTGGTGCTCGACGACTTTGGGCTCAAACCGCTGATCCCGCCGGGTCCCGAAGACTTGTACGACATCATCAACGAGCGGTATGAGCGAGGCAGCATCTTGCTGACCAGCAATCGTGCCCCAGAAGAGTGGCCTGACCTGTTTGGCGAACCCTTGCTGGCTGCAGCTGGTCTGGATCGAATGACTCATCGAGCCCAGGCCGTGGTAATCACTGGGACCAGCTTCAGAGCCCAGGGTTCCGAGAAGGAGGTGCCTATCGAATCTGCCGAGTGACCAAGACGATCGTCTTATGTTTGTCATCCGTCAACAGGAGTTTCGTGTGCAGCGGCATCTTTACGAGTGGGCCCTCTTGGCCGAAAATCGGTGGCCCCATGGCGGGCGAAAATTGATACCTATATGTGGGGGGCAATTTCGGAAACTCGATCAAAAATAAGCGAACCGTGAGTAGACGGCGAAACTGGGATATTTTACCGCGAGCCCTAGTAAGATGCAAGCGGTATGCAATCTAGCACAAGACTACCGGGCTTCCTTCTAGGAAGCCCGGTAGTTGAGGTTGGGTCTTCAGTAATGCTTGTGGTCGGCTAATCGATTCCGATACCGTCGTAGGCGCCCATGCCAACGTGGCTATTGCCACCGTACCAGTTTTCGATCGTGACCGCAATGGGCTCGTCCGAGGTGAACAATATCCAGCCTTTATAGTTATTACCTAGGCCGGTACCACCCAGGTAAGCTTCCCATGGTTTCGTGCAGCCAGTCGAGCCATCACCAAAGCAAGTGCGCATCATGTTAGGTGTGGCAACTGCCTCTCCGCTCAATGGGTAGTCTACCAGTTGGAGTTTGTCATTTCCGTCGCGGTCATAGAAATGTGCATCTATCGTCGCCGTGACTGCGGCCGTGTTCTGGATACGCAGTAGGGTGAAATGCCTCTGCGATGCAGGCACACTGGTAGCCGTAACTCGGTAGACCTCTGGAGTGAGTAAGGTGTAGTAGCCACCACCAGCAGGTGTAGCCTCGTATAGGTCGGACTTCGAGTCATTCAGGTACAGTGTGTTGCAGGTGCCCACAATCTCTGGTCCGCTTGACTCTACGATTACCGATCCTACCCACTCGCGTGTGCTTGCATTGGTTGGATAGCGGTCAAGTACCTTCAGATCGTCGTGGTCGTAATACCATACGGTGCCGATCTTCATGCCAGAGTGCGTGTTCATACGCAAGGTGCCGCCTGCAGCTAGAGGGGCTGTGAACACCTTGTTCCCAATGATGCCCAGCGAATCGACAAATGTGAATGTGACAACCCCACTGGTGGTCAGGTCCAAGTTGGTGACTGCGATAGCGCTTAATCCCGCCCAACGGCTCGTGCCGCCGCCAAAGAGGCCATTGTTCTTCACATTGTACTCTCGGCGCTCAATTGAGGGGTAGAACAATCTCGTAGCACCACTGCTCACTGCTGCATAGGAGGCTGCATATTGCTTGAACGTGACGTACCCGGCACCGGCAAGTGAACTCTGCGTGGAGGTAACTACCACACCGCCAGACCAAAAGCCCCAGGTAGAATAGAAGCTAGTGGATGTCAGATTGGGTACATTGTCCGCCATCGCGGTGTCCCAGTTTGAGGTTTCCATCACGATTGAGCCATTAGCTGGAACAGTAACTGCATACTGGAAGTCTCGAACACCACCCAGGTTCGTCCAGTTGACGTAGGCTGTAACGTCACTTCCCCCGGTATTCTGAATAGACAGAATTGTATTCTGAGATCCGCCACCACGGGGGTCATATACGCAATTCGGGTAGTAGAGGACGTCGCTGGGGGCAGTAACTCCAGCATATTCACCGTATTTGACACCGTCGGTAGTCTCACCACCAGACCATTTTGTTCTGGCGACTACTCCCAGCGGGCTGTTTGATGAGACGACTGCCACGCCTTGGAATGATCCTGAGAAACCCGCATCATCCGCTGCGTATTCTTTTGCCTCTAGTGGGTCAATCGTGTCATTACGTGAAGGGCCGGCGGTTCCGTCAGTACTGTAATATTGGATTATTACTGCAGCTGTAGTCGAGTCACTGGGGTTAGCAGCTACAATATCGACATCAGCTGTACCTGCGTTTGGCTTGACGCCAGCGAATACAGTTACGGCTGTGGCGATCACCGCTACTAGGGCAAGTAGCATTGCCAAACCCACCATTCTAGTACGTTTCAACATCTCTATTTACCTCCTTGTTGATTTGGATTTAGCCACAAAGCCACATGAAATTGTGTATAGGTGATAAACCCTACACCATACTTGTGGAAAAGGCTACTAATAGATTACACGATTTCTTCGGCATTTTCAATAATGCATTGGTATTATACACTTCATTTTCCGAGAGACTCCCCTTTATGTCCCTTGAAATAGGCTAATAGGCCGTTACCAATACCAATGGCTACCTGCGGGTTGCCCCATAGAGCGTACCGTACACTTTTCCATACACAGAGGGTAGGGAAGTAAAAAAGGAACTGCAACCATTGGTGGGCGTGTGCGTAGGTGCACATTGTATACAGGCGATTGCGGATCAGGTAGTACCAGACAAAAGCTTCCCCTCTGGATGCGGCGCTTGTTCCAACTTTGTGCCACGCTTTGGCCTCAGGAACATAACAGATCGTATAGCCGGCCCTCTTCACTCGAATACTGTATTCCACGTCTTCTTCAAACATGTAGTAGTGTTCGTCGAACAATCCCAGTTTTTCTATAACCTCTCGCCTGATGAGTGTAGCGGCACCACAGGCAAATGAAACATCACGTTGGAGGCCAAACTGCCCTCTATCTCGTTTGCCAAACCCATAGTGTGTGCAAGAACCAGCTTTCCAGTCAATGCCGCCTCCAGCGTACCATAACCGATCAGGCACATCGGCGTAGTAAATCTTTGGCACGGTTATTCCGATTGTTTCGGAGGTTTCCATTGCTTTGACCAGCTGATCTACTGCGTCTGGAGCAATAGTCACATCGTTATTCAGTAAGAGCATGAATTGGCACGAGCTCTGCTTCAAGAAATGGGCAGCTCCTAGATTGCTGCCGGCGGCGTATCCCAGGTTGCGTTCAATCTCCAGGACCGTAACAGTGGGGAATTGTTGGTGTATTGCCACTACGGATCCGTCCTTGGAGCCGTTATCCACCACAATCACGCCACCTATCCCCTCGGCTGCACTCAAAGATGAAAGACATGACAGTGTGTCAACCTTCCTGTTCCAGTTCACAACTATGGCGCAGGTTTGTGTCATCTTTTGGTCTTTCCCTTCTTTGTCACGTACCCTGCTGCAAATAGGGACTTGAACGTCTAGCTGCGGTGCATGGGATTTGGTGTGCCCCTTACCTTTTTATACACCTTGAGCGTTTCTTTAGCCGTGTTGTGCCAAGAGAATTTGGACGCTTGTGCGATGCCGCGTTGTGCCAACTCTTGGCGCAACATGGGGTTCTCTAGCAGAGACTGCAAGGCATCTGCCCAGGCTTTCACACTATATGGAGGCAGCAATAAACCCGCATCTCCAACTACTTCCTCTAGTGAGCTGCTATTTGAGGCGACAACCGGTGTTCCGCAAGCCATCGCCTCAAGGGGGGGGAGCCCAAATCCCTCGTATATGGAGGGAAAGGCAAACGCACAAGCCGCACTATACAGCGTTGGCAGGTCTTCATCTGGCACGTAGCCCAAGATGCGCACGTTGTCCTCCAGTTCGGCTAGCTGCACTTGCTCGATGATCTCGTGTGCTTTCCAATGGGGCTGCCCTGCAATGACCACCTGAACTCGCGGCACTTGCCCTGACTTTAGCTCGGCGATCGCGTCCAGCAAGACTCTTAGATTCTTGCGCGGTTGTAGATTGGCAACTGTCAGAATGAATTTATCTGCGAGGTTGTATTTTTCACGTACTGCTTTCAGTTTGGCAGTATCTCGCACTGGTGAGAAACGCTGGTCAGCCGCCAGGGGGATTATGGCAATCTTTTCCTTAGGAAGTCCATAATGCGTTACAATGTCCGTCGCCGTGCAATGGGAGTCGGCTATGACCCTTGTGGCCTTGCGCATGCTGAGAGGAACAAAATTGGAAAGCACTAGTCTGTCGCGCCGGGAAAAGAAATGGGGGAACATCTTGAAACTGATGTCGTGAACCGTGACTACAACTGGACTTGGGCATATCGGGGGTGCAATGTAGGTCACGTGAAGGGCATCCGCGCCAAGCCGATGTACTATCCACGGCATTGCCAGAGGAATGCGGACTGCGTTTGCTGCGAATCTGAGAGGTACGAGTGTGAAATTGGTTGGCAGGTCGACCTTCGAACAGAGAGCGTCAGGATTAGTGACAAGTACAAAGTACTGATTGCACAGATCGACCTCTGTCAACCCGCGAAGTAGCCCAAGTACGTAAGTCTCGTTGCCTGTCTCTCTGTGCCCTACCATATGGGCGTCAATGACGATTTTCATCTCTTAGGTAGTCCGGCCTCATCAGAGAGACATCTGGGAGTTGTCGATCTCTAGCATAAAGCGTGCTCACTCTAATCGCTGTCTTCATTTCGACTTGAAGTCCATAGCTCCTTTGGAAAGCCCATCGACTATCACAATCAGCCGGTAGCTGGGTGGGCCGTTGCGGTGTGCTATCCAAGGAAAGAATGGACGAAAGAGCAAGCGCTGAATCTGTGTTAACCAGGGCAGGCTCCACAATATATGCGTCAAGCGATACCAGAGTTCGAGTTCTGTGTTGTGGATTAGGTGTATCCTATGGTTTGTCATATAGCGGCTTGCGGCATCCTCGACATACTTACGTAAATCATCTTCTGTGATCACGGTATTGTTTAGGTGTTCCTCTAACCAGGGGTGATCGCGACCTGTGCGGGATCGAAACACCTTGTTAAGCCGTTCTTCGTATTCGCGGGCCGTTTGGCCGCTCGGCGCTCCAATAAAAACCAATCCATCTGGTCTTGTAACACGAAAAACTTCTTGCACCAAAGTAGCACGTTGCGAATGGGGCAAGTGCTCTAATACATCTAGGCTTGTAGTGATATGTCCGCTTCCATCTGCGAGCGGGAGGTTGAACGCGGACCCGACAATGGGGGTAACAGTGGGGAACTGTTGACGAAAATCTGCACGGAATTCTATATCGACGCCTATTGTGCGCCAATTTGCGTAGCTCGCCAGTCCGCCGAGTGGCCCACATCCAATGTCATAGATGCGCCAGTTTCCACCGTCTCGCTTCTTTAATTCAGCAATCAGTGGTTCATAGCGCCATGCCACAGATACAGCCCAGGCCCAGTTCCAGTGCTTGTAGCGTTCAAGGATGCGGTTTCTCATGCTGTCTCCTAGAGATAGCCTAGGCCTTGCAGGCGTTTCTCTATAAGCGTCTGATCCTGTTCGTCATATGCAGGTTTTTCTGTCCCTTGATACCCCTCAGGCGCAGCAGCATCTGTGTAATGGGCTGGGTGCTCATGTGAGTATTCGGTACAAAAGGCTTCTGTCAGAATGCGACCATCCATATAGCGGGGCACTGCCGCGCCCAGCATGTGCATTATAGATGGAGCGATATCAATGATTGCTGCATCAATTATCTGTTTTCCTGGTGCTATCCCATGACCTGCTAACAAGAGTACACCATTTTGCTGGTGAAAGCCTTCACCTGCTTGGCCTACATCTTCCAGCAACAACTTTTCGCTGGGAGTGCTTGATACTTTGTAGCCTGGCGTGAGTTCGAACACGATGTCAGGCGCCATGTCCACATACGGTCCTTCGTAGATTTCTTCCCGAAGGTAAATCGCTTGGAAGATGTGTTCACCGGTGCTGGTATCCTGAAGTTTGAGTAGTCCGTCGCGCAATTGGCGACGTAGTGTTTCGTAGGCGTTGCCTGGTTCAACTGTGCCAAAAGGCTCTCTGCCGCGCAAGTTTACATAGAAACCGTGGTCCATCGGGAAGCCAGTGTATGCTTGCGTGTGATCCCAGTCGACGAGTGAGTCTGCGCTAAATGCTAGACGGCCGCGACGTTTTAGCCAGTGTGGTAGCTGGCGTTTCAAGGCTCTAAAAGCTTGGCGGACTGGCCCTCGCACTGCCAAGGCACCACTGCGGTAGGTCAAAAGGCCTTGTTCTGCCAACCAGCCGTTTGTGTATACTAAAGTGTGTTGATGGCAGAAGCCGTGGTCAGAGATCAGCAGTACATTGTGATCGTGGAGTTTGTCCAAGAGCATTCCGAGCGCTACGTCCAATTCGCGATAGCAATCCAGTACAGCTTGTTGGACAGCTTCGCTTTTGCCTGGGAAATCGTCTTGTATGGCATAGCACCAAAGTACGTGTTGTATTCGATCGGGTGTTTCAAATACTATGATGTACAGATCGGGACGATAGCGATCTTCAAGTGCAAGCGCGACTTGGACTCTTTTGCGACAGGCCACACGTACTGTGTCCAGGAATGCTAATTGCCCCTTCTCAGTGACAAGGTCCCAATCACTATTGATCAGATCTACATCTAGTATGTAACCATCTGACACTCGTTCGATGAAGGGCTTTAGCTCTTGGGGATATGTATAGCTCTTTGACGAATTAGGGGTGAGCATCCCTGAAACGGCGAACCCGTTTACCTTCATTGGAGGATAGGATACGGGTAGGTTGAGTATACCTACCGTCAATTCTGGCAGCCAGTCCCAGAGCCTAGGGGCACGCACATCTTGGCTGCTTACCCAGCGCTTGTCTGTCATATTGGGACTAACTCTACGTTGCCATGTTATCAGGCTATGCTTACCTGGGTTGACACCCGTTGTGAATGAAGTCCAGGCAGGTGCGGTCACCGGTGGTATAGTGGAGCGTAGCGGACCGCTGGCCCCTCGTTCTAGCAAAGCTTTCAGGTTAGGCATTATGCCTTTGTCGATCAGCGGTAGCAATACAGAGAATGCTGCGCCATCCCAACCAACAACGAGGATTTTTTCGTTCAATGTGCTTCCTTTGTTCTGTTTGGTGTCAAAGTTTCTCTAGGCTGTCTGACTATGGTTTCCAATCAGGAAAGTCCTCTTGTCCGGTTGTGGTAGGCAAGAGATTCAATATCTTGCCGTTGTCGGGGTCTAACAATGCCAAAGTTCCTTTGTCTTGGTCGGCATTGCGCGCTGTCGCGAAGACGATTTTTCCATCAGCCCAGGTTGGTACGCTATCTAGGCCCGTTTCATCCGTGATGGGTACAGTACCTTGTTTGTCTGGGTGGATTGTGAATATCTGTGCGACTCCGTTTCTATCAGATGTGAACACAATACGCTTTCCATCTGGCGACCAACGTGGATAGCGATCTCGTCCTGGGCTTTCTGTCAAGCGAACAAGATTACTACCATCGCTGTTAGCCACATAGATTTCATCGTTGCCATCTCGGTCTGACACGAAAGTAATCCGCTTGCCGTCTGGGGACCAGTCCGCCCACAAGTTGTTACCATGGCCAACAGGGATCTCTGCTAACCCAGAACTGTCAACGTTTATTGTATAGAGTTTGATGGGGTTACCGTCCCAAAAGGCGTGAAACATGATCCGGCTGCCATCTGGAGACCAGCGTGGTGCTCCTACGGCACCGGGACGGTCTGTCAGGTGTATGCTGCCCAACCCATCGTTTTGCATTACACACAGGTCTGCATGAGTATCGCTGATGCCACACACGTATGCGACCTGAGTTCCATCTGGGGACCAGGCGGGCTCGACATCGTTGCCGGCAGAGTTCGTCAGTCGAGTTACCTGTCCATTGCTGAGGTCTAGGACGAAAATCTGAAGGTTCCCGAAGCGGTCGGAGTGAAATAGGACTTGGCCCGATATTCCTGGGTCCCAAGGAGGTATTTGTATGGGTGATTCTGAACCCGCTAGGGGAGATTCTGGGGTTAGTCCTTCTGGTCCGATACAACACCCGGTCAAAATGCAAGTCGCAAGCAAAAAGGCGAGAGGTAGTAGTTGTCTTGGCAAGTTCGTCCAAGTCTGGTGTACCATCCTTTGCCTCCTATAGAAATATCCATTTAACCATGGAAATATGGCAGGATCAAATATCCCAGGCAGGCCAAGTCAAACCCTGCCGATACCCCGATGGCGATTGCCGTGACGCAATTCCCCCATTGTTGTCGTGGCAGCAGTTGTCGCAATCCCCGCGCCATCAAGACGACGATTGCAAATATCCCGGGGAACAAATAGCGTCCCTGTGGCAGCCAGTAGGTCCCTCTCATGCTGACCAGGGGCAGGAGCGTCTGTAGTGCCAATAAGAGCACTCCGCCCATCAGGGTGAATAAATACCCTGCCTGCCATCCGCGGCCGGACTTGCTGGCGACAAAAGCCACGTTGCCCACCATCGCCAGTGCACAGACTATCTCCGCTGCCCAGTACCAACTCGGGAGAAGAGGTAGCGCCAGCCAGCCAAAGTTCCCCCAGAAAGAATGGAGGCAAAAGAGTGCTCCCATTACGTACTCCTGCCATGCTCGCAGGCTCCACGACTCCGGGAGAAGCAATTGCTCCATCAGTCTCAAGGGTGCACCGACTCGTCTGGCTGTGTTTGCCAATAGATCGAGAAGCAAGCTTTCCCTCTGTTCGGCCGAGCTGTTGAATAGGAGATTATCTCCTCCAGAGAGCGAGAGCGTCAAGTCATCAAACAGAATCGGCCCGCCTGAGCTTCGCGACAGTCGTACCGCTACCCAGCGAGCATTCGCGGCTACAGTGTGGGTGAGAACTATGGGATACCACTCCTTAACCATTGCTAAATCTATCTCTCTTTTAGAATACCCCTCACTGTCCCAGACTGCTATCTCACCCGCGGTGGGGCCCGCTGCGCCGCGGACCTGACCGCTTAGGATGACCTGCTGCCCGACAATCTTTTCTACCACTCCTTGCGGCAGCGTTTGAGCTACTACTTCGTCAGCACATGTGCCGATTCGAATCGCCGCCTCCCCTTTGTAAGCTTCCCCCTTGAGACGGGTTCCCCCACAATTCCCTGTCCATTCTGTCCACCCTACTGCGTCATTCCCTGGTGTAAGCGCTAGCACTAGTCCGGTCACAGTCAGAAACGCGGTGCCTGCTGCCAACACCGACTTGATCTGCCGCGATAGCCTAATCTTCCATGTCCAGGCGTATGTCGGGAGAGTCAACAACGCCGTCGGTACCAGGAACAGCGTCGTTTTCTTGCTCAGTAGCGCCAGGATGAGCGCTCCAACAGTTGCTCCGGCCCGCGGCCAAGTCAGCCCATCCCGGAAGACAGGTATCAGGCTGGCAAAAAAGAGCGTGCTGGTCAATATCCCCATGGCGTCGCTGTTGACCGCCGCGCCCATCTGGCCCAGCATCGGCAGAAAGAGGACGAAGGCGGGAGGCACGACCTGCATAAAGAGCGATTGAGGGAAGAGCTTTCCAGTGGTCAGTGCCGTCAATCCCACTGCGGTCGCGTACAGCAGTACGGAGACAAGCCTCCCGATGTACATGCCTCCCAGCACATCTTGGACCCCCGTCAGCCGTAGAAGCCCTCCCACTACAAGGTAGTACAGAGGTCGTTCGTCGCCTACCTGTGGGTTAGATAGGCTCAATATATGGTCGCTTGGATCGGTAAAGCCAGATGGCAGAGATTCTGGTGTGGGCTGATGAACGAGCCTCCAGAAGTCGTATTCTGACATGGACTCCAAGACACGCTGCTGGAACTCGGGCGAGATTGACTCTGGTCCTACGAAAGGCCCATGCTGGCTCACCAACCAGGCATACTCGAAGTGACCATGCTCGTCGGGCGATTGCCAGGGGGGGATCACGGCGGCGTAGATAAAGCCATGCAGCAGCGCCAGCACGAGAAAGAGCAGCGGTATTCGCCAACGGGAAGAGGAAGGTGTCCTGTGGCTGTGTTCCTGATTGCCAGATGGATTCACGGAGGGTACTTTATCAGACAATGCTGAAAAGTCAAGCAAAGAACGGCGGGCGGCATGTCAGAGGCAGACGCGCGATTGCCAAATCTGTCACTTGGTGTCCTGGTTGGTTGCTGCACCTTGCTACTGTGGGGTTGTGCTCGATTGGGAGGGAGCCAGGAGCACGGGCATCCCCCATCCTGCCCAATCCCAGTCATTTGTCTCCATTGGGTAAGTGATGAACAGAAGCGTAATCTTCTGCCCAATGTACAGATTTAGGTCAATATCGATGTCATGCCACTTTTGGTCTTCCAAGCGGTTCTTGGGATCGATCTCTTGATAGTAGACTGTTTCCTCTGTCCCATCCGCAATGGTGCGCACGACGAACAACACGCCATCGCCTCGTCCAGATCGCCAGACCTCAGGATCGAGTGCGGCAGATGCGTGCAAGTGCATCCCGGGCGACACTTCTACAGTGTAGTAAACGGCCGAGGGCGGGTGCATCCAGAGGACAGGGCGTCTGTCACCGCCTATGTCAAACCATCGGCCGTTGACGTAGTCGTGCTCCGGGGTGTCTATCACCGTGGTCGAGGAACCTAGCTCGGCAATAAGGTCTGCTACGACGATTGTCTCTTGCGGTGTAGCTGTTACCGCGGTTTGCCCTACTCGCATTCGTACATCCGCGGGGGTGAGCGCACCTTGGGATAGAACCAGGGTGCTGGCTGGTATCCATATCGCCATCATCAGACTGCAGACTACGCCTGCGCTCGTCGTTGCCGCGAGCCAGCGCGGGGCCGTTTTGTGTAGAGGGAGAAGCAGGGATGCCAAAGCTGCCACCGCGGCCGCTGCGTCCAACAGCAGCCAGGTTTGGATGCTGAAGCGGGCGTTTTCTCCCCACCACCATCGGTCGAGCTGCCCCGTGATGGCGTGTATCCACAGAGTGGGGTTGCGATAGCGAACAGCCGTCTGTAGACGTAGGTGCTCTAGCGGGCGGCTGTTGTATTGCACAGGAGGGGCGGGGGACGTCTCGTCCAGCAGCGTGTTGACAAAGACCGGTCGCGCGGTGGTAGCCTCGGGTGCGGATATCTCCAGGTAAGGTGCATCTGTGGAGGAAGAGGCAGGGACGGCGACTTCGTAGCGGCGCGGTGTGGCGTCACCCACGTCGATCTCGGCAAAGGCCAGTTCACTGCTCCGCTCCGGTGAGTCGTACAGCCGAATCAGCGCCGTTGCAGGACCTGCGGGTGCCGAAAGCACTAGCACGACTCGATAATCGCCGGGATAGGCTACTGGTATGCTTTGACCCACTGTAATCGGTCCAGACAACACCACCGGCATTCCTTCGGTTGGAGGTGGGAGCTCGTCTGGCGAGGGGCTTAGCAGGATAACGCTTCCCAGCAAGGCCGGCAGGACGAGGAAAGCGGCGCCGGCTTTCCGCCACAATTGGCGGGAGCGCACCTTTGCCGGGGTGTCCGGCAGGGAAGGGGATGTGTCCGGCTTTTGCTGTCGTTGGCGGAGGATCCTAACGAGGACCAGGCTGATCAGCATGGCGGCAGCGGTCGAACCGCTCAGAGCGGCGCCTGCGTAGAAGGCAAGTGGCTCGAAGACGAATTCGACGTGATGGTAGCCGGCCGGAACGACAATGGCACGAAACGCATAGTTGACACGATGGACTGGGGTCCACACACCATCCACGTAGGCCTTCCAGCCCGGATAGAATTTCTCTGCCGTGACCAGGAGGCCGGTATTGGTCAGGTTGGCTTCGAGGCTTATGCGTTCCGCCTCATAGGACAGCACGCTCACAGTGCCGGTCGGCGCTCCGTAGCCTTCTAACGCGGCGAGGCTCTCTTCCACGACAGCGTCTGCTCCAGGGGAAAACTCTGTGCTTTCTATCAGCTCCAACACACTTTCTTTGTAGGCTTCGACGAAGACTCGTTGTGCGATGTAGAATCGGGGCGCGGCATTAGGGTTCTGGTAGATGATTAGATCGGCACCATCGTAAACAACTTCGTAGGGGGTGCGTGTCTCCGGCGCAGGCGGGAGCTCCGTTCCCGGTTCCCCTGCTACGAACTTGACGCCGATCACGTCAAGCCAATGAGAGTGGAAGTTTGCCCTTTCAAGGGAGAACTGGGAGATCGTCCCATGGCCGTGCCCAATGACGGTGGGATCGATTCTATGCAGAAGGCGTAGGTAGCGGTCAGTGCGTAGGGGGTTGTGTCCCCGGATATCCTCCAGGCCGTAGATAGAGGGAGTACTGGGCCTGAGTGTTGAGCCGACTCCAGCGATGCGGCTGCCCTGCGCGTTTGTTTGAAGCCATTCGATGCCTGGTGTGATCGGAAAAGCTTCCTCCGGTGGAAGCGTAGGCATATAGCGCATACCGAAGGCAAACATGTCTGTCACGATCAAGGCAGCGGTGGCGATAGCCAAAGGCGTTCCTCGCAGCACGCGCTTCACTCCCAGTGCGATGATTGTTATGCCTGCCCCCAACCAGAATAGAAACGAGAGAAGGCGACCGGCGCTGGATTGGGGGTCACTTAGGTGTCTCAGGGCGTAGTAGAGTGAGTGTTGGGCTTGTGTTCCTCCCTCAGCCACCTGCCAGTGGTAATCGGTGGCGGCAACGAGGCTCATCATAACTGCAGCCAGCAGAAGGGTCACCAGGAGTGCAGTCTGCTTTTGCTGGCGTTTCCACTTTACAGCATAGCGAAAGAGCGTGTCGGCACCTATCGCTGCCAGCACTGCCAATCCTAGACTCATTACGGAGGCAACGCGTCGTGTGGAGGAAGAGTTGACAATTGGCAGATGAACAAGGACTGACCGCCAGGGCAAGTGGAACACCATACCGAAGCAGACCACCACTAGGCCCAAGAAGAATCCGCGTTGGCGTGATCGTGGACCAAGGGCAACACCCAGCGCAGCGAGGAACCAGGTTAGGACCCCTACATAGCTGCTAGTCTCTACGTAGTTGCTGACTCCCTCAGAACCCCACCAATCGTAATCGATAGGGTGTCCGTAGTAGTCTGGCACCAATAAGCGCACTATTTCCCGCACGAGAGGTCTAAAGATCACCGACCCGGCGGATCTCTCCACAAGCGCGACGCGTTGTTCGTCATAGGATGTCAAACCTGCGAATTCTGCGAAGGGAAGCAGTTGCATCGAGATTAGCAGGAAACCAGCAACGATGCCCAGTGTCCAAAGGGCGAGAGGGCGGATAGCCTGACGCCAGTTGCGCTTACTCTTGAGGCAGCGCTGCGCGGTCAGCACGACAGCGTACGCCCCCAACGCATAGAGAAAATAGGCGGCTACGGAGACGAACCCCCCTGCCAGCATTGCCATCACGCTCAAAGCCAGCCCCCAAGTGGTTCCCAGTCGCCCGCGATTAAAGAGCCTCTGCGTGAAGAAGAACGTCAGCGGGGCCATGTGGCTAACCTGGGGGTGCGGGCTACCGGTCCACACGACGTTGAAGGCGCAGAAGGAATAGATCACGCCCCCGATGGCAGCGGCAGCGTGGGAGAGATTGAGCTCTCGTGCGAAGAGGTACGTGCCCAGTGCGGCAACGAAAAAGCCCAGCGCGATCTTGTAACTTATCCCCACTTCCAAGGGAAAGATGAACGCAAGCAGATTGAGTGGATAAAAGAGCCCATAATTCACGAGAGTAGCCAGTGGTGTCCCAGAGGAAGTGTAGGGGTTCCATAGGGGAAAGTGCTCATCAAGAGAGGCATTTCTTGCCAGATACTGAGCGGGATAGTAACAGTCCACCGAATCAGGCATCCAGGGATTGCGTGGTTGGAATCCCCGGGCTATCAGCGACTTCCAGGGATAGACGCCATAGATAGTGTCCGCAGCGGACAGGACTTCACCCTTTAGAAAGACCCGCCATAGGTAGAGCACAACGAGTACTGCGAAGAATGTGACGACTTGAATCTGCGGCTTCTGAACCGCTTGCAGCAGCCAGTTCAGGAGGTTCTGGGCTTTGGTTTTTATGCTGGCGAAACAGCCACGGGTTCGTTTCTTCATCGTCTCACGCGTGTTACATGCCCCACTATCCACCCAATGCCTCCTGTTAACAGGACAAAAATGAGTACGATGGCATGTGATCCGGTTGCCACTATGAGGGCGTTTTTGGATGAGTAACCAAAGATGGCAAAGCCTATGACCCAAGCGGCCTCATACGAGCCCAGGTTAGCCACACCTTGCAGCGGGGTCAGTGACAGCGGCACCATAAGGGCGGCAATCATGACGATTTGGGGAAATTCTAGCCAATAGTCAAGACTACCTGCGAGGACAAAAAAAACCAGGTACAGACATGGCCAGATGGCAGCAGAAAGCAGCAACGTCCATCCCTGCCCCTTCATCCGAGCTGACTGGCTCAGGCAGTCTAGCGATCGCTTCATCCATTGGATTAACCCATGAAGCGTGTGAGATGCAGAAGGATGTTCATCTCTACATTCGTTGGGCGGACGATTGCGCAACCAGGCAAAATAACCCAAGGTTACCATCAATACGACCGCCAGAAAAGCCGCGCTGCTGTAGATTACCTCTGTGGGCAGTCGGTCCCAGAGCGTTACGAGTATAAGCGGCAAAAACATGGCCACCGCCATAAAATCGTAGAGGCGTGCGACGAGCAAGATTGCGGTGCCCTTGGAAAGATCGACTCCTGAGCGCGTTTTTAGCAACGTTGGCAGAGATGCTTCGCCGCTGCGGGCGGGCAGTAGATATACGAACATGCCATATAGACTGACCACGGAAAAGAGCTGAAGGAAGTTTGTTGGGCATGGGCGGAGAAGATGACGGATACGCAGCGTTCGCAATACGTGGGTAAACACGTAGAGAACGAAACCGACTCCTAGCCAAGGGAGTGATGCCTGGCGTAACGTGTTTCCCAGTGTTTTCAGATTCAGTTGTGTGATCACGAACACTACGAGGCCCAGTGAGATGATACTTGGAAGCAGGGTTTTCCAGATACGTTCTTTCAAGGGTTTACGTGCTTGAGCGGTGGTGTCCATGTCCTGGGTTTAATCTGCCAATTCGTGATAATCGTTCGCCGAGTCCATGCATGTAACAGGGTGATTGTTCGCGGTCTGGTTCTCGTTCGATTTGTGGGTTCCCGCATCTGATCGTCTGGTCCGGTACAGCATCTCTTCTAACATCTTGCGATTCATTGCCACCAAGTCGGCTATCAGGCCGATCAAGCAGATTTGAAAGCCGACAATTGCCAATATGGCAGCTAGAATCAGTGATTGGACGTGACCAGTCACACCGCCACTCTGCCAAAAAAAGTATAGGAAGCGTATACCAAGGGCAATGGCGACAGTGATGAGGATACCACCAGCCACTGTGAAAACCCAGAGAGGGCGATATATTGTGAAGAATCGAACGATTGTCACGATAGAGATTGCTATGAACGTAGGGATGTTGCGGATCAATCGTGATTGGCGGATTTGGGGGTTAGTACGTACGGGAACGTGGGTGATCGCCATACGGCGTGCGCCGGCCTGGATAAGCGTCTCCAGGGTATAGGTGTAATCGCTTAGAACGGTGAGTTGCAACGCTGCCTCACGCGTTAGGGCCCGAAATCCGCTGGTGGCATCGGGAATTGGGATGCCCGCCGCTTGCTTCACCACCCAACTTCCAAGACGCTGCAAATGTCTCTTGAGAGGGGAAAAGTGCTCCAGGTTTGATACTCCCCGATCGCCGATCACGATGTCGGCGTTTCCGTCCAGGATGGGTTGTATCAACTGCTCGATGTCAGTTCCACGGTACTGATTGTCTGCATCGGTGTTAACAATGATGTCTGCGTTTGCTCGAATAGCAGCGTCCAGGCCGACTGAGAAAGCGTGGGCTAGCCCACGGTTTTTTTTCAGTCGTACAATGTGATGGACTTGCAACTCCTGGGCCACTTTGACTGTGTGGTCGGTGCTGCCATCATCTATGACGAGATACTCGATTTCGTCTACACCAGGTAGGGTTCGGGGTAACTCCTGAATTGTTTGAGGAAGGGCAGCTTCCTCATTGTAGCAAGGAATTTGGATGATGACTTTCATTAGTTGCCCCTGTCAATCCCAACGCAAAAAGCGGAAGGCATTCTAGCACGGCCAAAAAGTTCTGTCAATTCGTTACGCTCTTTTCTCGGTCAAGTCAGGGATTCCCTGTAGAATCGACGACGTAGGTACTCAACGATGGATGTAAGCCTCCTGTCCAGGATAAAGCGGCAACCCCAGTTCCCGACGAAGGAGTGCCAACTGCTGTCGCTCCAACTCGGTCATCGTCACCCGTCGCCATCGCTGGCTGGTCTTCCACAGAGCCGAGAAGACCAGTTTCAGACAAGACCGCTCAGTGAAGAAATGCGGAATCACCTTGGTTCGTCGCCGGCTTTCCTGAAATGCACGCTCCAACAGATT
>Ga0315548_1001759_pt1 | contig 17644 bp, 15 predicted proteins | sample SalMarSW160110MG_2_FD_202540 | JGI IMG/M metagenome (GOLD analysis project Ga0315548, IMG submission 202540) | Salt marsh sediment microbial communities from the Plum Island Ecosystem LTER, Massachusetts, United States - Salt Marsh Sediment SW1601-110 ...
TGAAAAAAATGAATGAAAAAACCGATTTAAATATTGACAAATTGCAACGTGACATTTATAATTTAACTCAGAAAAAGTGGGGAATAAAACTGAACCTGGGGTGGGGAATAAAGTTGAACCTTGACAACAAACTCGTTGTCCCCAATTTCGACTGATTAAATAAACAATTGAACCATTGAGGAGGTAATCTTGAAAGCACTATTTCTTTTCTTAGTAATTGCAATACTTACTCCGTGTAGCATTGCGATAGCAGAAGATTATGAGAAGGTGATTGTCATCAGTGACAAAGTAGGAGACGTGATAGACGCGGTGGAAAGGGCAAAATTCGGGCTCTGGCCTGAGATTAAAGGATTTAAGTCAACGATATTTTTACAACTCTCCGATGGGACTTATGTTGCAGAGGTGACCTATGAAGAGAATGCAGAGGAGAAAAAAACCAGAACCCCACAAAGCGAAATGTCAATCAAATCACTTAAAAGTTATATTGAAAAAGTGTCAAAAGGTGAAATTCAACCCGGCTTTTTAACAGATGAGGAGAAATATGAGAAGTATACAAAGGGTGAATTGGTAAGTATATCCGGGAAGGTTGGTGCATCAATTGACAAAAATGAGAGGAATGAATATGAATTGTTTAATAATATTCCTAATTTTGAACGTGCAACATTCTATTCGATAAAAGAAGGTGGTTATTTAATAGAGATTAAAACGCTAACTGATACACTCATTTCAGTTGTTTCCGATACAAAAATGGTATCTATTTTAGCAGATTATGTTGATAGATATGAGAGAATCAGGCTAAACCGAGAATCGTTCGAAAAAAAATGGTCTATAGTTTCTTATGATGAGCAGGGAATACCAATTGCTGAGAATGAAATGTTAAGGTATCACAAAAAGGGGTGTTGTTTCGCTTGTGGTTGTGGATTAGCAAGTAGTGCACTGGGTCTTGTAACAGGTGCGGTGTTAGCACTCCTTTCTGCAGAGGGTGATCTTTTAGAAATTATGGAAAGTGAGAGAACTGGCATTTTCGTATCTATTGGAATTGCTGTAGGTGGAATAACCGGATCTTTTATTGGAAACAGCTTCGATAATAAAATTGCTAAAGGTTCTATTGTTAGAGAAATTAAAAAATCACGAACACCAAAATAAATCTACTATCTCAGCAGGATAAGCTTCTTTACAGATAAATAATCGCCAGATGCCAATCTGATGAAATAGACTCCATTTTCTACCTGATTACCAGCGTTGTCTCTTCCATTCCACATAAGAGCACCAGAGCACAAGTCACCAGTCACAAATGATTTTAATAATCTCCCACTCACATCATAGATAGAGAGCGAAATTGGAAATTGGGAAATTGGTAATTGGTCATTAATGACTAATGACGAATAACGAATAACGGTCTTTTTCGTGAATGGGTTGGGATGTGCGAAAAGTCTTAAGTCTCTGGTTTTCGGTCTCTGGTCTTTCTTTTCCTCCACTCCCACATTCCCATTCGCATCGGTCTTGATGAGATACACATCCCCATTTCCTGCACCATAAGACCTAGTATATCCCGTTATGATATAACCTCCGTCAAAGGTTTGTGCAACAGAATAACCCTTATCAAGGTCAGTAGCTCCACAAGTCCTTGTCCATAGTGTTTCGCCAAGAGAATCTGTTTTTACAAGATAGACATCGTCGCCGCCTGCACCATAGGAATATGTGTCACCAGTTATTATATAGCCGCCATCTGTGGTTCGGGCAACTGAATTGCCCTCATCATAAATGGTGCCGCCGTAAGTCCTCGTCCATAAGGTGTCTCCTGAGGCGTTTGTCTTTATAAGATAAACATCTCCGCCGGTACCGTAAGAGTCCGTCCATCCTGCTATGATATAGCCGCCATCAGTAGTCTGGGCAACTGAATTGCCCCAATCATTGTTAGTACCACCGTAAGTCCTTGTCCATAAGGTGTCTCCTAATGAGTTTGTCTTTATAAGATAGACATCTTCGCTTGCACCGTAGGAGTATGTATATCCTGCAATGATAAATCCATCGTCGGTGGTCTGGGCTACTGAATTACCCCAATCAATGTCAGTACCACCATAAGTCCTTGTCCATAAGGTGTCACCTGAGGCGTTTGTCTTTATAAGATAAACATCTCCGCCGGCACCGTAAGAGTACGTCCATCCTGCGATGATATAACCGCCATCAGTAGTCTGGGCAACTGAATTACCCCAATCATTGTTAGTACCACCATAAGTCCTTGTCCATAAGGTGTCTCCTGAGGCGTTTGTCTTTATGAGATAGACGTCTTCACTTGCACTGTAAGATAAGCTCCATCCTGTGATTATATAACCACCGTCAGTTGTCTGGGCAACAGAATAGCCATAATCCCAGTCAAAACCCCCATAAGTGCGCGTCCATAAGGTATCTCCTGATGCATCTGTCTTTATAAGATAGACATCCCAATCACCTGGACCGACAGAAGATGTACTTCCTGTGATGATATAACCACTATCAGTTGTCTGCACAACAGAATAACCTTCATCATGGTCAATTCCACCATACCACCTCTCAAAGGTTATCTGAGCACCAGCAACTGCGGGTAAGAGGAGAATTAGGGTAGCGACCAAAAGTAACAAAAAATTTCGCATCATACCTCCTTATGTTAGGCTTATTTAGTGAATTGTAAACGTTCATTCGTAAAATGTCAAGAATAAAATTTAACTTTTGCCCCGTTAGAAAATCCCTTTCTAACGGGATTTTGACCTTCTCATTTGTCATTCTGAGTAATGTAATCCCCTCTAAAAAGAGGGGTGTCATATACCTAATGGTATAAGACGGGGTGTGTAACCTGGAAGAATCTTGGTGTTAGATACTTCACCAGTCAATAACCATTGCATATTCAGAATGACAAAACCCAGCGTGTCATTCTGAACACTGTCATGCTGAATTCATTTCAGCATCTCGTTTCCCCCTTTAGCAAAGGGGGATTTAGGGGGATTTCAACCAATACAACCAATCAAACCAATTCAACCAATCCAACAATTCTTTAACTCCGCACTTTCTATTGTCCTTAATTACCATTTACTCAATTACTAAATTACTCAATTACGTTCTATTACAGCGATAGCGTTTTATTCTCCGACACACCGTCACTCCGATACCCCGATACACTCCATGCTCTCTGCTCTACGCCCTCTTTAACTCAATTTCACAGCACGAAGTGCGTTCGTTTTACAGTGAAGCGCTTAATTACAGCACAAGTGTTTGGGCGCCGTCCTTTTTTTGCCCTTTTTCTCCCAAAAGGAAAAGTTCTTGACTTTCCTCTTTACTTTAGATATACTATATTAATGTTAAAGCATTAAAGTAAAAGTGAGGTGAAAAAATGGAGTTGAAGGAGTTAATAAAAAAGGAAATTGAAAAAATTCCTATTCAATATCTCCCTGAGGTACTTGACTTTATCCACTTTTTAGAAACAAAAGCTATGGATGGCACAATAGGGACGGCAATCGCAAGTGAAGCATCCCTTAAGAAAAGTTGGTTAAGACCCGAAGAGGACGAAGCGTGGAAGGACTTGTAAAAGGTGATGTAATAGTAGTTCCTTTTCCATTTTCTGATTTGAGCAAGGCAAAAAAACGCCCAGCGCTTGTTATCGCTACACTGGAAGGTGATGACTTAATGCTCTGTCAGATAACCAGTCAACACATTAGAGATAGATATGCGGTTTCAATTAAGGAGGGCAGCTTTGAAACCGGGACACTTAAACAAAAGAGTAACGCACGAGCAAATCGAATATTCACAGCAGACAATAACATTGTCTTATATCGAGTAGGTCATCTCAAGTCTGATAAAATCAGTGAAGTGATTGAAAAAATAATAGGTATTTTGAATCAATAATGGGAATGCAGTAATCTTTCCCTCAAAGCTCCCCTATCTGGCTATCACACAGTCATACCCCGTCTTCGATTTCCTTGCTATCTAACCATCAAAATCTTTCTCGTCTCTTTGTAATCCTCGGTTCTAAACTTCACGAAGTAAACACCACCTGAAAGCTGTCTGTTAGAATTATCCTTCCCATCCCATATAAGAGCACCAGAGCACAAGTCACCAGTCACAAGATTACGGACTAACCTTCCACTCACATCATAGATACAGAGCGAAACTGGAAATTGGGAAATTGGTAATTGGTCATTAATGACTAATGACGAATAACGAATAACGGTCTTTTTCGTGAACGGGTTGGGATGTGCGGAAAGTCTTATGTCTCTGGTCTCATGTCTTCGGTCTTTCTTCTCTTCAATACCAACCTCAGAAGGTACTTTGTAAATCTGGGCGTAGCCTGTTACATCACCCTTTTCATACACAATCCAGTTCCCATCAGGCGACCACTGGGGATACTCATGGTCATAACCATCACTGGTCAGACATATCTCTGCTCCACCTGATGAAGAAACCTTATAAATCTGGCGGCAGCCTGTTGAATCCCACTTTGTATACGCAATCCAGTTTCCATCAGACGACCACTGGGGATAGGAATGGCTATAACCATCACTGGTCAGACATATCTCTACTCCACCTGATGAAGAAACCTTATAAATCTGGAGTCTGTTTGCTGAATTAGGTTTATGATACGCAATCCAGTTCCCATCAGGCGACCACTGGGGATACCAATGATCATAACCATCACTGGTCAGACATATCTCTGTTCCACCTGATGAAGAAACCTTGTAAATCTGCCAGCGGTCCCCCGAAGCAGCTTTTTTCATATACACAACCCAACTCCTATTTGGCGACCACTGGGGAAACTCATGGTTATAACCATCGCTTGTCAGGGCAATTTCCTGTGCCCGCAGGGGAAGAAAAACTCCCAGCGTCAACACGGTTACTGCACTCCATAGCAAAATCACTCTTCTCATAAGAGCACCTCCAGTGTATTTTTATGTTTGAAAAAACATAATACTTTTTTGTAATGTTTCAACTAAATTACACCTTTTGCCATCTCCTATTTTCGTTTGTCTAACTTCAGAAAAATATATCATTTTTTTATGCTAACTGTCAATGCTAAAATCTCTATGTTTCCAAAATTACACAATTAAAATTCAGAAGAGGATAAGTTTCAGGAATTAGAAAAAATGCCCGCCCCGTCACCAACGTTCCAACGTCTAAATCCAGAGCTGCTGTAAACGGTCGACTGGAATAAGGTTTCATCAAATTTCCTCTATCGATAAGCCCTTGCAGATTTTACGGACTAATTGGTTCGATATTTCAGTATGTCGCGGGATAGCTTCAACATGTCCTGTCAAAGGATTGCACCATAGAGAATGTGATGAACCTTCTCTTTTAAGATAGCAACCATGTTTTCTGAGATGTTTCAACAATGTACTTCTTTTCATTCAACTACCACAACATCAGAGACTGCATCTTGGGGAATTCCTCTCATCGCATCCTGTCTTCTGTCCTCCAAAATTAATCTAATGGCTTCTGACAAGCTCTTAAGACATTCTTCTTTTGTCTTCCCCTGACCATTGGCACCGGGTATTTCAGGACAATACGCAATATACCAATCTTCATCTTTTTCAATTATTGCAGTAAATTCATTGTGCATATTTCGTCCTCCTTATCTTATTTCTGTTTAAAACATATACAATGTTTTTCCTCACCTGTCAATAAAAAAATCCTTAAGTCTTTTTGAAATACTCTTATGCTTCCACAGTTGAATTTAGTCATAGCATTTCCTCCGTCTCATGTCCTGATTTCTTAATTTCGCCTTCAGCACAATTTACCACAGAGACACTGAGATACAGAGCCTGTCCTGTCTTCGACCCTGAGGCTCAGACCCTTCGAATCCCGGTATAGTTGCATCTCTTAATCTTCCACTCGTTTCGCATCAGTGTGGTCTTGATATTTCAGGTCATTACTGTTATGTTGCCAATGGTTGTTATGGATTAAAGGTGGTAGATATTTCCAATCCATTGCTTCCCTATGTGGCAGGACAGTGCTCGCTTTCTAGAGCATACGATGTTGAAGTTTCAGGTTCATATGCTTATGTAGTAAGCGAAGAGCTATTTACAGTAGTAGACATCACAGACCCATCAAATCCATCCTTTATCACGTGTGTCGGTGGATTAAATGTTCCATCTGATATCTGTGTTTCTGGAATGTATGCATTTGTCACTGACAGGTATGATTTACATTTAGTTGATATCACCGACCCTCATAATCCTCAGGAAATTTACTGGACGGGAGAATCTCAATCCTCAGGTATTGACATATCGGGCTTGTATGCCTATATTTCAAAACCCGACGGTATCTCTGTTTATAATATTTCCCAACCAGCCAACCCAATATCCGCTGGATACTACAACTCATGGGGATCCGGTTTCCGTTTTCATGGAGTTTATGCATCAGGAACATATGCCTATGCTTCTACAAATTGCGGACTTAAGATTTACCAGTTCTATGGAGCTGGTATTGAGGAAACAGAAGAAAAAACCACCTCTCCGCTGTCTTTTAAACTCTTACAAAATCCAGTTAGAGATAATCATATAAGTGTGCAGCTTCAAAACTGGAAAGATGAAAATATAAATCTATCTCTTTACAACCTTCTGGGACAAAGAATAAAGATATTCCACTTAAACAAACTCCCCTCTGGTGAGAATAAAATCAGGCTGCAAATACAAGAACTCCAGAGTGGCATTTATTTCCTGAAATTAGAGGGACAAGCAACCAGTCAATCAGCTAAACTTACGGTACTGAGATAATTCCTTCCATATTGACTCTGGGAGAATCGGTTTTTCAGGTTCCAGGTGTCAGGTGCCAGATAGTCATCAGTTATAAGTTATTAGTCATTGGTGATTGGTTATCAGTTATCGGTCATTAATCAATGGTTTTTTCCTTCGGCGTGTATTTGGTTTCGCGTAATTTGTTGTAAACATTCCTGCTTTCAACCAATCAAACCAATCAAACCAATTAGACCAATAAAACCGCCGTTTGTATCGTTCATTTTCTTGTCTGTCATTGCGAATATCCTTCTCGTATTTCTTGTGAAGCAATCTCATAGTCATAATTTCCAGATTTCGCCTCCAACATAATCCACCACAGAGACACTGAGCTTGCCCTGAGCCCTTCGTGTAATTTATCCTTGAGTGAAACGAAGGACTCGAGGGTAAACTCTCCGCCGAAGAGAAAACATCTGTTCTAAGGTTTTAACCAATCAAACTAATTCAACTAATTCAACACCTCTTCCACAGCCCGAAGTGCGCCTGCCCCGTATGCTACTTAGATACATTCTTCCGTGCTATTGCAGTGGTCGTATGGGGTTAGTTTACAACGCAGTGTTAGTTTTACAGCAAAGCGTTAGTTTACAATGTAATGTTTGTTTACAGCGTTAGCGTTTGTTTTACCGCCGAAGGCATTTAATTCGCAGCGCAGCGTTCTATCTAACCATCAAAACCTTTCTCGTCTCTTCCTGTCCACCAGATGCAAGCTTTATGAAATAGACGCCACCTGAAAGCTCTCTGTTTGAATTATCCTTCCCATCCCATTCCACTGTCGTGGAAAGTAAAAAGTGAAAAGGTAAAAGTGAAAAGTCTTTGACTAATCTCCCACTCACATCATAGATACACAAGGAGGCAGGTGTTAGGTGATTGGTGTTAGTTCCTTCCCTGACACCTGAAACCTGAAAACTAATCACTGTAGTTTTAGTGAACGGATTGGGATAGGCTGTTAATTTCGAAATTCGAATTTCGAATTTCGAATTTTCTTTCTTTTCCTCCACTCCCGCATTGCCATCCGCATCGGTCTTGATGAGATAGAAATCCTCCATGCCTGCCCCGAAGGAAAGAGTGGTTGCGGTTATGATGTAGCCCCCGTCGGTGGTCTGCTGGAGTACCCAACCGAAATCGTTATTCGTCCCACCGTATGTCCTGGTCCAGAGGGTATCCCCTGAGGCATTAGTCTTGATAAGATAGACATCGGCGTTACCCGCTCCAAAAGAATACGTCGCACCGACGATAATGTAACCTCCATCTAATCTCTGTTGAGGAAAACCCATATCGGAACCCACACCACCGTACGTCCTGGTCCAGAGGGTATCCCCTTGACTGTTGGTCTTAATGAGATAGACATCACCAAGAGTATCACCAAAGGAGCACGTGTATCCACCAAGAATGTATCCCCCATCCGATGTCCATCCACCATACCCCACATCGTAATTTACCCCACCATAAGTTTTTGTCCAGACCGGAATTCCCAGAGAATCGGTCTTGACCAGGTAGACGTCACCCAGTGTATCACCGAACGAACAGGTCTGCCCGCATACAATGTATCCCCCATCTATATCCGGAAGAACCAAACCCGTCTCATCGTTCACCCCACCGTAGGTCCTGGTCCAGAGCGAGTCTCCTTGGCTGTTGGTCTTTATCAGGTAGATGTCCAACCCACCCGCCCCATACGAGTACGTGGAGCCTGATATAATGTAACCCCCATCTGCGGTCTGAATGGCAGGGTAGCCCGCATGGTGGTTCGCCCCTGCGTACCTTTTTGACCAGAGAGTATCGCCCTGGTCATTGAGCTTTATCGTGTAAATATCACCAAGACTATCATCTGCGGGTAAAGAAAACCCTGAGACAATGTAGCCCCCATCCGTGGTCTGCTGGATGGAACTAGCCCGATCATCTCTCGCTGTGCCGTAGGTCTTGGTCCATAGGGTATCTCCTGAAGCATTCGTCTTGATGAGGTAAAAATCATAATCTCCTGCACCGAAGGAGAGAGTAAATCCTATGACGATATAGCCTCCGTCCGTGGTTTGTTGGACCATGCGTCCCTCATCGAGATCAGCTCCCCCATAAGTCCTTATCCATTTTTCCTGGGCAGACGAAATGGATAAGATGAACAAAATAAACAACAAGATGAACAATGGTGACACTACTTTTTTCATCTTTCTTCCTCCTTTTTTGTTTTTATTAATTTTTCGTTCATTTTCAACTCCTTTAAGCCCTGAACCTTATGCAGTTCTGAGCTCTGCTAATCTGGATTAAAGTGCAATCCAAAACCAAACGGTCTTTATCACCCTTTTTCTCTCCCTCTTTTTCATATTCTTTCATACTTCTTGCCATCTCTTATATGCCTTTCTCTAACTTCTAAAAACCTATCATTTTTTCTTCTGACTGTCAATGGTAAAATTTGACTTTTACCCCGTTAGGAAATTCCTTTCTAACGGGTTTTTGACCTTCTCATTTATCATGCTGAGTGACAAATTCCCCTCTTTTCTACCATCATTTCCACCTTTGAAAAATGGGGCAAAGGGGGATTTTAACCAATCCAACCAATCCAACAATTATTTAACTCCGTACTTTCTATTGTCCTTAATTACCATTTACTCAATTACATTCCGTTACAGCACGAAGTGCGTTTGTTTCCCAGCGCAGCGTTAGTTTTCAGCGAAGCGTTTTATTACAGCCGAAGGCGCTTAATTTACAGCACGAAGTGCGTTAGTTTCACAGCGATAGCGTTCAATCTCCGTTTCCCCATTCGTATTCTTCTACCGTCCTGCAGGGACTCAAACCGTGCTGCAAGCACCAATCACCATTCTGAGAACCCATACCCCCTTAAAGGGACACCCTACCGTCGCGAAGCAACTCCAACCGTGCTGTGCTTGTCAAAGCACCACTCTCCTCCCCTCCAGCCTGCCAACTTTGGGGGGTTTTTACTGCCAACCAAGTTGGCAGAGGTTAAAGACATTGCTGGCAAGGCTTTACTCTGATTTGGGCAAAACAGTATGCCAACACAGTTGGCGCTTGTGGATTATTCCTCACCGCAGGGACGCAAAGTCCGCAAAGAAAAAAATAATTGTTTTTTCCTACCATGACTCAACAACCTTGTTTCTATTCGTTTGAACCTTGAATTATGTTTAACCGTGCAGTAACCGTGGCTGATATTGTCTTTAGGTGTTAGGTGGAGGTAGGGTAATACACTATTATTGTTGTCCTCTGTGTTCTCTGTGGTTCCCCTGTGAAATACAATTAAGTTCTGCCCATTCTCCTATTTCACGGGGTAAATCCGTGGTGGAATTTATGTTATCTGTGTTCATCCGTGGCAAAAAATATCTTGGTGGGATGTAGGGAATCACGATATTGTCTTTCTCTGCGAACTCTGCGTCTCTGTGGTTAATGTCTTTGTTTTGGGGGGGTACTATGGGAAATCACGATATTGTCTTTCTCTGCAAACTCTGCGTCTCTGTGGTTAATGTCTTTGTTTTGGGGGGGTACTATAGGGAATCACGATATTGCCTTTCTCTGCGAACTCTGCGTCTCTGTGGTTAATGTCTTTGTTTGGGGGGGTACTATGGGAAATCACGATATTGTCTTTCTCTGCAAACTCTGCGTCTCTGTGGTTATTTTTTTTTGGTGGAGGTGGCTAATCTGGCACACTTCTTGCTTGGTTAATTTGTAATGTAAACCTTAATAAGGAGGAATAACTGTGGTCAGAATCTATTTTACAGAAGAAGGAAGAATAATCACGGAGTACTATGTCAATGGACAAAGTTCAAGGGAAATAGGACGCTCATCCAGTGCCCTGGTAAAAACAAGGCATTTTATAGCCAAGGGCAAGAAAGTAGTTATAATAGACAAAGAGGAATCACCGGGCATTTCCGTAATGGCATTGAATGGAGAAATTGAAAAGGATAATATTACTCAAGGTGAAAAATATACAAGCAAGGATGGATTTGATGTTATCTGGTCTCCAAACAATGGCTCATATAATACGGATGATTATAATTGTATCATAAGCGTGCAAAAGGCGCTGGTGTAGTTCTCATTATTAATGAGAAAGGAGGTGAAACTATGATTACAGAGATGCAGTGGGGAGGTAATTTATTACCTTTCGAACCTGGTTCATGTTCTTGTGGGTGTGCTTGTACTTGTACCTGTGAAGGTTCATCATGGCAAAGATCTAGTATGGCGGCAGGAGTAGCGGGTGGAATTGCAGCTGGTGGAGCCGGCGCAAATGCCGCGGTATCCCCAACCCCACTATAAAGTATGAGAAAATCGTCCATAGGGAACGTGCATTATCCTCCCTATGGACGAATCTATGATATTGATTATGTTTTTTATCTTCAGTTAAAATTGTACTTTCCCATTATTGAAGATATAATAATTTAGAAAGAAAGATTTAACTAGTGTTATTCGATTTTAAAATTGCTCCACAAAATATCAAAAGGAATTTTTCGTTCATGAATAGAGATTATTAATTGATTCGCAAACATGAGAATATTAATTACAAATGAAGTAGTACAAAAGGAGAAATGAAGATGCAACCCTTCATTCACAAGTTTGAGACAAAAAACGCATATTATATATATGATGTTAATACCAATCAAATATTGAAAGTTGACAGAATAATTTATGATATTGTAGATGAAGCAGGGATTTTACCACAAGAAAACATTGCTGAGAAATGGAAAGACATTTACTCCAAAAATGAAACAAAGAAGGCTCTTTCCACAATAAAAATATATCAAAAAAAAGGATATTTTTCCCAAAATCATCCTTCAAAGTTATTCCCTTCAGCCCGTAAAGAATGTTTACAAAAATTGATAGATAGTAAACTTAAACAATTGATTCTAAATATTTCGGAAAGGTGCAACTTAAGATGTAAATACTGTGTTTATTCAGGACTTTATCCCTATGAAAGAACACACTCAAATAGTACAATGGGTAACACAATGATGTTAAAAACGATATCTTATTTTCTTAATCATTCTAAAGAGTCAAAGCATGTCGATATCTCATTTTATGGAGGTGAACCACTAACTACTTGGAATAAAATAAAAGAAGCCATCGAATTTATTAAGAATAGAACGAAACATAGGAAGGTTAACTTTCATATAGACACTAATGGTACTCTTTTAACCAATGAGAAGCTAATCTTTATTATAAAGAATAAAATCCTTTTACAGATAAGCCTGGATGGTCCCCAACTACTTAATGATAGATATAGAGTTTTCCCAGATGGTACCGGCTCATTCAATATTATTGTACAAAATATCAAGAGATTAAGAAAGTTGGATAAGGATTATTATAAGACATATGTTGCGTTTGCGGTGACGCTTGCTCCACCATACGAACTGTTGAAAGTAAACGCTTTTTTTAATACTGAAATGTTTGCGGAACATCCAATTGCACCTACATTCGTAGATTCTTTTGATACTCAGTTTTTTGAGAAGTTTCGACAAGATTCAAATGATGACTTATTACAAGATATAGAAGAATTGAAAACTAATTATATCACTTCAAGAGTAAATGGTACCGAACCTTCCGGTCTTGAAAAAGGTTTTTTTGAGCGACCACTAATTAGAATCCATAAACGCAAACTTCAGCCTTTAGGGGAAGAAGCTCCCCCAAATGGAATATGTGTCCCTGGGGTACAAAGGCTTTTTGTTACCGCAGAGGGTAAGTTTTATCCCTGTGAAAGGGTGGGTAATGCATTCTATCTTGGGAATGTTGCATCAGGTTTGGAAGAAAGGAAAATGCTTAATACAATTAACCACTATAAAGAGGTCTCAACTCCTGACTGTATACAATGCTGGGCTGTTAGGCTCTGCAAACTCTGTTTTGCTTCTGCTAGAAAGGGAAACGAATTAAACCTTGATAGAAAAAAACGGAATTGTTTAATAGAACGGAAAAATCTACATGAAGCTCTCGTCACTTATAGTAAAATTTCAGAACAGAATTCCCATGCCTTTGACTTCGTCAAAAAGATGATTTTCACATAGATGTATATTTGAATTAGGGCTAATCTATCCTGCTAAAAAGGAGGCAAAGATTTTACTAGAGAAAAAAATGTAGAAATCATAGTTAGTTATTGTACCCGAACAATACAGCTTTGGGTATGGGTATAGTTTTTTTCTGTTTCTCTGCATACCAAAGGATAGATATTGCATCACGGATTTAAAGAGTAACTGGTTTACAGAAGCAAAAACTAATAGAACAGAGTATTGTTATACCGAAACTGTAGAGTAAAATAGGTCATATGATTATTGAGCTATTGAAATTTTTTCTTGTAAAAACAAAAATTTTATGCTATTTTTTTTGAAGTTTGACAATGGTTTAAATTCCTTTGCAAACAGAGAATTAAAACCGTGGCAGGTTTGCATGGAAATAAATAATAGATAATTATATTGAAAAATGATTATTCCAAAAGTGAAGTTAAAACTAATACATAGATTCTTATCCTACCTTAAACCGTGGAGAAAATGGGCTCTTGCTGGTGGTTTTCTTATTATGTTAAACGTAATACTCCAACTTCCTATGCCTTTGCTTACTCGTTATGTTATAGACCAAATTTTTCCAGAAAAGAACTTTCAGTTGTTAAATTGGGTAATCATTGGATTGGTCTTATTTATGCTAATCAGGACAACCTCAGGTTTTTTAAGTTCTATATGTTTAGCCATATTTCGTGAGAACGTAATAATAAAAGTCCAAATGAAGCTATTTCAGCATATACAACGTCTTACTCTTACCTTTCACAATAATACAAAAACAGGATATCTCTTGTCTCGTATTGCAAATGATTCTAGCAATCTACATGGCTTGTTAGCAGAGGCTATGATTAGCGTTATTCAGAACCTTTTGACATTTTTTGTGGGAATGGGAATTATCTTTTTTCTCCATTGGAAGTTAGCTCTTATATCAATTGCTATATTACCCTTTTTTATATACGCAACGTATTTTTTTTCAAGTAGGGTTAGAAAAAAATCATATGAGATGCAGGAAAACATAGGAAATGTTTACGATACACTTGGTGAAAGCCTTTCTGGTATTTCACTTACAAAGGCGTTCTGCATAGAAAAAAGAAGAACGACAACACTACTTAATCAGTTAAGGAAAGCCTACATTGTTAGTATACAGTATACGAAACTAAGCTCACTGGCACAGGTTATTATATCTTTTATGGGAGGACTTGCTCCCTTAATACTATTATGGTATGGTGGACAGGAAATAATGAGGGGCAATTTAACTCTCGGCACATTTGTTGCCTTTAATGCCTTTCTTGGCTACCTTTATGGACCAGCTAAAACCATAGCATCTCTAAACACGCAAATTCAGACTTCCCTTGCATCACTGAAACGTGTTTTTGAAATTATGGATACCCCTTCTGAAAAGATGTCTTTTTCTGGCAACTTAAGTTTTCCCAAAAAATTGAAAAAGGTAGAATATCAGAATGTTACCTTCTCCTACAACTACTCTCATCCTGTTCTTAAAGGAGTTTCCTTGAAAATAAATGCTGGAGAAAAAATAGCTATTGTGGGTACTTCGGGTGGAGGAAAAACGACACTACTCAGTCTACTTCCACGATTTTACGAAATAGAAGCGGGCAAGATTCTTGTAAATAAAATAAATATTAAGGAAATAAATCTTGATGAATTACGAAAGGCAATTGGAATAGTCTCACAAGATACCTTCCTCTTTGATGAGACAGTTGAGGAAAACATCAGATATGGGAAAATAGATGCAACTAAAGAGGAAATAGAGAGAGCCGTAAAAGCGGCTAACGCTCATAGTTTTATTATTAAGTTGCCAAAGGGTTATGAAACGAAAGTAGGAGAAAGAGGTGTTAAGCTTTCTGGAGGCGAAAAGCAAAGAATCGCAATAGCTAGGGTAATACTTAAGGATCCTCAAGTTGTGATTATGGATGAGGCAATGTCTGAAATAGATTCGACCTCTGAAAAACTCATCAGAGAAGCTATGGAACGACTTATGAAAGGGAGAACAACGCTCATCATAGCTCACCGGCTTTTCTCCGTGCTGCACGCAGATAGAATAGTTCTGATTGATAATGGTAAGATAATCGGGGAAGGAAAACACGAGTATCTTTACCAAATCTCCTCATTATATAGGAGGCTTTATGAAGAACAGTTTAGTTCAAAGACTTAACATAATGGTCATTTTCATTTCAATCTTCTTTTATTCTATTTGCGCAAGCAAGGAATACACAATTCATGTGCCTATTATTGAGAAGCCTAAAATCAAGATAGATGGTTATCTGAATGAGGAATATTGGCAAAAGGCAGCTAGTGCAGATAGCTTTATACAGGTAGAGCCAAAAGAAGGAGAAAAACCTTTCTATGAAACAAATGTGCTTGTGTGGATGGATAAAACAAACCTTTATATTGGATTTATCTGTTATGACAACGAACCTTCGAAACTCCGCTTCACAAGGACAGAGAGAGATAGGTTCACTCAGGGTGACTGGATAGAGATACGAATCGCAACGGATAATCCCCCAACACGAGTTTATGACTTATTTGTAAATCCAGCTGGCACACAAATGGACTTCTTATGCCCTAACCCAAAACAAGCCGATATTACCTTTGACCTTGATTTTAGGTCTCAAGGCCGAATACTCAAAGACCGTTGGACAGTAGAAATCGCAATCCCATTCAGAAGTTTAAGATTTAAAGAAACGCAAACTCAGGATTTTAGGATAGAGTTTGCAAGGGTTTTCTCACACGGTGAGAAGGACGAGTACTCATCATGGATACCTCATAAAAAAGGTGAACCTAACACATTTGAAAAAATGGGTCACCTTTATATAGACGTTCCCCTTTCTGTAAAACACTCAATAGATTTCTTACCCTACATAATAAGTGCAGGAAAAAAAGAAGAAGGAGAAAGGAGTTTTGATTGGCGTGCAGGGCTCTCTGGAAAATATTGGTTGAGTTCTAATATTATTGTTGATTATGCAATAAAACCTGACTTTTCTCAGATTGAAGCAGATGCCCCACAAGTTGAGATAAATACCCCTTTTTCTTTCTATTATCCCGAAAAAAGACCTCTCTTTATGGAAAAAAAGGATGTTTTCAAAACTCATTTACCAGTTGTGTATACAAGAACGATAAATGACCCAGTGGCTGTTCTCAAGTTCACCGGAGAGTTATCCAATAATGAAGTCGGGTATATCCTTTCAAGAGATGACCAAACTTTATGGGTTATCCCTTTTCAAGATATGAGCTCTCCTGTTCAAACAAAGGAGAAGTCACTCTCAAATATTCTACGTATAAAACATAAATTCTGGGAAAATTCTTATATTGGGATTACTACTACTGACCGCGAAAGCAGAGAAGCTTATAACCGGGTTCTCAGCAGTGACGGAGAGCTAAGATTCTGGGAAAAATACACTTTTGCATGGCAGGGCGCATTTTCATTCACCCATGAACCAAATGACACATCTATATTCAGTGACATTCCCTGGATTATGTTTGATAAGTATACATCTGCATTTGATGGAGAAAAGTTTTCTGGAAATGCATTTGGAACCTGGCTAACGAGTAATGCACGATACTTTGATTCTGAGATCTGGTACCGTAATTATTCCCCTACTTTCAGGGCAGACAACGGATTTTTTCAGTACAATAGTCGCAGGGAGGGAGGATTCAATGCAAATCTCAAGTTCTGGCCAAATAGATACGGGATTACAAACATTTCTCCAGGACTCTCATTTGAAAAATCTAATTCCTATGAGAGTAATACAGAACTGAAATCTACAAAAGGAATTTCTCTTTCAACTCTACTAAAGAATCAGATTTCTCTTTCGATTTATTATAAGATGAACGCTATCTTATACGAGACACAGAGATTCGATAAATTGTGGACATTCGATGGTAATGTGAGCTATTTCTGGGGTAATTTCCTGTTAGGAGTTTATGGAAGAAAAGGGAAAGAGATAAACTATTTAACCTATCCTGCAGAGACAGGGGATGTCGGTCTTCTAGGATGCTGGTTTAACCTCACTCCATTCCCATTATTAAAGGTGAATCTCTCTTTTGGCAAGTATCAAATATGGAATAAGCAGGGAGAAAAAACCTTGGAGAGTTCTGCTTTCACTGGTGAAGTAACATACTCAGTTTCGAAATCTACTACATATAAACTTAATATTCAATATTCACAGGGAGGCTATACATTACTATCGCAAGTGTTCTCCTTCAAACCTACTCCTTTTACCCTTCTATATTTAGGTTCAAATCATAATCTTAATATTCACATTTCACCTCACAAAATTGAACAGGACTCATATCAATTATTCATAAAAGGACAGTACCTTTTCTCTTTTCAGCATTAATCCGTTTTCCATAACATTTGGTGCTGTTACTTTATGGATTTTTCAGCAGCCTTTACAATCCGGGCACAGAGCAACACCTCAGACTGCCAACTTTAAGGGTTTTTACTGCCAACCAAGTTGGCAGAGGTTAAAGACATTGCTGGCAAGGCTTTACTCTGATTTGGGCAAAACAGGGTGCCAACACAGTTGGCGCTTGTGGATTATTCCTCACCGCAGGGACGCAAAGTCCCCAAAGAAAAAAATAATTGTTTTTTCCTACCATGACTCAACAACCTTGTTTCTATTCGTTTGAACCTTGAATTATGTTTAACCGTGCAGTAACCGTGGCTGATATTGTCTTTAGGTGTTAGGTGGAGGTAGGGTAATACACTATTATTGTTGTCCTCTGTGTTCCCTGTCTGCTCTGTGGTGAAATTTATGTTATCTGTGTTCATCCGTGGCAAAAAATATCTTGGTGGGATTTAGGGAATCACGATATTGTCTTTCTCTGCGAACTCTGCGTCTCTGTGGTTAATGTCTTTGTTTTGGGGGGGTACTATGA
>Ga0315548_1001760_pt1 | contig 17630 bp, 13 predicted proteins | sample SalMarSW160110MG_2_FD_202540 | JGI IMG/M metagenome (GOLD analysis project Ga0315548, IMG submission 202540) | Salt marsh sediment microbial communities from the Plum Island Ecosystem LTER, Massachusetts, United States - Salt Marsh Sediment SW1601-110 ...
TAAAGAATCCGCTTCCGGATCTAATATAGGATTAGAACCAAGGTGCTGATACGCATACTTAACATGAGCTCCTATCATAAATTTATCCGTGAATTTACGTCCATATGCTAAACCCATTGCAAATGCGCTCACATCCACCGGGCCAGTCTCTTCAAAACCCTGTTCATTATCTGCGACTATAGTTCCATCTATATCACCGTAATCGGGAGCAGGAATAAGACTCATCCCAAAATTCCCCCATGTGCCACCGTTTATAGCTATACCAACGGCATTATAGGAAATATCGGCGAACCACTCTGTCCTGGAAACGGTTAGATCAAACTTACTGGCTTTCATCTGTGCTAGACCTGCAGGGTTATGAAACATGGCGTTGACATCATCGGATATAACAGTGTATGCTTCACCCATAGCTGCAGCTCTTGCCCCAACACAAATATCAAGAAACTTGAGCCCTGTTTGTCCCAACTTTTTGAGAGCAAATGATTGCAAGGGTGTTATCAAAATTAAGGTCAATATTAATAAAAATCCTATCAGTTTTTTCATCATTCCTCCCCCTACCTGACTATTACAAATTTTACGTTCTTAGTTTCGCCTGCAGGAGTTACTATATGTGCTATATAGATACCGCTAACAACCATCTGTCCTGAGTCTGTCGTTAAGAAGTTCTCGTGGGTTTCATCCGACCATGCTTCTCCACCGGAACCGTCATCATGGATAAGAGTTTTAACAAGGTCTCCTGATTCATTGTATATATCGATAGTACATTCCGGAGGCATCTTAACAAACATCAGTTTGTATTGGGCACCTTCACCTATAAATTGGATACCCAACTCTCCGGCTTTCATACTATAAGGATTGGGAACTACGCGAATACTATCAAGATCATCGCATGCCGGAGCGTTAAGTGTGGTTGAAACAGTGGTTCTTGTTAGCCACTTGCTGCTTTCCAGAGGTTCAGTTGTGCCACCGAAATCCGTTTCGCCGCCTCTATCAAATGCAGCCACATAATAGTAGTAATCCTGCCCTCTTTGAGCTGTTGCATCATGGAATGAATTTTCGATTGATCCCCTATAAACTACATCTCCACCGGGATTTCCGCCGCCACACTGGTATATAAGTTCCCATTGGCTTATAAGTTCTCCAGCCGAGTAGCTTGGGCCTGAACTACCCAGAGCTCTGTATACCCTGTATCCGGCAAAGTCTGAAACTTCTTCAGATTGAGTTCCCCAGGTGAGTTCTATATAGTCGGGTCTTGAAGCAACATCGAAGAATTCTGGTGGTGGGGGAGGAACCGGTGCGCTGTATCTATTATCAAAGTTCCACTGGGCAGCCAGTGCGTTTTGTTTTACTGAATCCAGCACGGAATAAATCCATTCATCTTTTGCCAGAGTTGCCGAATCCGGAGTCGGATCCGGAGCTCCCTGCCAGATTTCAGGATGTTCATACCATCTATGCGGGCAATTAGGTTCTCCATCGTAGCGAAGAGTACCATCCAACCATGCCTGACCAACATCATAACGGGTCTGCGCGTTTAAGCTACCTAAAGCGATTGCCTGTACTAACCTTATTGAATCTCCTGCCTCAAGCTGATATGGTCCGAAACAGGCCTGGGCAGGAGCGTGCCAGCACGTATACCAGGCTATATCAGTAGGAACCGTACCCGGTAAATCAGCTGATGGAACATTATGGTAGGTATTGGGAAAAGGCTCACCTATCCAATAATGCATAGGGTCACCCGGATCAATATCTTGCATAAGATACATGTCATCCTCATATAAAGAATTGTTGTTTGCCGGTCCCCCATATTTCATTACGTTGTAAACATTTTCTATTTCTACCTCAGTGTGTTCACCTGAATGATACTTGAATGGCGCATCGTTACAGTCAATATTGCTGTTACTTCGGGGTTGAACTGAGTCGTCTGCTGCCGGATTATTTGGAAACTGATTACCCACAGGGTGAAGACCATCACTGGTTTTAGGAGCAAATATGGTAGCCGAAGTAATATTTGTTGATTCATCAATATAGCCGCGGTTATATTCACCACGGCATTGATCCCACGAAAAACCCAGAGCCCAGCTACCAGGCATGGCTCCTCCGGGTGTTGGAATTGTATGCCAGAATTGAGCTCTAAGAGGCATGGAATCAAGTTGTTCTTGAGTAACTCCCCACCAGTCAGTCCAGGTGTTTGTTCCCCAGTCCACCTCCATAGGCATGAACTGCGCTTGCCTGGTTATGTACAGAGAATCAAGACTTTCACCATCGAGCTCGATTTCTGCGTCTTCGTCGGTATTTCCAGTATTTATAAAAGTCCAATCGTAAATTATATAGTCATCATGATTTTTTCCGGTCCATACCAGATATCTGGCATGAATATCCAGCCCCATCCATGTTCCAATATAAGATTCCACAATTACATCAGCTGTACAATCGGTATTTCCGCCAAAGCTGTTAATGTAATCTGGGGCTATTACGTCTCCTGACTTTATTGGTTTTTCTATATGAAGTCCATCTACAATTATCTCGGGCGGTTGATATCTATAATACCTGCGTATCATTGTTCCTTCTTTCAGACGCGAAAACATCTTTTCAGGAGCTTCGAAGACCTGGTATTCCCCGAAGGGCGCACCCGCGAGTCTAATTCTTCTTCCCTCAGGGTCAACCACTAAAGAATCGGGTCCCTGCCAGTTTACACACCCCAGGCGAAGACCGTAGCAGTGACATATACTCCAATAGTCATCGTCGTTTTTTGCATACGCTACAGACAAACGATTAGTTGCTTCCGTCTGGCGACCTGTTGCCATAATCTTGAGCCAGGTGTTATTAACTTTAAGTTCTCTCAGAAAATCAGCATAGGCTGGCGAGGGACAAATAAATATTTCTACCAGAAAGGTAGCAAGTAGTATATACAGAAACCTTTTCATTATTTCTTTCCTCCTTTTGCAATTATTCATTAAAAGTTCAGTTTGACGCCAAAAACAAACGTTCTTGGATTGTGGAATGCCAGGAAAGTTATATTTGGATCGTTAATATATGGTTTCTCTTCGCTGTGGAGCTCTCCAACTTTGTCGTTACCAGCTTCATATTGAGGGTAGTCTTCGAATAACGGATCATCATATATATCCAACTTCAGCGAATTTAGATACTCTGTCTTATCATCTCCAGCGCCTCCAAATCCATTATTATCTAAGTACCACCAGTCGAGTAGATTTTTGACTTCCATGAATACATTCATATTTATACCGGCGTATGAAATATCCTTGCTGAGTCTGGCATCCAGTGTTCTCCATGGCTGCCATTGTAAATTGTTCTCAAACCGTGGTAACTCACTTCTCAATGGGTCCCAGCTTTCATACCATCCTGCTTCCCACTCATATAAGAAAGAAAGACTAAAGCCTCCGAGAATTGGACCCCAATCTCTGGGTGAAAGAAGTTGAACGAAAGCATTCATTCTGGGCTGCGGGAGAGGAGTTGGCTGCACGGGGTCGCGCATTCCTTCAGTTTGGTTAATATAGCCGTATTCATTGTATGTCTCTCTTCCAACTGTTCCCGATGTCTTGATCATATAATCGTAGTTTACCCAACCTTTGATAAATCTTCCGAAAGATTTCTCGAATCGCAATTCAAAACCTCTAATATCTTCGTAATTTTTATTTTCAACAGTCAAGTAATTTACCAATCCATTTTCACTTATATATCGTACCCAGGCTGTCTGTCTGTCTACATCTTTATAATAACCCGCAAGGTGTACTCTGAACATTTCTTTTATATTGAAATCCGTCCCTAATTCATAAGCGACCGTTTTAGGCATAGAAGCGGAAGGGTTACCCAGTGCTGCCATGGGATCTGATTGTTTGCCGAAGTGCATCAAATACATTTCCTTAGAAGGAGCCATCGAATAGAAATGACCGTAGTTAAAGTATAATTTCGCGTTCTCTGAAATTGGGTGTGAAATTCCTATTCTCGGGCTCCACTGCATTTGATGTTCTGCCACTTCCATTATCTCAGAAGGAGGATTATCGGATCTTAATGTATCCTTAAGAGCATCTGTCAAGACCTGCGCGTATCGTTCAAGAGTTGGCCATTCACAATTAGGATCACTGTAATCCATTCGAAGGCCTAAATTTGCAATAAAACCTTCAAATTCAAGCTTATCCTGGATATAAGCTCCGCCTCTTATTGGTTGTTGATCCCATTCGATTATCCAGCCTTCACCGCCTAAATATCCCGGGAAGTTTTTCTCCGCGTAGGTATACATATCATCATAGTTTAAAATAAAACCGCTTTTTATTTCATTAAACCTGTTTATCTGGCTTGTGATATCAAATTTTAGATTGTAAGTAGAGACTGAGGAAAGTTCAATCTGACAGGCGCCGTTTCCGCCGGTAGAGGTAGCATCAGCACTCCTTTCCGCTGCATTGTAAACATATCCATAAGGAACTTCTGTAACTTCGATGCCGCTTGGGAGTGTATAAGTTGTAACAGTATCCCTCTCGGAAAGCGGAGCTACACCAGGGTTTATAAACTGCTGAAATCCGGTCTGATTGGTATCAACACCAAAAACACCGTTACATTTATTCTCAGAATCAATATGAGTAAATCTCAGGGTATAAAAGGTACTTGGACTTAAAGCATGACTGATTGAAATCCCCTGCATATTTTTATCAATTATGGCTGGAGAAAAAGCACTCGGGTAGTAGAGGGTACTAAGACCCCACTCTCCATCAGCATATTCTGAACTTTCCTTGTGAAAAACATCATCTCCACTCAGGAAAAATCCGCCTGCGTCTCCTTTTCCGTAAGAACCTCCTCCAAGAATACCAACACTTCCTCCGGATTTTTCTCCGGTCGCATACGATCCGAGAGTGTAAACTACTTCTTTAGTAATTTCTGCAGATACTTTAATGTTTTCAGTTAAGCGAGATGTAAGTTTAAAACTAGTATTACAATCATGATAAAATTCATAGCCTTGAGTAACTGGAAGACCAAATTGCTCATAATTTGTTCGGTAAGAAACAAGAAACGCGAGATCTCCAAGATATTGACCTATTAGAGGTACTGGTCCTCCAAAGGCCCCATCCACATTCCAATCAGGCTCATTCCAATAAGTTCTATCCCTTGAATGTCCCTCGTAATCTTCCGGAATCAGATCCAAAACTCCTTCCGCGCAGTGAGTCCAGATAAATTGTTCCATAGCTTGTTCCGGGGTCATACCATTAGCCGGTCCATAAGTATTCCATCCTTCCCATGTCTCTTTTCTGTATTTAAAGGATGTATCCGTACCGGCCTCTTCACCATATACAAGTGTATCCTTCCATGCACCATATCCGTTAAAAGCTACACTTTCACCATTGGGGAGAGTAGTGGTATCCAGATATGGTCTAAGCATAAAATTATTCCACTCGAATACTGAAGGCCCTCTGTGTTTCATTTGAGCAGGGATATATCTGAAATTAACCGTACCATTATATTGATTAGAAGACGGGTCTTTGGTTATAACATTAACAATTCCTGAACGTACATTACCATATTCAGCATTGAATCCACCCTTTATAATATTTAACTCCTTAACAGTAGAAATATTGGGTTCCATCAGCATTGAATTAGAACGGTTGTCCACAAGCATTAAACCGTTAGCCATAAAGGCAGTCTGGTCTGTGCTGCCACCTCTAACTTGCCAGTTATTTACCCCGGATTGCAAGTTCACATAGTCACCTATATTCGACACCAATGGAACTGCTTCTATCTCTTCTGTCTTTGCGCTTATTATACTTGAGGATACATCCATTTTGATAACTTCTGCATCAGCTTTCACAGTAACACCCTCTCCCCGAACTATGGTAGATTTAAGTCCAAATCTGATTCGGGTCGTGTGGTCGGTTGTAACCTCAACACCGGTCTGAGTTACACTTTGGTAACCCATCATTCGTGCCTGTATATTATATATATCCGGAGATATATTCAGGATGGTGAAATATCCATCTGGACCTGCCGCAGCACCCATATTAGTTCCTTCCACTAAAATATTAGCACCAGGAAGAGCTTCACCTGTTTTGGCATCTAAAACAAAACCTGCAATTTTACCGGTAGCTGCCGCTTTGGCACTTGGGTTAAAGATTAGTAAAGACAAAACGAGAAGGAAAAAGCCAGTAGACTGCCAAGGTAACAACTTTCTTACCCTTCCTTTTCTTTTCATTGAACCCTCCTTTTTTTTGGTTAAATTAAACGCTTTACATCCTCATATAGAAAATACCAAAAAATCCTTTATTTTTTTTCAGTTACAGTATAAACAATTTTAACAATAGAGTCAATCGGTTTTTACCTTATTCTTCAATAATCCAATGGATTATTTTAGCGAATAATAAATTTAGTTCTTTTTTTTGTGCCCTTCGTGATCTTTGTGGTTCAATTTAAAAATAAATGATGAGAATTTTCTATTTGACAAATGAGTAAATTCTTATATATTGTTCGAATAAAAGGAGGATTGTATAAATTTCCAAACCATTTACTTGAAATTAGAAGAATTTTGGGCAAAAAAAGGTTGTACCATAGGTTTACCATACACTTCTGAAGTTGGAGCCGGAACTTTTAATCCTTTAACTTTCTTCGGAGCGCTGGGAAAAAATCCTTTGAATGTTGCTTATATAGAGACTTCAAAAAGACCTAAGGATGGACGTTACGCCGAGAACCCAAATCGTTTGCAGCAATTTCAGCAGTATCAGGTTATTTTAAAGCCGGCGCCTTTTAATGTGCAGGATTTATATCTCGAAAGTCTCGAATATTTGTCTCTGGATTTAAATAAACATGATATTCGTTTTGTTGAAGACGACTGGGAATCTCCGACCTTAGGAGCATGGGGTCTCGGATGGGAAGTTTGGCTGGATGGTCAGGAAATTACTCAATTTACTTATTTCCAACAGGTCGGAGGTATAAATTTAGATCCCATCTGTGCTGAATTGACTTACGGGCTTGAAAGAATTTCGATCCTTCTTACGGGCTCGGATTCAATATTCGATTTGCCCTGGTCGCAAAATAAAACCTGGTCTGATTTGAATAAAGAACAGGAGTACCAATTTTGTGTTTATAATTTCGATGAAGCGGATGTGGATTCTCTTTTCAAATATTTTGATGATTATAAAGAAGAGGCTAAAAGATTAACTAAAAAAAAATTACTTTATCCGGGTTATGATTTTGTTATAAAGGCTTCTCACGCGTTTAATCTGCTCGATGCCCGTGGAGCCCTTTCTGTAGAGCAAAGAAATAATTATATACTTGAGATAAGAAAATTGGCAAATATGGCGGCAAAAAAATGGATAGAAATGTACTCATAGAGATTGGAACCGAAGAAATACCAGCAGGTTATCTGAAAGGTGCTGTTGCTTCTTTTAAAAAAGGGTTAACTGAACTTTTTTCCTCGAATAAAATTCCATATTCGAAAATAAGTACTTTTTATACCCCGAGACGGCTCTCTCTCATAGTGGAAAATATTGCGGAAAAGCAGGAAAAAGTTGTAAATAAAATGAAAGGTCCTCCCGCGGCGCTCGCCTATAAGAACGGTAAGCCTACGAAAATGGCGATGGGTTTTGCTTCTTCAAAGGGAATATCCATTGATTTTTTAAAGATTGAAGAAATAGATGGTAACGAGTATGTTGTCGCGGAAATAGAAAAAGCGGTAAGAAGCACCGAGGATATTATAAAAGAAAAATTGCCTTCTATAATAAAAGACATAGAATTTCCCAAAAGAATGAGGTGGGAAGAAAGTAATTTTCTTTTTGCCAGACCTATAAGATGGATTGTCGCGGTGTTTGGTGATAAGGTTATTTCCTTTTCTGTAGCGGGTGTTAAAAGCACTGATGCGACTCGGGGAAATCGTTTGATTTCTAAGGGTGAGATAAAAGTTGATCCATCTAATTATGAGAAAAATTTGAAAAAATCGTTTGTTATAGTAGACCCCGAAAAAAGAAAAAGCATTCTAAAAGATTTAGTGAAAAAAGAAGCTGATAAAGTCGAGGGTGAGCCCTTTTTTACGTTGGGACTTCTCGATGAAGTATCTAATTTAATCGAGTATCCCTTTGTTATTTTAGGGTCTTTTGATAAAAAATTTCTTACATTGCCTGATAGAGTTGTAATTTCTGCAATGGAAACTCATCAAAGATATTTTTCCGTGAAAAAAAACGGTAAACTTTTACCCTTTTTTATTTCGGGAATAAATAATAAACCTAACAAGAAAATAATTATCGGTAATGAAAAGGTTCTTACCGCGAGACTCGAGGATGCAAAATTTTATTGGGAAACCGACAGGAAAATTCCTATAGTTGAAAGATTACCTAAATTGTCGGGAATTAAGTGGCATAAAAATTTGGGTAATTTATTGGAAAGGACAGATAGGTTAATAAAAATTAGCGAATGGATAGGGGGGAGAGTAGAAAAGGTTAATCCTAAAATTTTAAAGGAAGGGGCTAAATTATCAAAAGTAGATCTTACAACTTTAATGATAAGAGATGGTAAGGAATTTACGAGTCTTGAAGGTTATATAGGGTCCGAATACGGAAAAGCAGAAGGAATAAATAAAGATGTTTGTAAAGTAATTGAAGAACATTATAAGCCAAGGAATACTGATGACGATTTACCCTCTTTCGGGGAAGCGGCAATTGTATCTCTCGCGGATAGAATAGATCTCATCACGGGAAGTTTCTTGGCGGGAGAAAAACCTACTGGTTCCAGGGATCCTTTTGGGTTGCGTCAGGCTATAAATGGTTTTATTAAAATAGTTGCTGGATTTAAATTTTCGTTTCCTCTTGATAAATTAATTCAAAAAAATCTTGGATTATTTTCATCGAAAAAAGATGAAGAGCTTTTTGGAGAAATAAAACGGTTTATAATAGAAAGGGAAGAAGGGTTTCTTCAGAGTAAAGGAATTAGGTATGATATAGCAAATGCGGTGCTTTCCGAAAAGTGGACTAATATTTTAGATTCTTATCTTATAGCTGAAGCTATGATGAAAGTTCGTGAAGACTCGGCGGATTTTGAAAAACTTGTGATAGGACAAAAAAGAGTTTCAAATATATTAGAAGGTAGGACCGCGGGAAAAGTAAAGAAATCGCTTTTTAAGGAAAAAGAAGAAGAAGAATTATTCAATAAAGCAAAAGAAATAGAACCTCTTTTAAATGAATTTATTAAAAAGAAAGATTATTTTAAAGGTATAAGTGAATTAAAGAAAATAAGAAAAAGTATAGACAATCTCTTTGACAATGTCATGGTAATGGATAAAGATAAAAAATTAAGAAACAACAGATTAGCGCTCCTTTATTACGTGAGAAGTTTATTTCATCTTTTCTGCGATTTCGAAGAAATAGTTATCGATTAAAAGGTTAATTACACCACAAAAATAGTATCACACAGAGAGCATAAAGGACACAGAGAAAAAACGATATTTTTTTGTTTAATACCCATCCCTAAATCCCAAAAAATTAACTAAACCACAAAGCACACAAAGATCAAAAAGTCATATGTTTTTTCTATTTGACTATTCAACGATTCAACCATTTTACGTAGATTCAAAGAATCTACGTAATTGTACCACCATGTGCCTGAACTCTCCCGGCTGTGATATGGAACTCACTTGACAAAGTTAAAAAAAACCGTATAATTACTAATATAAATATTTATTTGTAACTACAGTATTAATAAAACAAGTTTAAAAAAGGGAGGAGGAAATATTATGAGGAAATCAGTAGGATTGGTATTAGTTGCTTTGATGCTTTTAGGAACCATTGGTTGCGCAAGTAATCAAGCAAAGGGAACAGTTATTGGCGCTGCCGCTGGAGGAGTTGTCGGAGGTTTAATAGGGAAGAAAGCCGGAAATACAGCGGTAGGAGCTATAATAGGCGCTGTGGTTGGTGGTGCCGCAGGAAATTATATCGGCAATTATATGGATAAGCAGGCTGAAGAAATGAAACAAGATATCGCGGGCGCGAAAATTGAAAGAGTCGGAGAAGGTATTAAAATTACCTTCGATTCCGGTTTGTTGTTCGATGTAAATAAAGCTTCATTAAAAGCGGCAAGCATAGAAAATTTGAAGAATCTTGCCAAAATTCTTAATAAGTATGAGGATACCGAAATAGTATTAGAAGGACATACAGATGCTACAGGTTCCGAAGAGTATAACCTTCAACTGTCTCGTTCCAGAGCAAACTCGGTTGCAAATTATCTTAAAAATTTGAATGTTAGGGAAACCCGTTTTACAGTAATGGGTTACGGCGAATCACAGCCTATTGCCAGCAACGAAACTATTGAAGGTCGTCAAATGAACCGCAGGGTTGAAGTTGCTATTTTCGCAAATGATAAACTTAAAAAGATGGCGGAGAAAGAAGCCGGTTAATTAAATAATCTTTAATTTAAATTAAGAGGAGGAGACTATAATAAGTTTCCTCCTTTTTTTTGCTTTCCATAGTTGATTTCACAGATATTTCTTAAATAAAGTTTATGTTTTCAGTTGTTTCATTCAGTAGTAAACTTATAAGTTAGATGTTGACATAAGTAAGGAAAAGCATAAAATGACTAGTAGGAGGTAGCACATGAAAAATAATGTTAGCAGATGCTCAAATGTTCTTTTTTTCGTTTTCTTGTTTTGTTTCTTTACAGTAAATATTGTACTAGGAGCCGATAAAACACCTGTCTATAAGAATCCTGAAAACTCTCTTGAAGAAAGAGTCGAAGATTTACTTGGTAGAATGACTCTGGAAGAGAAAATAGGTCAAATGAACCAGTACAGCGCTCCTTTCACCGAGGAATGTGAAGTTCTGACTGAAAAAGGTAGAGTGGGCTCTTTTTTAAATATAACAGGGAGAGAGAAAAATAGAATTCAGAAAATTGCTGTAGAAAATACCCGTTTGGGAATACCATTAATATTTGGATTAGATGTAATACATGGTTATGCAACTGTTTTTCCTATTCCCCTTGGAATGGCGAGTAGTTGGGATCCTGATTTAGTTAAAAAAGCGGTTTCCATAGCAGCTAGGGAGGCAGCGTCTGATGGTGTAGATTGGACATTTGCACCCATGGTTGACATTGCAAGAGATGCAAGATGGGGGAGAATAGCGGAAGGTGCTGGCGAGGATCCTTATCTTGGCTCTGTTATAGCAAAAGCTCAAGTTGAAGGATTCCAGGGAGGAGATCTTTCCGACCCTAATACTATTTTGGCCTGTGCTAAACACTTTGTAGGTTATGGGGGAGCTGTTGGTGGGAGGGATTATAATACCGTTGATGTTTCCGAAAGAACTTTAAGAGAGGTCTATTTACCTCCTTTTAGAGCTGCAGTGGTTGATGCTCATGCTGGCACGATCATGAGCGCATTTAATGAAATAAACGGGATCCCTGCAACTGCGAATCCTTTCACTATTCAAAAAATTCTTCGTGAAGAGTGGAGTTTCAATGGGTTTGTTTTGAGTGATTGGAATAGTATCGGAGAACTTATCAGGCATGGAATTGCAAAAGATCCGGCCGAGGCAGCTTATAAGGCTTTTAAAAGTGGTGTTGATATGGATATGTCCGGGAATTATCGTGATGATTCAATTACTGGAACTCCTGATAATATCTATCAAAGAAACTTAGATAAGTTGGTCAAAGAAAAATTGGTATCCGAAAAAGAAATAGATGAGGCAGTTAAACGAATACTTAAAATAAAATTCAAATTAGGTTTGTTTGAGCGTCCTTATTTGGATACGACTCGTGCGCGTATTAATATAAAAAGCATTGAAAATATCAAGGTGGCACGTGAAATAGCCCGAGAATCTATCATTTTGTTAAAAAACGATAATAAATTATTACCGCTTTCAAAAGCGACGAAATCTATTGCCATTATAGGACCACTGGCAAACAGCCGCCGGGATCCCCTGGGTTCCTGGTCTGCGCACGGAGACTCTTCCGATGTTGTAACTATCTTGGAAGGTATCAGGAACAAGGTTTCGTCCAAAACTAAAGTTTACTATTCAAAAGGATGTAATATTTTGGGAACTTCGACTGAAAATATTGATGAAGCGGTGACGGTTGCAAAAAAATGTGATGTAGCTATAGTTGTGGTAGGAGAGGCGCGCAATATGAGTGGAGAAGCAGCTTCCAGGGCTTATCTTGACTTGCCGGGAGTTCAAGAGAATTTGATTAAGGCTATTTATGAAACCGGGGTTCCTGTTGTTGAGGTGTTAATGAATGGAAGACCCTTATCTATCTCCTGGTCGGCAGAAAATATTCCGGCGATTGTTGAGACATGGTTTTTAGGTATTCAAACAGGAAATGCTATTGCTGATGTACTTTTTGGCGATTATAATCCATCCGGTAAACTGCCGGTTACTTTTCCGAGAACTATCGGACAAGTACCTATTTACTATAACTACAAAAATACAGGAAGACCCTATAACCCTGATAATAGATTTTCATCCAAGTATATCGATGTGCCAAATACTCCTTTATTCCCATTTGGACATGGATTGAGTTATACCGACTTCGAATACAGTAATTTAAAAATAGACAAAAAGAAAATAAGAAATACTGAAGAAGTTAATATTAGCTTGAACATCAAGAATACAGGTGATTATGAAGGTATTGAAATAGTACAATTATATATGAACGATGTTGTAAGTAGTGTTACTACTCCCGTTAAAGAGCTAAAGGGCTTTAAATCTGTAAGTTTAAAACCAGGTGAAGAAAAAACTGTGAGTCTGATCGTTAAAGCCTCTCAATTAGGAATATACGATTATAATATGCAATATGTTGTCGAACCCGGAAAATTTGATATTATGATAGGTAAATCATCGGAAAATATACAATTGATCGATAGCATTGAAGTTGTTGACAATTAAACTGTTAAATAGTTTTAAAAATAGGAGAGGTATAAATCATGATAAAAAGAAAATTGAGTATTGTAATCATACCGAGTGCTGTAATCATATTTTGTTTTTTTATAATTAATTGTGAGGAATTGAAAGAACTTATTACAACGGTTTCCGGTAAAGTTTACGAGGACAACTGCAAGGTTGTTCTAGCCGTTAAGGGAGAAACGGACTTGTTTTATTATCTTGATAATATAGATGGAATTGATGAGGTGTCTCTGCGTGATGCCGAGATATTTAGAGGTTTTGATCTTCTAGTAGGTGACGATAGTTTATATAATGTCACAATGTTGTCTTTCGGCGAAACATATTTTCTTGCTGTGGTAGATGATGGTTCAACAGTAGATGAACTTGACTCTTTTGATCATATCGGATTCTACGGAACACCGAATACTTATGTTTTTGAACCCGATACTTTTTCATATTCCATACCTGAATGCGTGAATATAGAAGAGAGTGTCGATGAAAGTGATATCGATATCAGAAATTTTATCGAATATAAATGGTTCGTAATGATTTATAGACTAACCAATCCGTGAGTCGATAGTAGTGAGTAGTTGAAAAAACAACAAATAAAATTTTTGTTTGTTTTGTTTGAGGAAATTGTGGTGTGGTGGGTTTCAAAAACACTAATATCTCTTTTTTTCTTTGTGTCTTAGTGGCTTTGTGTGAAATAATTTTGGGATTGGGGTTGGGTTTTTAATAACAAATCAAAAATCTCTGTGAACTCAGTGTGTTTAGTTTTTCTCGGTGTAATCTGTGGTTATTCTTACGTATTTTCTTTTTCTGAAAGGTAATAGCTAAGGCGTGCTAATTCTGAAGAGAGATCGATATTTCTAACAATAAAATTATCCGATAAATTATTAAGAGAGGAGAGATATGCTGGGGTGAAATTCAAAATAGCCTTGATAGCGGATTTTTTGATCTTTCCTATTACATTAACCACTTCTTCCGATGGAACAGCAATTATAGCAATTTTTATCTCTTCTTTTTCGACTTTGCGTTTAAAATTCTCAATATCATCGATTTCAACTCCTCTAAAATTGCTTCCGATTTTTCTTTTATCTTTATCGAAAGCTAATGCTATTTTAAAACCCTGGGCTTTGAAACCATAAAAATTTAGAAGCGCTGAACCAAGTTTCCCCACGCCTATTAACGCTACTTTTGTTTCTTTATTTGGAAAGGCTATATGTTTTATTTTTTTAAGCACATCATTGGTATTGTATCCTACTCCGCGTTTTCCCATTGTCCCTATATATGAAAAATCTTTTCTTACCAGGGTCGGTTTTAAGTTCAAGCTGTTAGCTATATCATCGGAAGAAAAACTCTTTCTATTCTCTTCGCAAAAGCTTTCGAGACATCTCGCGTATATATATAATCTACTTATTACTTCATCAGGTATTTCGGATTTATTTAAGGTTTGTTTTCCCACTTTGTGATTATAATAACAAATTTCGTTTTGTCAATATTTAAAATCCAATAAAGGCACTAACCATAAAGCCCCTACAAACATTTTTTTGGTATTTCTTTGCTAAAAAATTAAAGAAAGGGTCTATAGCTAAAAACCAACATCGTTCACTAAAAAGTAAGTTTTCCCCTTGAATATTTACCAAAAAATATTATTTTGTAAAAAGGAGGTAATATGTATGGAATAGATTATAAGAATGTTGTGATTAAAATTGTAAAAGGTGACATAACAGAGCAAAATACAGATGCTGTTGTTAACGCCGCGAATAAAAGACTTTCACCCGGAGGAGGGGTAGCGGGTGCGATTCATTCGGCGGCTGGTTCAGGTTTATGGGCAGAATGTAAAAAAATCGGTCATTGTAAAACTGGTGAAGCTATTATTACTAAAGGATATAAGTTGCCGGCGAAATGGGTTATTCATACTGTAGGACCTGTTTGGGCAAAACGCAACGAAGATTCTAAACTGCTTTATGATTGTTATGTTAATTCTCTTTCCGTAGCGGATCAACAAGAAATAAAATCTATATCGTTTCCCGCTATTTCCACAGGAGCTTTCGGATATCCGTTGGAAGAAGGTGCTGAAATTGCAGTAAACGCAGTTTCTGATAAGATTCCCAGTCTTTCTTCCGTTCAATTAATTCAATTCGTTCTTTATGACGATAAAACTTATAATATTTTCGAGGAAAAATTAAAAAATCTGGAGGAAGAAGAAAAGATATAAGATTTGCAACAGTTAAAAATACCAAATTATAATATTAAACACGAAAAGCACTAAATACAAGAAACCGCACCTCTTATTTTGGATTTATTTTTTAAAAAAACACACTAAAAACCTAATTCTTACAGAAAAATACAGAGAAAAATATATTTTTATTGTTTAAAAAACCTATCCGATGCAAAGGTTTTTTTGCGATACAATATACCTTAATATTTTAACTATTCTCTTTAGCTAATAAAACTACAGCAATAGCATTATCTTCGGTATGCGATAGAGATATATGCATTTTGATGTTTTTCATTTCAGATTGTAACTTATTATTCAGAATTTTGATTGTAGGTTTTTTCTTGGATATTACTTCTATTGCTTTCCATCCGTAATTATGATTTTTGGCTTTATAAAAAGATTCTTTGACGGCAAATCTTGCGGCATAACACTGGGATTCACTATTTTTATTTTTACAATATTGCTTTTCGTTTTCGGTGAATATCTTGTCTATAAAATCATCACCCCAGCGATCTATTGCTTTTTCTATCCTGCTTACTTTAATTATATCTACACCAATCATTTAACCTTCTAAAAATATAACCTCACACAAAGCCACAGAGGACACGAAGCCCACTACTACCCTTCTTAATTTGTTTTTTAAATTTATACAAATAATTTCTTTATATAGTCGTGTAAGAATAATTTGGAGTGGAGTGGGGAAAACAATAAAATTTTTTCTTTGTGCACTCCGTGTCTCTGTGTGAGATATGCTTTTTGGGGTTGTGTGTTGGGTTTTAAACATCATCATTTTTTCTTTGTGCACTCCGTGTCTTTGTGTGAGATATTCTTTTGGGGTTGTGGGATGGGTTTTTAATAACATTAACCTTATTCTTTGTGCTCTTTGTGTCTTTGTGTGAGAATCTTTTCATTTTTCGTCGTATATTATTACCGTGTCTCCGGATTTTATCATACCCAATTTTTCTCTTGCTATCTTTTCGATAAGAAAAGTGTCTTTTTTTATCTTCTTTAACGAATCGAGCAAGGCTTCCTCTTTTATTTGAAGCTCCTGTTTTGTTCTCCTGAGATGACTTTCTTTTCTTTTTAGCTTAAAGATATTTATAAATCCATAAGCTCCAAAAAAAAGATAGTAAAGGATTCCAAAGATTATTAAGCCTAAGAAAATCTTCTTTAAATATTTTTTAAGAAGGTTCTTAAATAACTTGGAACCTCGCGGCATCTCCTAATTCCTCTTCGATTCTAAGTAACTCGTTATATTTTTCTAAACGTTCGCTTCTTGATAAGGAACCGGTTTTTATTTGTCCTGTGTTTAAACCGACTGCAAGATGCGATATAAATGTATCGGCGGTTTCTCCGGAACGATGTGAAACAACAGCAGTCCAACCGTTATTCTGAGCCATTTGAATTGCTTCGATTGTTTCCGTAACTGTTCCGATTTGATTAAGTTTTATAAGTACGGAGTTACTTATGTTTTTATCGATACCTTTCTGTATTATAGCGGTATTGGTTACGAAAAGGTCATCTCCTACAATTTGGATTTTATCCCCTAATTCTTTTGTCAAAATATTCCAGCCGTCCCAATCCGATTCCGAGAGACCGTCTTCGATTGAAATTATTGGATACTTATCTACCCATTCTTTATACACGGAAACCATATCTTCAGAGGTTAGAGAATCTCCCCCGAACTTGTAAGCTCCGTCTTTATAAAATTCGGAAGCCGCTGAATCTAAGGCAATAGCAATTTCGGTTCCTGCTTTATATCCGGCTTTGTCTATTGATTCGAGAATTAAGCTTAAAGCTTCTTCGTTGGTGGAAAGATTGGGGGCGAAACCGCCTTCGTCTCCAACACTGGTTGCATAATTTTTTTCAGAAAGAATTCTCTTCAATGAATGAAATACTTCACTTGTTGCCCTAATAGCTTCTTTAAAATTAGGGAGTCCTATTGGAGCTATCATGTATTCCTGAATATCGAGATTGTTGTCCGCGTGTTCTCCGCCATTTAAAATGTTGCAGAGAGGAACGGGAAGACGGCACGCGTTTGTTCCGCCGAGGTATCTATAAAGTGGTATATTTAAGAAGTTACTTGCGGCTCTCGCGACCGCCATAGATATCGAAAGAATAGCGTTAGCACCGAGTTTTCCTTTATTTTCTGTTCCATCCCTTTTGCACATTGTAAGATCGATCAGTCTTTGGTCTAAGCAATTTTTCCCCGCAATTTCCTGTCCCAATATATTTTGAGCGTTATTTACTGCTTTAAGGACTCCTTTTCCTCCGTATCTTTTTTTATCATTATCTCTGAGTTCCAGCGCTTCTCTCGTTCCTGTCGAAGCACCGGAGGGAACGGCCGCCCTGCCATAAATACCCGATTCCAGAATACATTCGGCTTCTATTGTTGGATTTCCTCTTGAATCGATTATTTCTCTTGCTTTTATATCGATTATTCTCATTGGAATATTTCCTCCTTAATCTTTATCCACGCCCGGAAGGATTCGAACCTTCAACCAGCGGATCCGAAGTCCGCTACTCTGTCCAGTTGAGCTACGGGCGCAAAC
>Ga0315548_1001761_pt1 | contig 17630 bp, 11 predicted proteins | sample SalMarSW160110MG_2_FD_202540 | JGI IMG/M metagenome (GOLD analysis project Ga0315548, IMG submission 202540) | Salt marsh sediment microbial communities from the Plum Island Ecosystem LTER, Massachusetts, United States - Salt Marsh Sediment SW1601-110 ...
AAACATTGTTGTTAATGATGAAGTTAATTAAATAAAAGGAGGAGCACACCATGTTTAAAAATATAAAAATCGGATTGCGCCTGGCATTGAGCTACAGCCTGATTCTTGCTTTTATGATTGTCATAATCATGGTAAGCTTAAACCAGATTAAAGTCACTCAGGAAATGTATGATCGTATTATAAAAGTTAATGATGTTCGTCTGCAACTGGCTAATAATATGATTGATTATACAAGAGAAGTATCTATTTCCTTACGTAATATTTTGCTGTTTAAAGATAACACAAAGACTCAGGAGATGAAAAATAGTATTGATTCTCTCAGAAATCAATTCGGCAAAAACTTTAAAGAACTCGAAGGATTAACTCTAAATGATGACACAATGTCATTTGTAATAATGGCCAAAATCAAAGCTTCTCAGGATACCTCAGGACAGCTAAACAATAAAGTAGTTAATCTGGCGATGGCAGGCAAATATAAGGAAGCAATTTCATTAATGAATCAACAGGCAAGCAAGGAACTGCGAGCCTGGATATATGATATTGATAATCTTATAACACATAATGAAAACCGCACTGCCATGCGTATTTCAGAGGCAGAAAAGGCACAGGCTGCCGCACGGTTATCTATTTTCATTCTGGGAGCAGTGGCCATATTGCTGGCTATTGTTATCTCCATTCTTATGACTTTAAGTATCGCAAGACCTTTAAATATAAGCTTACAAGCGGCAGACCTGATCGCTTCAAAAGATCTGACCAAAGATATTTCTGTTTATGAGAAACGAAGGGATGAGTTCGGCGGCATGATGAAGTCCTTCAACGGAATGGTTGAGATGCTCAGAGAGCAGATGAAGGAGATTCTGGATGGTGTGAACATACTTGCAAGCAGCTCTTCTGAAATCCTGGCTTCGACAACACAGATAGCCTCCGGCTCTTCCGAAACGGCTGCTGCAATTACCGAGACTACTACAACGGTCGAAGAAGTCCGCCAGGCTGCTCAGTTATCCAGTCAGAAAGCCAAAAATCTCTCCGATAGTGCAAACCGGGTTGCCCAGGTCTCTCAGAATGGAAGGAAGGCTGTGGACGAGACTGTTGACGGGATGAACCATATCCGCAAACAGATGGATGAAATTGCACAAACAGTCGTACGATTGAGCGAACAGAGTCAATCCATAGGTGGAATAATAGCTTCAGTTACGGATCTGGCCGATCAGTCCAATCTGCTGGCAGTCAATGCTGCCATAGAAGCGGCCAAGGCCGGTGAGCAGGGTAAAGGCTTTGCTGTCGTCGCACAGGAAATCAGGAACCTCGCTGAACAATCGAAGCAAGCCACCATGCAGGTCCGCAACATCCTGAACGATGTGCAAAAAGCTACCGGTGCTGCTGTTCTTGCAACAGAACAGGGGAATAAGGCAGTTGAGGAAGGAGTAAAAAAATCGGTACAGGCCGGGGAGGCAATAAGCATATTGGCGGAAAGCAGTGAAGAGGCAGTTCAGGTATCCACCCAGATCGTAGCATCGAGCCAGCAGCAGTTGATTGGGATGGACCAGATCGGAACAGCGATGCAGAATATTAACCAGGCAGGAATGGAGACCGCCTCAAGTATGACCCAGGCCGAAGAATCGGTAAAAAACCTGCATGAGCTTGGACAGAAACTAAAAGAGCTCGTAGAACAATTTAAAATGTAAGTTAGGATATAATATGGATAAAAAAGATAACGAATTTCTCAAACGGATTCAGGCAACATTCAGGATCGAGGCAGAAGAACATCTGCGCGTCTTCTCAGCGGGTTTAACAGAACTGGAGAAGACCCGGACGAAAAAAAGAATTGCTGAAATTATTGAAACTATGTTCCGCGAAGTCCACAGCCTCAAGGGAGCTGCCCGTTCCGTTGACCGGAAGGAGATAGAATCGGTTTGCCATCCGGTGGAAAATATTTTTTCTGCCCTGAAACGTCATGAGATTACTTTATCTCCTGTGCTGTTCGACATCTTGTACAAAGCAGTGGAGAGACTCTCAAAACTCATATCAGCAGGCGGTTTGGCACAATCCTCAGCCGACCTGCAAATCCAAAATGAATTAATCCGTCAACTGAAGGAAATTACTGAAGGCTCCAAAAGCTCTGCAGGCATTGATAAACCAAAGCATGCTATTGAAATCCGGCCGGTTGAAACTGTAATTACTTCCGGTCACAGTACTGAAGCTATTCCAAAAAGCTCAGGTCCAATGACTGTGGAGGCAGTACGTATACCAATTTCCAAACTGGATCCACTTCTTTTACAGGCAGAAGAGATGATTCAGACAAAAATAGCGTTTGATCAGCGGATAAAAGAATTAAAAGAGATCAAAGCCGGCATTGACGAGTGGAAAGCTGACTTACCGGATTGGAGAGGACTCCGGTCATTCACTTCTGTCGAACTATGGAATGAGTGGTTTGAAGGTAATGAGACAAACCTGAATAAACTGGAAAGCCGGCTTGCAGGGCTTACCCTTTCGATGGAACGTGATCAATACAGCCTCAACCGCATGGCAAACGATCACCTCGGGGAGATGAAACAGATACTCATGCTTCCTGTCTCATCCCTTGTTGAAGCTTTTCCCGGAATGGTCAGAGAAATCTCCCGCGAACAGAACAAAGAGATTGCATTTATCATCCGGGGAGCAGAACTGGAAATTGATAAACGGATTCTTGAAGAATTCAAAGATCCACTGATACATCTTATACGTAACAGTATTGATCATGGTATAGGCACGCCCCGGGAACGTATTTTACGGAAAAAACCATCACATGGAACGATAATCCTTGCCTTTACTGCACTGGAAAGCGGTATAATTGAAATTTCAGTGTCGGATGATGGTAAAGGTATTGATAAGGATCATGTACTGAAGGCAGCCGTTAAATCCGGGAACATTTCCGGGGATGCTGCTGAAAAACTGGATCCTGAAGAAATTCTATCGCTTATCTATCAATCCGGAGTTACTGCCAGTTCTTTTATCACTGATATTTCCGGCCGTGGACTGGGACTCTCTATTGTACGTGAAAAAGTGGAAAAACTGAATGGAAGAATATCGGTGGAAACAGAAGTAAACAGGGGGACCACTTTTCATATTCTCCTTCCGGTGACGCTTGCCACATTCCGAGGAATCCTGGTTAGAATGGATGAATTCATGTTCCTCTTCCCGACTATAAATGTTGAACGGGTGATGAAAGTGGAGCCGGCAGAGATCAAGACCGTTGAAAACCATGAAACTATCCGGATTGATGACCGGGTTCTCTCAGTAGCGGACCTTGGGGAAGTTTTAGGATTGCCAGAACATAAACGTGCAGATTCAGGTAATATGGAACCCGGTTCAGGAAATTCAAATAAAATCCGGATAGTCGTTCTTGTTTCAGGTGAAAACCGTATCGCTTTTAAGGTAGATGATGTGGTTGACGAACAGCAGGTACTGGTCAAAGGTCTTGGAAAACTGCTGAAACGTGTAAGAAATATTTCAGGCGCAACGATACTTGGTTCAGGCAAGGTAGTGCCGGTTATTAATGTTGCTGATCTAATGAAATCTGCCCTCATGTCCGCAGAAAAAATCAAAGTACGGGTCTCCCTGGGAAAAACAGTTGAAAAAATTAAGAAAATCCTTGTCGCTGAAGATTCTGTCACGGCACGGACACTGTTAAAGAATATTCTTGAAACCGCCGGATACCAGGTATCCACTGCTGTTGACGGCACAGATGCATTTACCCGGGCTCGTACAGGTGAGTTCGATCTCATTGTATCGGATATTGATATGCCCAGGATGAACGGCTTTGAACTTACTGTAAAGATCAGGAACGATAAGAAACTGAGTGAACTTCCGGTGGTCCTTGTAACGGCTCTTGAATCGCGTGAAGACCGTGAACGCGGAATTGAGGTTGGTGCGGATGCTTATATAATAAAAAGCAGCTTTGACCAGACAAATCTGCTTGAGATTATAAGAAAACTAATTTAATATTAAGTATGATAAGAGCGCTTATTGTCGATGACTCGAAGGTTCAACAGGAATTTCTTGCCCACCTTCTTTCTTCTGATCCTGATATCCAGGTAGTGGGATTTGCCGGTTCAGGCTATGAGGCTATTGAACTCGTCGGGGTAAAAAAGCCGGATGTAATAACAATGGATATTCACATGCCCGGAATGGATGGATATGAAGCTACGCGAAGAATTATGGAGACTGTTCCGACACCTATTATTATTGTAAGTGGAAGTACAAGGATAAAAGAAGTAGCCCAAACATTCAGGTCTCTTGAAGCCGGTGCACTTGCGGTTGTTCATTGTCCGCCTGGTTTCGAACATCCTCAGTTCACAGCTTCCCGTAAAGAGCTGATTCAGGCTGTAAAACTAATGTCGGAAGTCAAAGTTGTAAGACGCTTCCTGCGAAACGCAAAAGAGCAAATAAAACCTTTCCGGCTGGTACAGACATTTGAAAATGATATAAAACGAATTCAGGTCATTGCGATTGGAGCTTCCACAGGTGGCCCGATGGCTTTGCAGATAATACTTTCACGACTACCACAGGATTTGTCGGTACCGGTTCTTATTGTACAACACATTGCCACAGGATTTGTAAAAGGATTCATAGAATGGTTATCGGCAACGTCCGGCATTAAACTTAAGATCGCTGAGGACGGGGAATCCATATCGGCAGGTATTGGTTATATCGCTCCCGATAATTTTCACATGGGAGTAAGCCGGGATAATAAAATCAATCTAAGCAATCAACCGCCTGAGAACGGATTAAAACCTTCTGTAAGTTACCTTTTCCGTTCTGTCGCACAAACCTTTGGACCTGATGCTTTGGGAGTCCTTCTTACCGGGATGGGTAAAGACGGGGCTGATGAATTGAAAGCAATGAAAGAAATGGGAGCTTGCACTCTGGTTCAGAACCAGGAAAGTTCTGTTGTTTTCGGTATGCCCTGTGAGGCGCTCAGGATAGGAGCATCCGATCATGCCTTATCTCCGGTGGAGATCGCAGAAATTTTATCAAAATCAGGTTTTAAAAAATAGATTATGAGCAAAAGAGTAAAAACTTCAGAAAATCTGACAGATATCTTAGTTGCAGAGGACAGTCCGACACAGGCCGAACAATTGGAGTACATTCTTGAGAAGCACGATTACAAAGTAATAGTAGCAAAAGATGGAAAAGAAGCTCTTGTTTTTATTAATGAGCATAAACCCTCCATTGTAATCAGCGATATAATTATGCCGGAAATGAATGGTTATGAACTTTGCAAAGAAATAAAATCAGATGAGGCTACTATGGACATCCCTGTTATTCTCCTCACTTCTCTTTCAAATACAGAAGATGTCCTTAACGGTATTTCTTGCGGAGCCGATAATTTTATCACCAAGCCTTACCGTGAAGATTATCTTATCTCACATATTGAGCAAATCCTGGCAAACAGGAAGATCAATAAAAATGAACGGATAAAAGTTGGAGTGGAAATTCTTTTTGGAGGAAAGAGGCGTTTAATCACCGCCAATCAGCAACAAATGCTTACTCTGCTCATTTCAACTTATGAAGCGGCAGTCCAAAGAAACATCGAATTGGCACAGGCACAGGATGATTTAAGAAAACTCAATGAACACCTGGAAGATTTGGTAACTGAAAGAACATCTGAGCTTCTGGAAGAGATTGCTGTTCGGAAACAAACAGAAGAACGGGTAGTTAAATTAAATCGCGTTTATTCTTTGCTGAGTAATATCAATCAAGCCATTGTACGAATTCATGACAGGAAGCAATTGCTTAAAGATGCATGCCTGATAGCTGTTAATGAAGGGAAATTCCAGAGTGCATGGATTGGGATCATGAATAATGAGACAAAGAAAATTGAGACATTTGCTTCTGCCGGCTTAACAAACGATTTAATAAAAGTGAGTCCTGATAAAAACCCGATTACAGGAGTAATAATATCGGGAAAACATTTTATATCCAATAATATTGATACCGATACCAGTATACACAGAATTTGGAAACAGAATTCTTTGTCTTCGGGTTTTAAATCATTTGCAGTATTTCCACTTATTGTTTATGGAAAAGCAAAAGGTGGTTTTTGTATTTATTCAAATGAGGTTGACTTTTTTGATGAATTGGAAATTAGTCTGCTTGATGAAATGTCAACCGATATTTCTTTTGCTCTCGAATACATTCAGAAAGAATCCGAGCGCAAACAGGCGGAGGAGAAAGTCCGGGAACTTAACGAGGAACTGGAAAATCGCGTACGTAACCGCACCGCCCAGCTGGAAGCCGCCAACAAGGAACTGGAAGCCTTCTCTTACTCAGTTTCACACGACCTGCGCGCACCTCTGAGAGCGATTGACGGATTTTCCCGGATTCTTCTCGAAGACCACTCCGGGAAACTCGGCAAAGAAGGGAAAAGGGTCTGTAAGGTAATTTGCGATAACGCTAAACATATGGGACAGCTTATTGATGATCTGCTGGCATTTTCACGCATCGGCCGGACAGGACTGCAAATGTCGATGATAGATATGAAAGCAATGGCAAAATCAATTTTCTTTGAGCTGACAACACCGGTAATGCGCAAGCGAATAGACTTCACGCTTGGAGATCTGTCTCCTGCATACGGTGACCCGTCCATGATGCGCCAGGTGTGGATGAACCTTATTTCAAATGCAATAAAGTTTTCCTCAAAACGTGAACTTCCGGTTATTTCAATAGATCAAAATAGATCGGACGATAAAATTGTTTATTTCATAACCGACAATGGCACCGGTTTTGATGCAAAATATGCAGATAAACTCTTTGGCGTTTTCCAGCGGCTGCACAGCTCAAGCGATTTTGAGGGGACCGGAGTTGGACTGGCCATCGTTCAGCGTATAATACACAGGCATGGAGGTAAGGTATGGGCTAAGGGTGTTGTGGATAAAGGGGCCTCTTTCTATTTTTCAATACCTTATATTAAGATATGAAAATGGACTCATAATTTAAAGTACAATGATAAATTTTAAACCGGTTGACATTCTAATAGTGGAAGATAATCCCAATGATGCGGAATTAGTAATCAGGGCACTAAAAAAACAGAACCTGGGAAATAAACTTTTTGTTGCCAAAGACGGCGAAGAGGCCCTCGACTTTATTTTTTGCCGGGGAAAATTTTCAGGACGGGATCAAAATACACCACTCAAAGTAATTTTCCTTGATCTTAAACTGCCGAAAGTTAACGGATTAGAAGTGTTGAGAGAAATAAAATCCGATAAGAAAACCAGAATGCTGCCGGTAGTGGTTGTCACTTCTTCAAAAGAAGACCCGGATATTAAGGCAGCGTATGAACTGGGTGCCAATAGTTATATAGTAAAACCTGTGGATTTTGACGCTTTTTTCAAGGCAATGAGCAATACAGGGTTATATTGGTTGCTGGTTAATGAAGCACCGAAATAGGTATTGACTAAAAAAGGAAAATAGTCCATTACAGCGATACTGATTTAAATTCTTTTTATGATTAAAAGGAGGTCACCGATGGAAACAGTTTATCGTGTTTTGCTTGTTGAGGATTTACCGTCTGATGCAAAGCTTGCCGAAAGAGAAATAAAAAAGACTCTTAAAAAATGCACCTTCAAAAGAGTTGAAACGAAAGGGGAATTTTTAAAATCTCTTGATGAATTCAAGCCGGATGTGATAGTTTCGGATTACAAAATGCCCAGCTTTGACGGGCTCATGGCATTAAAGCTGACTTTGGAGCTTTGCCCCTTTATTCCTTTTATTGTACTTACCGGCTCCATGAACGAAGATACGGCTGTTGAGTGCATGAAAGCGGGTGCCAGTGATTATGTCATTAAAGAACATATTATGAGATTAGGCACTGCTGTTTCACTTGCTCTGGAACAAAAGAAGAATCTAATAGAAAAAATAAAAGTTCAGGGGGCTTTAAGGGAAAGCGAAGAGAAGTATAGAGCACTCTTTGCCAATGCGCATGAGCCTATTTTTGTTGCTGACGCTGAAAGCGGCATTATCCTCGACTGTAATGAAGCGGCCTGTACACTTGTTGAAAGAACAAGTGAAGAACTGGTTGGTAAACAGCAGAGTATTTTGCATCCGCCTGATGAAATGACCGGCAAGGTTACTGAATCTTTCCGGAAGCATATTTCTACAAATCAAGGGCATATATTAAAAGCCCGTGTAGTAACAAAGACAGGAACAATAAAGTATGTAGAGATCAGAGCAAATATACTTAACATCAGAGGGAAAAAGATTTTACAGGGTTTTTTCAATGATGTCACCGAGCGTAAGCATGCAGAAGAGGCACTTCAGGAGAGTGAGAAAAGGCTAAGAGATGCCCAGGTGCTGGGGCGTATAGCAAACTGGGAATTCGATATTAAAAGCGAGAAAATAACCTGGTCCGAACAGGCATACAGGTTATTCGAGCGTGATCCGGCAATGGGGCCAACCACTGCAAAGGAGGAAGAGACCTACTTCTCAACCGGACAGATACAAAAATTGCGCGAATACTCAATGCGCACCATCCAGCAGAAGAAAGACTTTAATTTTGATCTCGATGCAAAACTTCCTAATGGAAAGGAAGTTAGTTTCTCGGTTATTATGCAGCCAATAAAGAATAAACAGGGCGAGGTCATTAAATTATTCGGTACTGTTCAGGATATCACAGAACGTATTTTGAACTCAAAACGACAAATACTGGTAACTTCAATCCTTTCTATGTTAAACAGGCATAACGAATGGCAGAAGCTGATAAAAGATATATTGTCCGAAATTAAAAATCATACGGGGATAGAGGCGGTTGGGATAAGGATTAAGGAAGGCATGGATTATCCGTACGCTGAATCAACCGGATTTTCACGTGATTTTATAAAATCGGAAAATTACCTGTGTGCCAGGAATGAGAAAGGTGAAATAATTCTGAATTCCGATGGTAAGCCCTTTCTTGAATGCATGTGCGGAAATATTATTTCGGGCCGGACAGATCCTTCGCAAACATTTTTCACAGAGGGCGGAAGTTTTTATACAAACAGTACAACAAAGCTGTTGGCCACGACAACAGAGCAAGACCAGCTGACAAAAACACGTAACCGTTGTAATACTGATGGATATGAATCGGTTGCTTTAATACCGCTCCATTCAGAAGATGAAGTTATAGGCTTACTTCAACTGAATGATAAAAAGCCGGATGTGTTTGCACCTGACAGGATACGGTTTTTTGAAAAAATAGGCACTTCAATAGGGGTTGCCTATAAAAGGATTCTGTTTGAAAAGAAAATTAAAGAGAGTGAAGAAAGATTCCGTTCGATTATGGAAAACTCAGCCGATGCTCTTTTTATTACCGACCAGAAAGGCAACTGTACATATACCAATATGGCTGCAACAGGCTTATTGGGTTTTTCACAGGAAGAAATGAAAACCAGGAACTTTAATGACTTCTTCCCTGAAGATAAACGTGATGCATACATGAAGCATTTCATGAGTTTGATAAATAATGGTAAATTTTTTTCTGAAATAGAACTTCTAAAAAAGGATGGTAGCAGTGTCTTAACGGATTTAAATGCCGTTATTTTGCCTGATGGTCTTGTATATGCAAGCTGCAGGGATATAACCGGGAGAAAAGCGACAGAAGAGAAATTAGCCCAGGAACGCATTTTAATGCGCACACTCATTGACAATCTTCCGGATAACATTTATGTGAAAGATAAGGCAATGCGCAAGATACTGGTTAATAAAGCCGATCTGGCCTTAATTGGTAAGCCTGAAGCTGAAGTACTCGGGAAGGTTGACTCTGAACTATATCCGGCAGAGGAAGCCGCACACTTTATGGCTGACGATAGAACAGTTATTAAAAAAGGACAACCTATTCTAAATCGTGAAGAACAGGTGCTGAATCCCCAGGGTCAGCATCGATGGTTACTGACTTCCAAACTACCTTTACGTGACCAGGAGGGTAGTGTTATCGGACTTGTAGGAATTGGCCATGATATAACAGAGCGCAAGCAGGCTGAGAAAATATTAAAAGAAAGTGAGCTTAAACTTAAAGAGCAAAATGAAGAATATCAAAGGCTTAACCAGGAGTACTTAATTGTTAACGAAGAATTGACAGAAAGTATTGAACGTGTACAGAAAATGAATCAAGACCTGAGAATTGCCAAAGAAAAAGCTGAAGAATCCGATAAACTGAAATCAGCTTTCCTGGCAAATATGAGTCATGAAATCCGTACACCTATGAATGCAATTATAGGATTTTCAGGATTACTGACTGGCCGGTCAATATCAAGTAAGAAAACCGACGAGTATATAAGGCTAATAAACTCAGGTTGTCAGCAACTACTGTGTATAATTAATGATATTATTGATATATCAAAAATTGAAGCAGATCAGGTTCCTTTATATTTTGAAACAGCTAACCTTAATTATTTATTAAGTGAATTATACATAATATATAAAATTCAAGCCGAAAACAAAGGTTTAAGCTTATTATATACAGAGAATAGAAAAAATGATAATATTAAGATTAATACTGATATAAACAGGATTAAACAGGTGCTTGGCAATTTATTGAGCAATGCTATTAAATTCACACATAAGGGGAAAGTTGAATATGGATATTCTGTTGAGGGAAATTCTATTGAATTTTATGTTAAGGATACAGGAATCGGTATTGCTCCGGAAAACCATTCAATAATTTTTGAACGTTTTAGACAGGTTGATTCAACAAATACGCGCAATTATGGAGGTAACGGGCTTGGATTATCTATAACAAAAGCATTGGTAAAAAAGTTGGGAGGTACTATCACATTAAAATCTGAACTTGGAAAGGGTACGACATTCTTTGTTGCCATTCCATTTGATAGCAGTATCAAAATGGCAGACAGAACGGTAAAAAGTAACAAAAATAATGATATTCCGGACTGGGATGAAAGAACTATCCTTGTAGTAGAGGATGAGATGAATAATTATTACTATATTAAAGAAATGCTATCAGATACATTTGTTAAGATCCTCAATGCCTGGAATGGAGAAGAAGCTGTTAGTCTTGTCAGAGATAATCCGGCGATTGACCTCGTTTTAATGGATATTAAAATGCCGGTTATGGACGGTATTGAAGCCACGAAACTTATAAAAATTTTGAATCCTGATATTCCTGTTATTGCTATTACTGCCTATGCCATGAGTGATGACAGGGAAAAGACCCTTAGGGAAGGCTTTGATGATTATATCTCGAAACCTTTCTCTATTGGTGCATTCACGGAAAAAATCGCTAACTGTATTTCAAAAAAACAAGATAATAAAAAGGCTATAAAATAAAGGGTTATGAGATAGGCTGTCTGTAAAATTTGGCATTCAGATTACTTCCACTCGATGATTTCCAGTCCTTCCTTGCTTTTCATCTTCCGGGGGACAGCACTTAAAATTTCTTCTTTTAAGAGATTGATAAGGTTTTCCTTTACAAAACTCTTATGAGCGACAATGCCTATTTCTCTTGCCGGAACCGGATCACTGATCACCTTAACCATGTGTTTTTTATTTTCTGCAAGACTATTGGTAAGCAATTCTGGAATTAAGGTCAACCTGTGTGTCATTTCGGAGAATCTTATCAGATTTTCAAATGAACCGCTCTGGTAATGGAAATTAGATCTTTTCGCATTTATTTTGTTCTTTTTACATAAATTGACAGCCTGTGTACTGAAGCAATGCTTGCTGCTTAAGGTCCATAAATCATTAACAGGAATATCCCTTACCTTGATAAGCATTTCCTTAGCCAGATAATGCTGGTTATCAATAAATACAAGTATTTTTTCATAGAACAGCGGAATTTCCTTCAATTCATTATCATTTAACGGGGTGGATATAATTCCTATATCCAGAAGGTCTGTTTTAAGAAGCCTGACAATTTCTTCAGTTATAAACTCATCTATAACAAGTTCTATGTCAGAGTATTTTGCAGTGAATCCCTCTGCAAATAAAGGAAGCAGGTAGGGTGCAAGTGTAGGTATAATTCCTATCCGCAACCGGCCTTTTATCTCTTTCTTAAGTGTTTTGACCATTTCATTAATCTTATTAAACTCCCTTATCGCCGTCCTTGCCAGTTTGATTATCTCGGCCCCTGCAGCAGTCGGTATAACGGGGTGTATCTTCCTGTTAAATATTAGTATTCCAATTTCCTCTTCCAGCTTTTGAATTTGCATGCTTAAGGTCGGCTGCGTGACAAAACATTTTTCGGCTGCGGTGGCAAAATGGCGATAACTATCGACTGCGACCACATATTCCAATTGATTAATAGTCATGTTAATAGTTTTAGTATATAGATAAAATCTATAATGTAATAAAATAAATCGATTTGATTTATACAAATATATTAAATAATTTTATATAAAATAATTAGTATTAATTTAAAAATGAAAATATGGCAAAAGTTGCTAGACAAATTGTTGAAAAATCGGGTGTCGATTTGGACAAACTGATAAAGTTACTGGTTAGGAATGCTGCTGCAGAATTGACCACTTACTATTATTATACTATACTTAGGATTAATCTGATAGGCCTCGATGGTGAAGGGCTGAAGACTATTACTGAGGATGCAAGAATTGAGGACCGTAATCATTTTGAAGCCCTGGTTCCGCGCATATATGAGCTTGGAGGTAAATTGCCTGGAAGTATGACTGAATTTCATGATCTTTCAGCATGTCCTCCTGCTCATCTTCCTGATGATCCTGCTAACGTTCAGGAAATACTGAAAGTGCTTGTGGAAGCTGAACGCTGTGCAGTGAAGGGATACAATGAAATTTGTAACATGACTTTTGGAAAGGACCACAGGACGTATGAACTGGCCCTGGCTATTCTTAATGAAGAAATACAGCATGAAGCCTGGTTTTCGGAATTTCTGGGAGAAGGTCCTTCAGGTCATATGCAAAGGCCTGCTGACGTCAAGTCACCTTATACAGGAAAGTATTTAAAATTTTGAATTAGCTAATAAGACCGGTCAAAATAAGCCTGTTTTTTTATTGACCGGTTTTTAAGTCCGTTAACCGGTTTATAACCTCTATACATGTTCTTGTATTGTGGTACGGGCATTTCCAGAAACCTGCCTTTTCATCTTCACTGTATGGGACACCTTTACTGTCAACTTTCGAGAACCACTCGCCATGCTCGTGATCAATGATGAAGGAGTCAATGAAATTCCACAGTTTTAGTGCCCTGTCAAGATATGCCTCATCACTGCTTATCTGGTACGCATTCACCAGTCCCACCAATGCCTCGGCTTGCACCCACCAGTGCTTATCATAATCAACATGTCCTGTATCAACGTTTCTTTCATTGATTATCCCCCCGTTTGAATCAAAAGCTTCATTTATGAACGTATCGACCATATTAAGAGCCATACCCCTGGCTCTTTTAATAAGGGACTGATCTTTTAACACCTCTGCGGCTTCTGTGAAAAGCCATGAGAATTCTATATCATGGCCGAATGAAATTATGTTGTCGGTTAATCTCCAGTCTTCGCTGAAAAAAAGGTTAAGATGGTTTTTATTGTTAACAAAGTAGTCATTAAAAACGTTTATCAGCCTTTTCAATGAGTCGCCTACAATCTTTTCAGTCCATACCCTGTATAGACTTGTATAGGCTTCAAGAACATGAAGGTGGGTGTTCATGGTCTTCCTGGAATTCCTGTCCTTTTCGCTCAGGCGCACATCTTCAAGGTCGTCCCAGTTCTCGCTAAAGGCTTCAATATAGCCCCCATATCGCCTGTCATAGCTGTGCTTCTCAAGCAGATGATAAATGCCCTTTGCCTTTTCCAGTGCTTCACTTTTCCCCCTTAGCCTGTAATATTCTGAGAGGGCATATATGGCAAATGCCTGGGCATAGACCTGCTTTTTAGTGCTCAGGGGCTGCCCCCTGTAATCCAGCTCCCAGTAAACACCTCCGTTTTTATTATCAAAAAACCTGTCTGAAATATAGGAATATGCCCTGTCAGCTATTTCAGCATAGCCGGCATCTTTAAGAAAGAGGCTTCCTGCAGAAAAGGCCCAAAGGATCCTTGTATTGAGGACTATTCCCTTGCCTGCTTTTTCATTTGCTTTATTATCCGGTCCGACATAGCCGGCAAAACCTCCATGTTTATTATCTATGGCATATTGCGCCCAGTAGTCAAGGATATTATTCCTAAGTATTGCAGATAGACTGCCCTTTAATGATTCTTTATCCTGACTTAATGACATTGATCGGATTTTAATAAAATAATGTTTATTTGCTTTTTTTCATCAGCAAAAGATTTCTCTCTATCAGCCTGTTGATATTTTCAACCGACCTGCCTGTCCTGAATCCGTCTGCAGGAGTATTCATAACGTAGTTTATAAGCCTGTCTATGCTCGAAACAGCAACGTGCATCCTTGTGTCTGACGATGCATAATATATAAATACCGTGCCATCGTCGTCCATGATCCATCCGTTTGAAAACAGGACGTTTGACACGTCACCGACACGCTCCTCATTTAAGGGTGCCATAAAATGGCCGGCGGGGAGGTATATTATTTTTGAAATATCATCAAGATCCGTCATGAACATATACAATACATACCTTAGTCCCGCTGCGGTATTTCTAACACCGTGTGCAAGGTGAAGCCACCCTTCCCTTGTCTTCAGGGGTGCCGGACCAAGTCCGTTTTTGAGCTCATAAATAGTATGATAGGCTTTCTGGTTAATGATAGTCTCATTAAGCACAACCGGATTTTCCATATCATCCACATACCCCAGTCCGATCCCTCCGCCGCTTCCCACGTCAATAAATCCCTCCTGCGGCCTGGTGTAAAGGGCATACTTGTTGTTTACAAACTCGGGATGGAGCACTACGTTCCTCTGCTGCCCTGTGTTGGAAACAAGGTCAGGCAGCCTTTCCCATTTGATAAGATCCCTGGTCCTCGCTATGCCGGCTTTTGCCACTGCCGAGCTGGTGTCTCCTTTCGGGGCATCAGGGTCTTTCCTCTCGGTGCAGAATATTCCATATATCCAACCGTCCTCATGTAATGTTAATCTCATATCATATACGTTAACATCAGGCTCATGAGTCTCGGGCATGGTTATGGGCCGTTCGCGGAACCTGAAATTGTCTGTTCCATTCGGACTCTCAGCTACTGCAAAAAAAGACTTCCTGTCACATCCCTCGACCCTTGCTACCAAAAGATATTTGTTTTTAAGCTTTATAGCACCGGCATTGAATACCGAGTTTATACCTATACGCTGCATGCAGTAAGGATTCCTGTTAGGATCATAATCATACTTCCAGTATACCGGGATATGACCGGCTGTGAGGATAGGATATCTGTATCTGTCATAAATACCTTCGGACTCTTCCAGCCTCTCGTTTTTCCTCGTTACCAGTGCTTCATAACGGCTGGTTAAAAGATTAATTCTATTCTTAGCCATAGTATTAATTTTTATTTCCTGTTTATTTTTTTCTATTTGTGTTTTAAGTCCTGTATGTCCTTTGCATAATTAATAACAATATCCAGCGGATATTTATTCTTCATGAAGCGCAGTGCGGGAGCGGCATCCTCGAGGCTGCCTTGTCCGTCATGGCCCTGCCATGACCATGATAAAGCTCCTGCATAGCCTTTATGATAGAGCGAATTATGGGCAGCAATAATATCAATTCCTTCAACGGGACCCATAGCAGAGAATTCGCCGACCACCATCGGCTTATCCAGCTGCCAGTATGATGCAGGATGATGAAAAGGCGAGTATTCTTCCTTTGCCCAGTCATAATAATGCACCATATAGAAATCCAGTGTTCCAAGGCTGTCTTTACCTGCTTCAATAAGCTTATCATCACTGTAAAGATTCTTGTTTTTTCGGCTTGTCTCTATGTCTGTAAGTACTTTGAAGGACCAGCAGCCATTGCTTACCAGTGCATCGGGATCGGTACGGTGAATAGCTCCTGCCGCCATATTTATGAATCTCTGTATATGCGGCTCGAATACAGTTTTAGCCGGGGTCCACCCTCCCCATTCTATGTCCGAGGCCATGCCTTCAGCTTCATTGAATATCTCCCAGCATAATATGGCGGGGTGCCCTTTTAATGCCTTTACCATGGGAGTTAATGCATTATCGATATAAGCCTGCGTGTATTCAGCATCTTCAAGAAGCTTCAGGTTTCTTTCATGGTTTTTTCCCCCGGCATTGGGCTGTAACATATCAAATGACCACAGGCATAATATCAGGGAAATATCCCTTTCACGGGCAAGATCAAGAGCCAGCTTAATGTTTTTGATATCTGACTCTCCCGGTCCGCTTACTTTGCCTTTGGTGAAAACCGGACTGTAACGCCCGTTAACATGCAGCCACCACCTTACACAATTGCCTCCTGCATCAGAGACTTCATCGAGTGCCCTTGTAAATTCCGGTTCATCAAACCGTGAAAGGTCTTTGGCAAAATCAATCCATGCCAGGTTAATTCCGCTTAAAAAGATTTCCTGGCCATTATGTATTATCCTGTTCTGTGGTATTATATTGCCCGTGCAGCATAACAAGACCACAGCCAGTATATATATTCTACTCATTATATTGTTTAATCAAATTATTTATAAACAGCTGTTTTGCATGATTAATAAACTGCAATAATAGCACATTCATAAAACTTAAAAAAAGAACCCCGGAAATAATTTTATTCATAAAAAAAGAGTATATTTATTTAGCTAAGTGATCATCTCTAAGTAAGCCTTCATTTGTTTAAGCACAATGACCAAAGCAAAATCCACATACTCGGGAATGGAGAGAATGATAAAGGATTACATCAAGGATGATAATGAGTTTGTATTCATTTTAAAGGAGCTCTTTTATACCATGCCCCAGGGTGTGGTATTACAGGATGATAAAGGTATCATAACACTGGCAAATCCTACTGCTGAAAAAATACTGGGATTAACGTTAAATCAGATGCTGGGCCGCACATCAATCGATGCACGCTGGCATGCCATTCATGAAGACGGCTCACCTTTCCCGGGCGATACGCATCCTGCTATGATTGCACTGAAAACAGGCAGTTCCGTTCATGATACCATTATGGGCGTTTTTCATCCCAAAGAAAACATGTATATATGGATAAACATAAATGCATATCCGTTATTCAAGCCTGGAAAGAAAAAGCCGTATCTGGTTTATGCTGTTTTTGAAGATATAACTAACCGCAAGAAAGCTGAAGGCTCGCTTATTGAAAGCGAGGAGAGGTACCGTTATTATATTGAATCATCTCCGCTTGGAATATTAATACATAATAAGGAGGGGAAAATACTTGTATATAATAAGGAACTGGAGAATATTACCGGCTACTCAAAGGAAGAATCCACTGATATAGATATGTGGATCAATAAGATGTATCCCGATGAAAAATACAGGAATGCAGTTCTGAGGGAAAGAGAAAGAATCAGTACGGGAGAAAATCCCAGGATTAAGGAGGCAGTTATAACACGTAGGGATGGTAAAAAGAGAATTTGCCAGTTTGTTTCCAGGATGACCGATAAAGGGATACGGACTGTCTTTATAAATGATATCACTGAAAGCAAATATATGGAAGATGCGCTGCGGGAAAGTGAAGAAAGGTTCAGGGCTTTTATTGAGAAAGCACCTATGGGTATTGTTGTACA
>Ga0315548_1001764_pt1 | contig 17614 bp, 10 predicted proteins | sample SalMarSW160110MG_2_FD_202540 | JGI IMG/M metagenome (GOLD analysis project Ga0315548, IMG submission 202540) | Salt marsh sediment microbial communities from the Plum Island Ecosystem LTER, Massachusetts, United States - Salt Marsh Sediment SW1601-110 ...
GGTGCTGGAGCTCCGTCAACGCCTCGGCAACACCGGGACGATGATGGTCATACAGAATCGTGATCACCCCAGCGACCTCCTCCCCAGCCTCCCACTCGCGGTAGATTAACTGGCGGCGGATGGCGTCACGGATCGCCTCCGAGCGGTTCTGGTATCCACGTTCCTGGACCAACTCATCGAAGGAGGAAAGGAGCCCCTCCTTAATCGAGACGCTGAAACGAACGAGTTTCCTCATACCAGTAACACCTCTAGAAAATTCGTAACACTACAAAAAGGGAAGAATACCCGCGGAGTTGCTCCGTGTCAAGGAGAGCAGGTGACCCAGAGAAAGGTTGTCGCGTGCCCCTCCTCTTTGCCCTTCTGATAAAGGAGGGATATAGTTACAGAACTATGGAACCGTTCATATCTGACAAGCCACTTGTTGGGATGATTCACCTGCTGCCTTTTCCAGGGAGCGCTCGCTACACAGAAGGCGGGATGCCCCTGATTGTAAACACCGCTCTACGCGACCTCCAAGCGCTGGAAACAAGGGGGCTGACGCAGCGCTCGTGGAAAATCTCCAGGATGTCCTGTTTGCCAAACGCGCGTCGGCTGACACAATTGCAATCATGACTGTGATCGTAGAGGAGATCATGAGAAAGGCACGCATTCCAATTGGAGTAAACGTGTTGCGAAATGACGGAATCGCTGCCCTCTCGATCGCCGCTGCCACCGGAGCACCCTTCATCAGGGTGAACGTCTTTTGCGGGGTGCCGTTCACCGATCGACCCCACACAGGTCTGTGCACTCTCCGAGACGACGCTGGGTTGCGAAAAGGAAAATGAGCCGTATCGTTGTCCTCGGTGACCTTAACCTTGATGTGCTTGCAAGGCTGCCTGATGATCTACCTCACGGCAGCGAGGTGAGAACGGGCGTTGAGTCCATCCCTGGTGGCTCAGCCGGGAATTTCGCCCGCGCCGCCGCTTGCGAAGGGGCAAATGTCATCTTCATCGGCTGTGTTGGCAACGACCTTGTAGGGGAGCTCCTTGTCCGTTCCTTGATAGAACAGGGGATCGATGTGCAAGTCAAGCATGTTGAGCTTCCAACCGGAACGATCGTCGCCCTGCAATATGGTGAAAAGAGCACGATGCTTTGCTCACGAGGAGCAAACGACGGCCTTGATCCATCCTGGATCCGCGATGATTTCTTCCACCGCGCGAACCACCTCCACCTTTCGGGCTACAGCTTTCTCTCTCCTGCTCAGCTCCCGGCAGTAAAGAAAGCCCAGCGAATCGCACAAGAGCAAGGCATGAGCATCTCTGTTAGCCCCCCACCTGCTAACCTGATTGACTCATTCGGGGTCGCTAGCTTCCTTGAGGCGATCGCCAAGGTCAACTTCATCTTCCCCAACTTAAGGGAAGGGAAGCTCCTCTCCGGAAAGGAGACGCCGGAAGAGGTCGTCACTGCGCTCGCCGAGAAGTTCACCACGGGAGCCCTTACCTTAGAACGAGAGGGTTCTCTCGCCTGGCGCGGGGATAAGCGAGATCGGTGTCAAATCGACTCAATTAAGGCCTTGGATACAACCGGAGCAGGCGATGCCTTCGCTGCTGGCTTCATCGTGACCCACCTGAAGAACCGCGACCTAAGCGCGGCGAACCGTCGGGGAAACGAGGTCGCCTACCTCATGCTTCGAGGAAAGGCTGCAAAGATCTGAAGAATAGTACTTGTCGCAACGAGTTGACTTAAAGGAGGATATAGCCTAGCCTGGGCTTATAAAACTGCGGATTTTTCTTCTTTTGGCGCTGGTTTTCTTAGCTGGTTGTGGATTTCCATTCAGCCAGCCAGCTGTTGCTCCGGGCGAAACGATCACATTTTTTCTCGACGAGACAGGGGCGTACGACCTCCTCCCCGAAGAAGGGACCCTGAGGAATCGAGGGACTCATACCTCATTTCCTTCCCTTCCGCCCAGCAGAAAAAGGGGACAGGCTACTTTCTTGCTTGCTACTCTCGAGAGAAAAAGTTGCCTGTCCCCCTTGAAGTCAATGTATCACCTCGGGATCTTGTCTCAGAAGGCCTCTGCAATCGTCCACCTCTTCAGCTAGGAGCGATCTTCGAGTCAATGGACCCGTGTGCGGAGATAGATCATCCATTGAGTGATGTGCGAGTCACCGGACCACGACTTGAGCAATCATGGGCATACGAGCAGTCTAGTATAGATGATCCGATAAGGCGGATGATGAACTAGGTTCCAAGCGCGGTTCGCTGGTCAAATGGGGTATGTTTCTTGATTCCGCATAAAGAACAAATGAATCAGCCTTCACATCGAGCACGAGAACGCTGTACAATGAATGAGCAATTAGGAGACGACAACGAAATACGGTGAGTAAGCAGGCCGCCTATGCAAAGCATGGCACTCTGCAGCGTAGGCTCAGATTGAAGCACGAGCAGGAAACCTGGTGAACTTGACTGAACAGATTCGTGTGTGTATGGTTTTGTGTGTGAATAGGAGTGTCAGTATGTGGAAGTGACAGTTACTATTCGAGAAGCACGAACAACAGTGATGAACAGAAGAAGTGAACATGGATAACCGGTTCTTTGAACATCCTGTCCTCAATTCTCCATACAAGGAACCAAGACTTCACTGGGAGCTTGATACTGAGGGGCAGCCAACACAGAAGGTCATCGAGAAGCGGCGGCACGCGTCGTTTGTCAGGCCAATCCCGAAACCGCAAAAGCACAAGGACTCTGGTGGCCAGCAACTCGTCTTCGATGAAGGCAAGGGCCTCTCAACGCAAGAACAACAATATGACACAACCTCGATTATCAATCGTGTTCGTGACCATGTCAGCCAATGGAGATCGATTCCCGATCCCAACGACTGGCGCGTTACACCAGAGACGGCCCACCTACTGCAGCATTGGCGTCACCATCACTTCAACGATATCCGCCCATTCTTCTGTCAGATCGAGGCTATGGAAACCATCATCTGGTTGACTGAAGTCGCTCCGCACCTGGGAACGAAAGAGAAAACGCTCCTCAAATACATAGAAGCTGCCAGTGCAGAAGCTAATCCGGGCCTTCTGCGCGTTGCTCTGAAGATGGCAACCGGAGCCGGCAAGACAACGGTGATGGCGATGATCATTGCGTGGCAGACGATCAACGCCGTGCGGCGGCCTGCCAGCAAAAGATTCACTCGCGGATTCCTGGTGGTCACGCCTGGCATTACGATTCGCGATCGCCTACGAGTGCTACTGCCAAATGATCCTGATAGCTATTATGCCAGCCGTGAGCTCGTTCCACGTGACATGCTCGATGACCTCAACCGGGCAAAGATCATCATCACCAACTACCACGGCTTTATGCTTCGCGAGCGGATGGAGCTATCCAAGGGAGGACGGGACTTACTGAAAGGGCGCCGAGGCAAGGCGCCAAATATATTGGAAAACGAAGGGCAAATGCTCCAGCGCCTCATTCCCGCCCTCATGGGGATGAAGAACATCCTTGTGTTGAACGATGAAGCTCACCACTGTTATCGCGGCAAGACTGACGGGGGTGATAAAGAAACTCTCAAGGGTGACGATCGCAAGGAAGCCGAGAATAACAGGAAAGCCGCGCGTGTGTGGCTTACGGGTTTGGAGATTGTAGCGAGGAAACTCGGTATCTCACGCGTAATCGATCTCTCTGCCACGCCCTTCTTCCTCAGCGGATCCGGTTATGCCGAGGGCACACTGTTCCCGTGGACGGTGAGTGACTTTTCGCTGATGGACGCCATCGAGAGCGGGGTAGTCAAGCTCCCGCGAGTTCCCATTGTTGACAATATCCCAGGTGAAGAGATGCCCAGACTGCGGGACCTCTGGGTGCACATTCGGAGCAAGATGCCGAAGAAGGGTCGCGGGAAGGCAAAGAACCTGGATCCATTAAGCCTCCCGGTCGAGCTACAGACGGCTCTCGAAGCCCTCTACGGACATTACGCGAAGACCTTCAATCTCTGGCAAGAGGCGGGCATCCGTATGCCACCGTGTTTCATTGTGGTCTGCAACAACACATCGACGAGCAAGCTGGTGTACGACTACATCTCGGGATTCCCCCGTGAGAACGAAGATGGCTCTGAAAAGGTGATCCCTGGCAAGTTTGAGTTGTTCCGTAACTTCGATGAGTACGGCAACTCCATCCCGCGACCGCGAACGCTGTTGATCGACAGCGAGCAGATTGAATCTGGCGATGCATTGGATAAGAACTTCCGCACTATGGCAGCAGACGAGATTGAACGTTTCCGGCGGGAGATTATCGAACGCACAGGTGATCGCCGTCAGGCAGAGAACATTACCGATCAAGATCTGCTAAGAGAGGTTATGAACACGGTTGGCAAAGAGGACCGCCTTGGAGAGTCGATCCGTTGTGTCGTCTCCGTCTCCATGCTCAGCGAGGGCTGGGATGCCAATACGGTCACCCACGTTCTTGGCGTGCGCGCTTTCGGAACGCAGCTTCTCTGCGAGCAGGTCATCGGCCGTGCTCTGCGCCGACAGTCATATGATATCAACGATGACAACCTGTTTAACGTCGAGTATGCCGATGTCCTGGGTATTCCATTTGACTTCACTGCCAAACCTGTTGTTGCTCCGCCGCAGTCACCGCGCGCGACAGTGCATGTTCAAGCCGTTCGTCCTGAACGCGATGCTCTTGAGATCCGCTTTCCTCGCGTGGCAGGTTACCGCGTCGAGCTGCCCGAAGAGCGATTGACAGCGCAGTTCAATGACGACTCAATCCTGGAGCTCACGCCAGACATCGTTGGCCCGTCAATTACAAGAAACTCTGGAATCATCGGCAAAGGGGTCGACTTAACCCTTAGGCATACCAAGGATCTCAGGCATTCAACGCTGCTCTACCACCTCACACATCGATTGCTAGAGACCAAGTGGCGTGATCAGGGAGACGAGCCTCGATACCATCTCTTCGGTCAGCTCAAGCGAATCACGAAGCAGTGGCTCGATACCTGCTTGGTCTGCAAGGGTGGAACGTACCCCGCCCAACTGATGTACCAAGAGTTGGCCGACATGGCATGCGAGCGAATCACCGCGGCCATCACACGCTCGATGCAAGGGACGTACCCGATCAAGGCAGTGCTCGATCCCTACAACCCGACGAGTTCGACGAACCACGTCAGTTTCACCACCACGCGCACGCATCGGTGGCAGACAGATCCACGACGGTGCCATGTCAACTGGGTGATCCTTGATAGCGACTGGGAGGCCGAGTTTTGCCGCGTAGCAGAGGCACATCCCAAGGTTCTTGCCTACGTCAAGAACCACAACCTGGGGCTCGAGGTTCCATACAAGTACGGGTCGACGCCACGAATCTACATCCCAGACTTCATCACCTTGGTCGACGACAGACACGGCAAAGACAATCCGCTGCACCTTATAGTTGAGATCAAGGGCTACCGGCGCGAGGATGCCAAAGAAAAGAAATCTACCATGGAGACATATTGGATACCTGGTGTCAATAATCTGAGGAGTTATGGCCGCTGGGCATTCACCGAGTTCACAGAGGTATATCAGATCGAAGCGGACTTTGCAGACAGAATCGAAGATGAATTCAACAAGATGATAGAAAGTGCTGTAAACGGTAAGATGATAAGTAACGGATCAGAAGAGGGATGACATGACCAAGAATACCACCATTTTGTGTTCCCCCTCCCGGATGTGACAGCTATGCCTGCTACGCGGCTCAAGATCTTCATCAGCAGTGTGCAGAAGGAGCTGGAAGAGCTTCGTCACGATTTGAAGGCGTTCCTCCTTGGCGATGCTTTCTTGAGTCGTTTTGTTTCATCGGTCTTCCTTTTTGAGGACCTTCCAGCCAAAGACCAGCGTGCTGACCTAGTGTACCTGGAAGAAGTCGAACAATGTGACGTCTACATCGGTATTTTCGGTTACGAATACAGACGTCAAGACCAGCATGGCATCTCACCGACAGAACACGAATACGACCACGCTACCAAGCACCACAAAGTCAGGCTCGTTTATGTGTGGGGCTCGGACGAGAAAAAACGTGCGCCCAAGATGAAAAAGCTAATTAACAAGGCCAGCAACGAGCTCATCCGTCGCCGCATCGATGACCGTAGCGCTCTAACTGCCGAGGTTTACGCTAGCCTCGTCGACTACCTTGACAGCATAGGTGCGTTGTGCGTTGCGCCGTTCGACACTGCTCCCTGTGATGACGCCACTCTAGAGCATATCTCGCGAAAGCGCATCGACTGGTTCCTGGAAACGGCTCGCCGGGAACGCGGATTTCCCCTTAAACCCAACACCACAACCAGAGCCTTGCTCACGCACCTAAATCTCATCGAAGACGAAAACCCCACCAACGCTGCTGTCCTCCTTTTCGGGACTAACCCTCAACGCTTCCATCGCTCCGCTGAGACAAAGTGCGTCCATTGCCACGGTACAGACTACCGACGTCCATTTGCCTCTCAGCAGATCTACTCCGGTGACCTGTTTGAGCAGGTCGATCAAGCGCTTGACTTTGTGCTTGCCAAGATCAACCGTCCTGTTGGCACCCGTGCTTCCAGCGCCGTCGCTCAGGCTACTTACGAACTCCCGCCCGATGCTGTTGGAGAAGCGATTGTCAACGCCGTTGCTCATCGCGATTACAACAGCAACGCCTCGGTGGAAGTCCGCCTCTTTGTCGACCGCCTTGAGGTTTGGAATCCCGGCTCCCCGCCGGCTGCTCTCGGGATTGATAGCCTCCGCCATGATCATCCATCCATCCCCAACAACCCGTTACTGGCAGAATCACTCTATCTCGCCCGCTATATCGAGAAAGCCGGATCCGGCACCCAGATGATGATTTCTCTCTGCCGTGAGGCAGGCCTTCCCGAACCGGACTTTGAACAACGCGAGGGCTCGTTTGTGGTAACCTTATGGAGGGATTGGCTGACGGGCAGGGCCATGGCAGAGCTTGGTTTGAACAATCGCCAGCAGCAGGTGATCAAGTACGCAAAGGCCACAGGACGCATTGATAATGCTCAATATCGTGACATCAGCGGTGTCTCTGAGAGAACGGCACTCAGAGAACTCCGACAGTTTACACAGCTTGGTGTTTTGGAGAAGGTTGGACACACAGGGCGGGCGGCACACTACATAATCGCCAAGCATAAACCTGCCATAAACCCGCCAAACCCGCCAGTGAGCCATGAGAACGAAACCCGCCACAAACCCGCCAAACAGGTTGCGCAGACGGACACAAGAACAGCCAAATCACCAAAATCACCTGACAGGAATGTTGATCAATAGGGATTCGGGATTATAAGAGAGGCAAGATGGCCAAAAGAGAAAGCGAAGAAACATGCGTTCGATGACCAGCAAGCTTCCTATCAACCTTGAGGATCTCCTGCGCCGCCGCACGGTTGAGGATGAACGCATTGAATACAAGAAAGGCTGGAATCCCGATGCTATCATCCAAACTCTCTGTGCGTTTGCCAACGACTTTGAGAACCTCGGGGGTGGCTACATCGTCATCGGCCAGGATTGTGACGACATGGGACAGCCGATCTTTCCCCCAGTGGGATTGCGCGACAATCAGTTGGATAAGATCCAGCAGGAGCTTCTTTCGTACGGCAATCTAATCCAACCGCCATACTTTCCCATTCTGAGTGTTGAACGACTCCAAGAGCGGAACCTCATTGTGCTGTGGGCTCCAGGCGGACAGACCCGACCGTACAAGGCCCCCAAGGCTGTCACAGCTAAGAAGAAGGAGTACCGCTATTACATTCGCCGCTACTCCAGCACGATCGAGGCACGAGGAGACGATGAGCGGGAGCTGATTAGCCTTGCGGCGACTGTTCCCTTTGATGACCGATTCAATCAGTCTGCGTCCATAGAGGACTTGTCACCCCGTCTGATTGCAGAGTTTCTACGCGAGGTGGAAAGCGATCTTGCAGATGAAGCGGATACTCTCTCGATTGAGGAACTAGAGCGGCAGATGAATATTGCAGGTGGACCTTCGGAAGCTGTGCTACCGAAGAATGTTGGCCTGCTTTTCTTCAACGAAGAGCCGTACCGATTCTTCCCGGCGACGCAGATCGACGTAGTGTGGTTTCCGGATGGTGCGAGCGGTGACCGCTTTGACGAGAAGAGCTTCAAAGGGCCTCTTGCGCGCATTACCAGAGAGGCGCTCGCCTACATTCAGCGCAACTACCTGCGGGAAACGGTAGTCAAGCATCCGGATAGAGCCGAAGCCGAGCGGTTCTGGAACTTCTCCTATCCTGCCATTGAAGAGGCAGTGGTCAACGCCGTCTATCATCGTTCTTACGCAGAACGGGAACCAATCGAGGTGCGCATCACGCCGAACGATCTTGTGGTGTTAAGCTTCCCCGGACCTGATCGATCCATCCGCATGGAAGATTTGCGCGCCGGCAAGGCAATCACTCGTAGATATCGCAATCGTCGCATTGGGGAGTTTCTTAAGGAGCTGGACCTCACCGAAGGACGTTCCACCGGCATTCCCAAGATTTTGAGAGTTATGGCAGAGAATGGCTCGCCCGCACCTGAGTTTGAGACCGATGAGGATCGTACCTACTTCTTGATCCGCTTGCCCGTTCACGCGGGGGCAATCTTCCCAGTCGGAACTAAGTCGGAATTAAGTCGGGACCAAGTCACCAGGGAAGGTACCACGGAAGTACCACGGAAGTACCACGGAAGTACCACGGAAGTTCAACTACTGAAGGTTCTCTCCGGAGAAATGACCAGACAACACTTACAAGTAGCCCTCAAACTGAAGAATGATGAGCACTTTCGTAAGGCGTACCTGGTTCCAGCCCTTAAAGCGGGCCTTATCGAGATGACCATCCCGGACAAACCGCGCAGCAGCAAACAGAAATACCGGCTGACAACGGCTGGGCAGACGGTGATTGATCGGATTCAAGAAGACCGACGAATGGAACCATAAGGACGCAGACATGGCAAAGAGAACTCCTAAGAAAAAGACCCCAAAGCAGGTTGAGATGTTCACCCACGATGAGGCGTCCCGCAAGAACATCCCCACTGCCGAGTACGAGTCGGTGATGCGTAATGAGGACAAGACTCCTCTTCGCATCGCATACGAACGACGCAACCGCGATCTCGATCCGCAACTCGTCTGGCGCGGCAAGGATGAGCTTGACTGGTCCGATCTTGTCGTCCTCGTCCCACCGCTCTATATCCAAGAGAAGGTTCACCCTAAGGTACTGATTGATGACCTCGTGCGCCGCACTCAGGCCGAGGCAAAGGCCGCGGCCCCGCAACTTGATCTGTTCGCCGACTTCAACGGCCTGCCGAGCGAGGCGGCGAAAACGGAGTTCTACCAGCATGACCAGAACTGGTCCAACCGCATGATCCTGGGCGACTCGCTTCAGGTCATGGCCAGCCTCGCCGAACGCGAGGGCCTGCGCGGCAAGGTGCAGTGCATCTACCTCGACCCGCCATACGGCATCAAGTTCAACTCCAACTTCCAGTGGTCGACGACCAGTCGTGATGTGAAAGACGGCAAGGCCAGTCACATCACGCGGGAGCCGGAACAAGTCAAGGCGTTTCGGGATACGTGGCGGGATGGGATTCACAGCTATCTGACCTACCTGAGGGATCGACTCACTGTCGCCCGCGATCTCCTCGCTGACTCCGGCTCCGTCTTCGTGCAGATCGGCGATGAAAATGTCCACCGCGTCCGGGCACTGATAGATGAGGTGTTTGGGGATTCGAACTTCATTGCAGAAATCCGGTTTAGAAAAAAAACAATGCCGCTTGGAGCGAATTATTTGGAAGAAATGTACGACTTCATTATTTGGTACGCCAAGTCATCCGATCGAACAAAATATCGAAAATTGCTGGAAGAAAAGGATTATAGTGCGGATTTTCACTGGAACAATTATGAGGATGAACATCTTACACGCCACAAGATCACTCGGACACAAATTGATGCTGGGTTCGCGATACCAAGCAGCGGACGGCGCTTCAGAATAGTTTCTTTATGGCCCGCGTCATACGATGAAAACGCAGTATTTGAGGTCAAGTTCCGGGGTAAAAACTGGCTGCCACCAAACGGACAGTGCTATCCCACTTCGCCAGAGAATGTGGAGCGCCTCGTAAAGGCAGACCACATAGAAATAGAGGGTGAGTATCTGAGAAAGGTTCTATTTGAGAAAGGTTCAAACTATGCCAAACTGACATCGACATGGTCGGATACAATCGGTGCTCGCGATAAGTCTTATGTCGTCGAAACGTCACCTGCAGTCTTGCAGCGATGCCTCTTGATGACTACCGACCCCGGCGATTTGGTTCTCGATCCGACTTGCGGATCCGGCACAACCGCCTACATCGCGGAGCAATGGGGCCGGCGTTGGATCACAATCGACACGTCTCGCGTCGCTCTTGCGTTGGCCCGCGCGCGAATCATGGGCGCACGGTATCCGTACTACCTGCTTGCAGATAGCCGCGAAGGGCAGCTCAAGGAAGCCCAAATCGCACGGACGGCTCCGTCGGAGAAACCCACGTACGGTGACATCCGCCAGGGCTTCGTCTATCAACGCGTTCCCCATATCACGCTCAAGTCCATCGCCAACAACGCCGAGATCGATGTGATTTGGGAGAAATATCAAGAGAAGCTTGAACCGCTTCGGAAGGAATTGAACGAATCACTCGGAGAGAGCTGGGAAGAGTGGGAAATCCCGCGCGATGCACAGGACGATTGGCCCGCCAAGGCGAAAGAGGCTCACGCTGCCTGGTGGAAGGAGCGCATCGCCCGGCAGCAGGAGATCGACGCATCCATCGCCGCCAAAGCCGACTACGAGTATCTCTATGACAAGCCGTACGAGGACAAGAAGATCATCCGCGTGGCCGCTCCGTTCACGGTCGAAAGTCTCTCGCCACACCGCGTCCTTGGGGTCGATGAGAACGACGAGCTGATAGACCCGTTAGCGTCACCGAGCATCGACGCTAGCGACGAAGCAGGATTCATCGAGATGATCCTCGACAACCTGAAAACGGCCGGCGTCCAGCAGGCCCACAAGGAAGACAAGATTGTCTTCACTTCGCTTGCTCCATGGCCTGGTCGCTACGTCTGTGCCGAGGGCCGCTACATCGAAGGCAGCGAAGAGAAAGGCATCAGCAAGCGTGCCGCTATCTTCATCGGACCCGAGTTCGGCACCGTGAGTCGCCCCGATCTTGTCGCCGCCGCGCGCGAGGCGGGGGATGCGAACTTCGACGTGCTGATTGCCTGCGCATTCAACTACGACGCCCACTCATCCGAGTTTGGTAGCCTTGGCCGCGTTCTCGTGCTCAAGGCACGCATGAACGCTGATCTGCACATGGCCGAGGATCTCAAGAAAACAACCAAAGGAAACCTGTTTGTCATCTTCGGCGAGCCAGACATATCAGTGGTTAGTGGACAGTGGTTAGTGACCAGTAAAGGAAAGGAACTTGCAAATTATGACATCGTTAAAGAGCTATCAGGACTTGGAAGTTTGGAGGAAATCAATCGAGCTGGCAGAGAAGGTTTATCGCTTATCCGAGAAATTTCCCAACGAGGAAAAGTTTGGCATGACGAATCAGTTGCGTCGGGCAGTGGTATCAGTAGCGGCGAACATAGCGGAGGGCGCAGAACGGCAGGGGACGAAGGAGTTTCTTCAGTTTCTGAGCGTGGCGAGCGGATCGCTGGCGGAAGTGGAGACATTCCTGATTCTGGCAACTCGATTGAAAATGGTGGACGATCAGGAAACGGAGCCAATTCTGGAGTATGCTGCAATCGTTGGTCGAATGCTCAACGGACTCAAACGGTCTTTGCGGTCGAAAATCTAACTGCAGCGGATTTCCCCTTTTCTCTGACCACCGACCACCGGCTACAGATCACCGTCCATGGTGTTGACGTCTTCGATCCCAGCACGGGCGAAGTGCGTAGCGACAGTGCCGAAGGGATTGCCTGCTGGTTCATCGATACCGACTACAACGAAGAAAGCTTCTTCGTCCGCCAAGCCTATTTCCTTGGGGCCAATGATCCGTACAAAGCGCTCAAAACCACGCTCAAGGCTGAGATCAACCAAGAAGCGTGGGAGACACTGCACAGCGATACCTCGCGTCCATTCGACAAACCCGAATCGGGCCGCATCGCCGTGAAAGTAATCAACCACCTCGGCGACGAAGTGATGAAAGTGTTCCGGGTGGATTGATGGAATTCCGAATTGCCAGTCCCTTCACCGACAGCCTCGCCAAGCTGCCGGACCAAGAGCAGAAGGCAGTCAAGACCGCGGCCTTCGATTTGCAGATGAACCCGGCGAATCCGGGAATGCAATTCCACCGCGTCGAGCATGCCAAGGACCCAAACTTCTGGTCGGTAAGGGTTAGCTCCGACCTCCGACTGATTGTGCACAGAACCGGAAAAAGTCTTATGTTGTGCTACGTCGATCATCACGATGACGCTTACGACTGGGCTCGGCGGCGGCGACTCGAAACTCATCCAACGACAGGCGCCGCACAACTGGTGGAGATTCGCGAGACTGTTAAGAACATCATCATCCCACGGTACGTTGAGGCGGAAGCTGTTGCCGAACCCAAGGCTGCCCTGTTTGCCGATGTAGAGGAGAAAGAGCTTTTGGGATACGGCGTGCCACCTGCGTGGTTGAAAGACGTATTCGATGCAACCGAGGACACGATCCTCGACATCGCGGACCATCTTCCTGAGGAGGCAGCCGAAGCAATCCTCGAACTGGCTGTTGGAGGCACCCCACAAGCAATGGAGCCAGTTGAATCTGGGGTTGATCCGTTCGATCATCCGGATGCACAGCGACGATTCCGCGTGATGACGAATGTGGAAGAGCTTGAGCGGGCGCTTGACTACCCGTGGGAGAAGTGGACGGTCTTCCTGCATCCGGCCCAGCGTCAATGGGTGGAGCGAGATTACAGCTGCCCGGCACGGGTTTCGGGATCAGCAGGAACAGGGAAGACGATCGTCGCCCTGCATCGAGCCGTCTTCCTTGCGCGGAAGCATCCCGATGCACGCGTGCTGCTCACGACGTTCTCCGAGTCGTTGGCTAACACGCTTCGCACAAAACTCAGACGCCTTATTGGTAACGAGCCTCGATTGGGCGAACGCCTCGAAGTTCACTCGATGGATGCCATAGGGCGACGGCTCTATGAGCTGAATATCGAAAAGCCTCGTCTCGCCACGCGCGGAGCGATACAGCAGGCCGTTCAGGAAGCATCGACTGCTGCTGGGAACGATCGATTCAGCCTACAATTTCTGCTCACAGAGTGGGAGCAGGTCGTCGATGCATGGCAGCTTACTTCTTGGGAGCAGTACCGTGATGTCCTACGTCTTGGCCGCAAGACGCGACTGCCCGAGAGCTATCGGGCGGGTCTCTGGTCGATCTTCGATCACGTTCGCGATACCTTGCACCAGCAAGAGCTTGTGACACATTCCGAAATCTTTAGCCGCCTTGCGGAGAAGCTCTCCGAACACAAGCACCCGCCGTTTGATTATGTCGTTGTCGACGAGGCGCAGGACATTAGTGTGTCTCAGCTTCGATTCCTTGCGGCTATCGGTGCAGATCGTCCCAACGCGCTCTTCTTTGCTGGTGACCTTGGACAGCGGATCTTCCAACAGCCGTTCTCCTGGAAGGCACTTGGGGTTGATATCCGCGGCCGTTCGAGAACGCTCCGTGTCAACTACCGAACCTCACATCAGATCCGCATGCAGGCTGACCGATTGCTCGACCCGGAAATCTCTGATGTGGATGGCAACACTGAAGAGCGCCGAGCCACTGTATCTGCTTTCAATGGACCCAAGCCGACGATCAGGTCACTGGAGACTCCTGATGAGGAGACAGAGATTGTGAGCCAATGGTTGCAGGAGCGGACTGATGAAAGCTTTATGCCTCACGAAATTGGAGTATTCGTCCGCAGTACCAGGGAACTCAATAGGGCAAAGCGAGCTGTGGAGGCTGCAAAGCTGCCGTACAAGGTCCTTGATGAAAATGTAGAAACAACGAGCGGATATGCATCAATCAGTACCATGCACCTAGCCAAGGGGTTGGAGTTTCGCGCAGTTGCCGTCATGGCCTGCGACGATGAAGTGATTCCTTCGCAAGAAAGAATCGAGACAGTAGCTGACGACGCAGACCTGGAAGAAGTTTACAATACAGAGCGTCACCTACTCTACGTCGCCTGCACCCGTGCACGCGATCACCTACTTGTGACAAGCGTCGATCCGCGCTCAGAGTTCCTGGATGATCTATGGATCTAAGTACCTTGTTGTGCATGCTGGCTGGCAAAAAGGGTAACCGAACCTAGCAGCCGCACCAAGAAAAGATGCGCTCATGACATCTGGGCAACGTGCGGCCATGAGATCACTTGGAGAGTTGAGTGTACCTGAGGAACTCCGGGGATATATATCTCATTTTTACTGCTAAGCGGTCTCCCAGGCCAGAGAAGGGCACAGGCTACTTTTTTGACCAGGTTACTTTCGAGAGAAAAAGTTGCCTGTCCCCGTTAAGATGTAATCGTCAATTCCTTCGGATAGAGACCGTCTTCAAGTCAATGGATCAGCCTCCAGAAGCTGATCCATTGGGTGATTCAGGTACGAGTGACCGGACCATGACTCGAGCAATCGTGGCCGTACGAGCAGTGTAGCATAGATGATCCGATAAGAGGAATCATGAAGTGGGTTCCAAACGCGCTTCGCTGGCAAAATGGGGCGTATGTGCCGGAAGCCCTTAAAGGCGAAACGCAGCGACGCGAATCATAGGTGGCATTGAGCCTAAACCATAAGGACCATTCTCGCAAAGCGTATCTGGTTCTAGCCCTACAGACAGGTCTCATCAAAATGACCACTCCGGACAAACCACAAGGCACCAAGCAAAAGTACCAGGTTACGGAGAAGGGTCACAAGGTGATTTGAGATTCCGGATTGCAAACCCGGGATTACCAGTGAACAAATGGCTACAATTGGGAGCTTTGAAGACAATACATGAAATGCGAGACAACCTTTGGTAATTACACTAGCCTTGGGCGCTATGGTGCTCTGGGCCATCACGATAGTCCTAGCAAAGCCTGCGCTTGCACGAATGGACGCTATTGCCTACGGCTTTATTCGCCCGATGTTCGCTTCATTGCTAATTCTACCCTATGTCCTTATGACTTCAGGCTTAGTCTTCCCAAGTATTGCTACAGTTGCAATCGCTGTCCTCGGTGGATCTGTTGATATGTTCATCGGAGTTGCGCTGTTCATATACGGTATGAAACACGCTTCTGTCCACGAAGCGGGTACGCTTTCCACTACTGCTCCTCTGTGGGGTGTGTTAGCGTCGGTTATCTGGCTTCACGAGAAGCCAGAGCCTATGACGTTTGCTGCCGCTGTTCTTGTTGTGGCAGGAGCCTACTTCTTGGCAACTCGCAAACAATCAAAGCATGAGCATTCCTCCCTTCTAGGTGCACTTGCAGCGCTGGGAGCTGGCATATCATGGGGCGTTGCAGATACTGCGATGGCAAAGTACTGCCTCACACACGGCATGCCCCGGCCAACGCTCCATCTCATCTAGATGCTGTCAGCTGGAACATGCTGGGGTATTCTCGCTGCACTCAGGGGGAGATTCAAACGGAAATACTACCCTTGGCACGGAGCAAAGATAGCCCTTCTTACGGCTCTCACGGGTATGTTCGCCGGTATGCTGCTGTGGTTCATAGCGCTTGAACGCGCACCAGCAAGCGTCCTTTCCCCTACAAGAGGAGCCCTGACGCTCTTCGTGTTCATGCTCAGCGTGCTGGTACTACACGAGAGGCCTTCCAGAAGATCTGGGCTTGGCGTAGCCTTGGTCGCTGCGGGTATTGCTATCGTTTTATTCCTTACCTAGGGCTTTGCGTGTCAACTAGCTGCGGAAAACCCACAACTCAATAGATGCCCAGCTACTATTGCTTTACAGGGCCCGGCACGTGAGTTCCGGTACTCCCTGCCAGACCCCAAGAACCCATTCCAAGTTCTTTCTTGATGAGCCAACGAGGAAGGTTGCATCTCAAGAGAATTCTCGCTTCTACCATCTGAGGAACTTCGGTTTGGTGATTGGCAATGGCTGACGATCTACTGCTATAATGACCTGTTAGATGGAGGGCGAACAATGAATGAAGTGCTGAATGCAATCAAGACGCGGCATTCCGTGCGGCGTTACACGGACACTCCGGTCTCGCGCGACCATATCGAAGCTATCCTGGAGGCCGGGCGCTTCGCCCCGTCAGGAAACAACACGCAGCCGTGGCGATTCGTGGTTGTCGAAAGCGAAGCCAAGCACGGTGAGCTCGCAACGCTCTTCCCTCAGCAGGGGTTGGTGGCGGCAGCCCCAATCACTCTTGCCGTTCTTCTTGATAGAGAGGCGTGCTACAATGAACTAAAGGACGCACAAGGGATCGGTGCAGCGATCGAGAACATCCTGTTGGCCGTTCACGCCCTTGGTCTGGGTGCCTGTTGGATGGGAAGAACGCGGGACAAGGAGATCGAGCGTTTCCTCGGAGCAAGAGAACATGAGGAGTTAATGGCACTAATCCCCATCGGCCATCCGGCGGAACACGCAAATGAGACGGATCGTCTCTCCCTCGAAAGGATCGCCCGCTTTGTCTGAGCATCAGGGTATAACAGGTCCCGCAGCTGGCTGCTGAAATGGCGTATGTGTCCTGTGATTCCACGTAGCTTTGTTTTCACAAGCATATGCCGCATATTCGGGTCCGTGCCTTCACACAGGCGAACTGATTAGATCCGTAAACAGAAAACGGGCGACCGCGTATAGCCGATCGCCCGTGATGTTGTTGCTGTATGTAGTCTGTTTACTCTGCGCTGCAGATTCCCGTACCGTTGCCGTTCCCGCGGCCAAGCCCGCTGCCGTTACCTAGGCGCTGGCCGTTCCCGTTCATGGCGCCGTATCCAGTGCCATCCATCGGTGCTTCCCAGTCATCATCTTCACAGTTGAGGATGCCATCACCATCTGCATCGTACTGATTCAGGTAGGGGCATGTCCCATCCGTCTGTCCTGGTACTTGTGCTATGCTCCCCGAGCCAAACCGGTTACCGGCAAAGGCTACCAGTCCTACCACCAGAATACTCACTGCCAGAATACTGATAACCACTGTCTTCATCTTGTTCATTATGTCCTCCTTATGGACTTGAGATTGATGAAATAGTAACTGGCGCGTATGGAGCGTGGGTGAAGAGCTTTTGCGGAAGCTGTGTGGATGGCCACAGACAAGTGAATGCATGAGAAGGCTACTCTATTATTCCTAGCATGTATCTATCTCCACCATTGGCCTGCGCGGTGTACCTGCGATGGCGCAGCAGACTCCGCTGGATGCGCGATCTGGTAGCGATAATCATAGTATGGAAATTTCGAAGAGCAAGCTAGGGTACAAGCTAGACAGCTGAGCTAAAGACAGTTAGCCTAAAATGCCTCTTGACTGCTCCGCTCGGGATGGCTATACTTAGGCTATACAGAAGAAGGGGGTCACATGCATACGAAGATTCAAAAATGGGGTAATAGTCAGGGACTCCGTCTTGCCAAGAGTGTGTTGGAAGATGCTCGCCTTGGAGTTGGGGATGAGGTGGACGTTGTGGTACGAGACCGCATTATCGT
>Ga0315548_1001766_pt1 | contig 17594 bp, 16 predicted proteins | sample SalMarSW160110MG_2_FD_202540 | JGI IMG/M metagenome (GOLD analysis project Ga0315548, IMG submission 202540) | Salt marsh sediment microbial communities from the Plum Island Ecosystem LTER, Massachusetts, United States - Salt Marsh Sediment SW1601-110 ...
TAGTAGAAGAAGTGAAAAATGCGGTTTTTGGCAACGTCGGCACTTTAATGACCTTTCGGGTAGGCGTGACTGATGCTAATTATCTCCAACATGAATTTCAGCCTACTTTTTCCGAAAATGACCTGATTAATGTAGAGAAATACCATGTTTTTATCAAGACGATTGTTAACAATGAACCAGTGCCCGCTTTTTCTATGGATTTGACCAAAGATCTAGAGGCGATTGACAAGCTTCGTAATCTTAAAGTAGCGGAAATGATTAAACAGCTCTCCAGATTAAAGTTTGGCAAGGATAAGGAAATCATTGAAGCGGAGGTAGCCCAGCGCGCCCGTTTATAAAAAGAATAGATATCAGGTATGAAGGAAAAAGAGTTGGGGTATATATTCCAGATAAAGTAATTAACAATAAAATTTTATTTGAACTTAAAAGAAAATCATTTTTGACCACCCAGGATAGACGCAATTTTTGGAATTACCTACTAGGTTCTTCTTATAAATTAGGACTATTAGTTAATTTTGCTGATAACAAATTAGAGATTAAAAGAGTAATTTATGATAAAGCTAGAAATCGGCGCTAATCAGTTTGTTATGATATAATCGGCGTTAATCAGCAAAATGGGCTGGTAGCTCAGCGGTAGCAGCACTACTCTTATAAAGTAGGGGTCGATGGTTCGAATCCATCCCAGCCCACTTTTATTTTTCATAATTTTATCTTATAATTACGGGACTCTGACGCTTGCCTTTAGGGCAAGCTTTTTTAACCTTTTTATAAATCTTATGCAAAAAAAAGAAGGGCAATCTACAGTTTTTTTCCAGGGGCCTTTTGCTGAGTTTGAACCTTTTGCTCCTGATTTTAACCCAGTTGGCACCAGTAAAGCGGCCACCGCAGAAGCAGTCAGGCTCTTGGCAGAAAATGAGCCGGATTTAGCTTTTTGGCGCAAAGGCATTCCCATTAGACCTGAATTGGGCGAAGAAGCAAATTTAGAGGTTTTAGAATTGATTTTAGAACCAATGTTAGTTGAAACCCAAGCAAAAGGCGAAACTTTAATGATTGCCAGCAGTTTTCAAGAAAAGGGAGAATGGGGAAGAATGTTGCAAGGAAGGGCAGGAACAGGATTTTGCTTTTTTGCTGAAACCCAGATAAGAACTCCGCTAGACATTAAGACAGCTTTATACGGCGAACGGGGAAAAAGACATTGGCAGTTTTCAGCCGGAGGATTAGATGAGGAGATAGAAACAAAAGCTAGAAAAGAAAGACCCTGGTTAGAAACAGGCATTGGTCCATATATCCAGGGTGAGCTTGAAGGAATAATTGTCAGTCGAGCGCCAGCCTTATATGGTTTAAAACAAGAAGACCATTTTGTGGTTCGAGCCAGAAAAGATTATTGGTTAGTTTTACCGCCAGGACTTAGAAAAGACAGGTATGTGGGTTTAACTATAGAAGGGATATTAGGTACTACTGACTCAAGAAAACTAGACAGCGTTGGAGCTTCTGACCTTTTTTCTTTAGAATTGCTAAAACCCAATCATGCCAGCCTTTTTATAGGCTCCAATTTACTCAAAGAGGAGGTTTTAGATAATATTTCTCCTAGGACTTTGAGAAGAGTAGAAGTTTCTGGGAGCCCAAAAGAAGAAAAAGAAGTAAAAATAAAATTTTTAAGTAATATTGCGGTAGTTTATGGTCCAAAAGGTTTTTTTGTTTTAACCGGAAGAAAAAACAAACCAAAACTCCATCACTTAGGAGAAATAACCAGTCCTAGATTAGAATCGGTTTTATCCAGTATTTGTCATCAACTTATTTTTGGTTCAGAACAAACCCAGCTTTTGGAGGCCTTTATGGTTAGACAGAATGGGCAGTTTGGCCATACGGTTTTAGAACTCATTGGCGGTTTTTATCCTCCTGAGGCTCAAATACCATCTCCAAGCGATGAAGTAGGTTATATGAAAGTTTTTGGTTCTTGTTAAAAATTAGAGCTCTTCTAATTTAAACTTTTCCGAGTCGGATTTTTTTATCAAAGAAAGATATTTTTCCGTAGTGGATAATCTTTTATGACCGGTAAGTTTTGACACTAGGGTTAAAGGCGTACCAGCTTTTAATTGATGAGCAATAAAAGTGTGGCGCAAATCATTAACCTTGGCATTGTCAACGCCGGCTAATTTAAAATAGCGGTTAATAGTACTTCTAATGTTTCTGATTAAAAATGGTTTGCCGGTTTTAGTGATAAAAAGGGATTTGGATTTACTTTTAGGCCTTACTTTAAGATAATTTTCCAGAGCGCTCCAGCCAGCTTTATTGAGAGGTACTTTTCTGGAAGAATGAGATTCATAACTGCGGATAAAAAGTTGTTTGTCTTTAACATCATCAATTTGCAGGTTAGCCAATTCGCCGATGCGGAGGCCGGTCTGCAGAAACAATTCGACAATGGCAAAAATTCTAATATCATTGCGGCAAACATCTCTTAGGGCCCGGTATTCCATCTTAGAAAGAATTCTGGGTGGCTTGATTTCATATTTAGGGTGAGCCAGGTTGCTAGCGGGGTTGTTGCTGATATGTTTTTGTTTTATAAGGTATTTAAAGAAAGTTTTAATAGAATTAATTTTACGGGAGATGCTTTTAGGAGTATAACCGTCTTTAGCTAAGAATTCCTTGAAAGCATTAAGATCGTCTTGGTTAATATCAGAAACACTGTTTCTTTTTAACCTTTGGCAAAAGTCTATTAGCTGTTTAAGGTCAGCTCCATATGCTAAAATAGTAGCCGAGGCTCGGCCTTTTTGCTGTAAAAAATCTAGAAATTCTTTGTGAGCTGTTTTTAAACCTAAAATTTTCTGATTCACTTTAAGACCTTTAATTAATAAAAAAGAGCAGTCTTATAATTAAATCCTATATTAAATATTACAGAGGATATAATATCATCAAAAGGATTGAATGTCAATTAATAAAACCCTGTCTTTTATTTTTTTCTGCTTAAGCATGGTTTTAATCGTCAATTTAGGGAGAGACATTTTTCGCCTGATGAAGTCAGAGGAAAGAGTGCTTAAGGTCGAAGAAAAACTTGAAGTCGTCGAGCAGGAAAACGCTGGTTTAAAAAAGACCAAGAAATATTATGAAAGCGACCAATTCTTAGAAGAACAGATAAGAAACAAATTACAGATGGCTAAACCAGGAGAAACAGTGCTGATTTTACCTGAAGAAATTCAGGAAGGGACGGCGGTAGGAAAAGTATCCTCCCTTGTTAAGGCTGGAGAGGATGAGGAAGAATTGGCTAATTGGCAAAAATGGCTGGAGCTTTTTAAATAGGAAGTAATTTGGTAAAATACAAGATACACAGCGGGTGGGGGGTAAGTATCCCGTGAGGCTCATAACCTCACTTAATCAAGGAGCGTTACCTTGGACCCGCTACAAGCGGTCCGATTTACATCTGACCTAAATTTAAAATTAAAAGCGTAAAATTAAAAATTACAATTTAAAGTTGAAATTTTCTAGAATTTATTAATCTTGAATTTTTATCTGTAGTTTTGAACTTTTCATTTTTAACTTTTAACTTAATACGGCAGGCTTGCCTGCCGAAGCTTTAGCGAGGCAGGGTAGCTCAATGGTAGAGCGGCGTCTTCATAAGGCGTAGGTCGTGGGTTCGAGCCCCACCCCTGCTACCAAAGGATTAAAAATAAATTAAAAAAACAAATTTATGCCAAAAATAAGAGAAATAGCAAAATTTGCAGGAGATGTTGATGCTTTAAAAGCATTAGCTGGAGTTTCGGTCTTGCGAGAAAACAGACAAGGTTGTTTAATGGATAGCCTTACGGATTTTTTAACAACTGGCAGAGTTGGACCCCACCAAAGGGTACCTTTAGAAGCAATGACCCTGGAGGAAAAGGCAGGGGTAGCCGCGGGAATTTTCAGTATAACAACTATAGAAGCTCAAGAATATATAGGAATTATTTTAGCAAGATAAAAATAAATCTATAAGAAAGGACATTATGGGCAGACAGCACTCTAAAAGCAGATCAATGAAAATCAGGCAAGCTCAAAAAAGACGAGTTAAACTGGCTAAGCTGAGAAAAAAATACCAGGCAGCTAAAAATGAAAGCGAAAAAGATTTGATTTTAGCCAAGGTTTTTAAAATCGCGACCTGGTTGACAAAAGAGGAATTTTTAAAACCAGTTAAAGAAGCTAAAAAAGCTGAAAAGAAAAAAGAAGAAAAAGAAAAGTTAGCTTGACAGAGATTTGTTTTGTGATAAAATACGTTTAATTGAAAATTTAATTAAAGGCGGACAAGTATGGTTGGGATTTGTCAGCCGTGAACTACGTAGGGTTCATGGCAAGCCTTTAAATTCCTAAATGAGTATAATCTAAGGTGGCACCGCCTTGAACGGCCCTTGCGAGATCATTATTATTAGTGATTTCACAAGGGCTTTTTTTATTGCCCAAGAAAGGAAAATATGATTACTGGTTTTGGTACATTGCTTAATACAGGAGCCATTATAATTGGTGGTTTGATTGGGGTGTTGGTGGGAAAGAGATTTAATCAAAAGTTAAGCCAAGCAGCTATGAATGCTTTAGGCTTATTCGTTTTAGTTTTAGGAATACAAATGAGTTTTAAAAGTGAAAATTTAATGATTGTATTGTTGAGTTTGGTGATCGGGAACATAATTGGAGAAATACTGAAGATTGATAATGCTTTAGTTAAGTTTAGTCGTTTTTTAGAGAAGAAGTTTGCTCAAAAAGGTAATGGCAATAAATTTGGCAAGGCCTTTATAACTTGTAGTTTGCTTTATTGTGTTGGACCAATGATAATCTTAGGTTCTTTACAGGACGGATTGAGCGGTGATTATAATTTACTGGCCACAAAAGCAATGATGGACGGGTTAACAACAGTTTTGTTTGCCGCCACTATGAGCATTGGAGCAATTTTTGCCGCCATACCAGTTTTTGTGATTCAAATGAGTTTGACAATATTGGCAGGGCTTCTAAAGTTTTTACTGGCTGGCAGTGTGATTGCGGAAATAACTGGTACTGGAGGGGTGATTATTATTGGCTCAGGACTGAATTTACTAGGGTTAAAAAAGATAAAATTAGCCAATATGTTGCCAGCCTTATTGGTAGCTGTTATATTAGCTTTAATAATTTAAGATTTAGGGGGAAATATGGAATATAAAAAAAACAAAAAAGTTTTAAAGCTGGAAAAGGCTTTAAAAAAACTAAATATTAAATATTCTTTAATAGAGCATGAACCTATAAAGACTGTTGAGGAAGGATTAAAATTTTTAGGCATTAAACCTGAAAATGGCGTTTCAACTTTACTTTTAAAGGTTGATGATTCTTTTTGCCTTGTTTTTAGGCGCGATGACCATAGATTGGATTATGGCAAAATAAAAAAACATTTAAAGATTCAAAATGTTAGGGTAGCCAATGCTAAAGAGATTGAAGAACAGTTGGGCTATAAAGAAATTGGTTATGTTTCTTTATATAATCCTAAATTTAAACCCTTAATGGATGAGAGCTTATTTGAAGTGGATTATTTATACGGAGGTTCTGGTAGTCCAAACTTTGATTTAAAAATTAAACCAGGAGATTTACAGAAGTTAACCAAAGCTCAAAAAGCTGATATTGCCGGAGAAAAGATTAATTATAACTATACTGTGACTATGAATAAAACTATAAAAGGCAAGTATACTATTTTAAATGGTTTTACTCCGTCTGGCAGCGGAGAAATGCATATTGGCAATTATTTCGGAGCCATCGCTCCTTTTTTTGAGATGGCCAAAAAAGCAGATAAAGTTTATACCTTTATTGCCGACTTGCACGCTCTCACTACCGTTCAAGATCAAAAAGAGCTGCAGCACAATGTTGAAAGCCTAGTTTTATCCTATTTATCTTTTGGCATTGATCCTAAGAAATTTATTTTCTACCGCCAGTCTGACATTGGTTTACATCCAGAATTACAGACAATTTTGAACAATATTACTCCTATAGGCCTGATTAAACGCTGTCATGCCTACAAAGACAAGCTGGAAAAAGGCTTTGACCCGAAGAAGGTTAACATGGGGCTTTTTAATTATCCTATTTTACAGGCGGCTGATATTTTAATGTATGACGCCGATTACGTACCGGTGGGTGAAGACCAAAAGCAGCACGTGGAAGTGACCAGAGAAATTGGCCAGTATTTTAACAAAACCTATGGCCAGACTTTTAAAATACCTGAAGTTTATATTAGGAAAGAAGCAGCTCGGTTAGTGGGGACTGATGGTAGAAGAAAAATGAGCAAAAGCCTGGGTAATGTCATCTCTGTTTTTAGTGATGAAAAAGTAATTAAAAAACAAATCATGGGCTGTTTTACTGATCCTAAAAGAATTCACTCAGATGATCCAGGCAGGGTTGAAGGCAATCCAATATTTATTTACCACGATTTAATTAATGATAATAAAGCTGAGGTGGAAGATCTGAAAAAAAGATACAAGGCAGGCAAAGTCGGTGATGTAGAAGTTAAAGAAAGGCTTTTTAAAGCTTTACTGAGAAAGTTTAGTCAGGAAAGAAAAAGATATAGTCAATTGAAAAATGATCCGGAAAAAATCAAAAAGATTTTGGAAAAAGGCGCGAAACAAGCTAGGAAAGTAGCTGAAAAAAAGATGATGCTGGTACGGGATAAAATTGGTATTACTAATAAATATTCGTTTTTTAAATACTAAAATGACAATTTTCAATTTTCAATTTTCAATTTTCAAAAATTATTGGTGGATTGATTTAATTGGCGGGGAATTGAGAGAATTTAGAATTTAAAATTCAGAATTCAAAATTATAAGCCCCGCCAAAAGCGGGGTTTTTTAATGGTTTAATAATTTTACAAATAAAAGGGTTATGAAATGGAAAGAAGAGTAGAAAGAATTGTTGAAGAAAGAAGCTTGAGCTTAGATCCGGTTGCCCAGGCAATTAGTGATGTTTTAGATTCCCAGGGAGCGTCGTTTGTGGCCACTACAGGTTTAACCAGGGTGGAGATGCTAGCGGTTAAAAGACATTTAAACAAACATCACCGGCTTGAAGTCTGGATCGAACCAGGAGAAGAAAGTTCTTATATAACAATTTTCTAAAATACACGAAGGAGAAAAAATGAAGAAAAAAATAAAAAGGACAATAGGTATCATCGGTGGCGTGGGGCCGCAGGCGAGCCAGTATTTATATGGTAGAGTGATGCAATTGGCTCAACAAAAATATGGGGCTAAAAACAATGATGATTTTCCCCGGTTGGCTTTGGCTTCAGTGCCAGTGCCTGACTTTATTTCCAATAAAAGAGCTATTCCTGAGGCAATGAAAATGTTTACTAAAACGATCAAAGATTTTAAAAAAATCAGAGTTGATTATATTGCTATTGCCAGCAATACGGTGCATTTACTTTTGACTGAATTTGAAAAATTAACCTCAATTCCTTTTGTTTCTATGATTGAAGCAGTGGTTGCTAAAATAGCACAGGATAAGAGAAAGAAAGTAGGAGTTTTGGGGAGTCCCATGGCCAAGAAACATGGACTATATAGAAAGCTTTTAGCCCAGAAAGGCATTGAGGTGTTTTATCCTAAAGATGTGGAAGAACAGAAAGTAGAACAGATGATCAGAGCTGTTATTGCCGGGGGGAATAATGGTAGTTTGAAAAAAGAATATATTAGTGTTTTAAACAATCTTTTTGATCGGGGAGCGGAGGCTATTATTTTGGCCTGTACTGAGCTGCCTTTGGCTATTAATTATGAAGCTTTGGAAACCAAAGTTTACAATTCTATGGATATTTTGGCAGAAAAAATTGTTGATATTTACTATGAATAAAAAAACGATAAAAGCCATTGTTTGGTGGACTAGGACTGCTTGGCGGGGAAACTCAATTTAGAATTATGAATTAAGAATGAACCCCGCCAAAAGCGGGGTTTTTAATAATTAGATCCTGAAACGAATTCAGGATGACGAAAGGAAATAAAAATGGACAATACTAAAATTTTATTATCAGAAAAAGAGATACCGACTCATTTTCTGAATATTAACTATTTTTTAAAAAAATATTTGGGGAAAATGCCGGATCCGCCTTTGCATCCGGCCACCAATCAGCCGGTAGGACCAAAGGATTTAGCCCCGATTTTTCCCATGGAATTGATCCGGCAGGAGGTAACCATGGAAAAACTGGTGCCTGTTCCCGAAGAGGTGAGGCAGATTTATCAGCTTTATCGGCCGACACCATTATTTCGGGCTCATCGGTTGGAAAAAGCCTTAGATACACCCGCCCATATTTATTACAAATATGAAGGTGCCAGTCCAGCCGGCAGTCACAAGCTTAACACGGCCCTGGCTCAAGCTTATTACAATCAAAAGGAGGGAGTCAAAATGTTGGTGACTGAGACTGGGGCAGGCCAGTGGGGATCAGCCTTGAGTATGGCTTGCAGCTTTTTTGGTCTTAAATGCCTGGTATTTATGGTGCGGATTTCTTATGAGCAAAAACCTTACCGGCGAGTGGTGATGCAAATGTTTGGGGCAGATGTAGTTTCCAGTCCCTCCAAACAGACCAAAATGGGCCGTTTGTTTTTGCAAAAAGACCCGCAAACCCATGGTAGTTTGGGTATGGCTATTGCTGAGGCTATTGAAATCGCGGCTCAAAAAGAGCAAGCCAAATATTCACTAGGCAGTGTTTTAAACCACGTGCTTTTGCACCAAACCATCATTGGCCAGGAGGTAAAAAAGCAGATGGAAAAAGCCGGCGAATATCCGGATATTTTAATTGGCTGCTGTGGCGGAGGCAGTAATTTTGCCGGTTTTGCTTATCCGTTTTTGGCGGATAAGCTCGCTGGTAAAAAAGCCAAAACCACATTCATTGGCGTGGAGCCAGAAAGTTGTGCCTCCATGTGTAAAGGTCAATACCGCTATGATTTTGGCGACACCGGCAAGCAAACACCGCTTTTAAAAATGGAGACTTTAGGTTGTGAGTTTGTGCCGCCGCCTATTCATGCCGGCGGACTCAGATATCATGGGATTGCGCCCAGTATGGCTTTTTTGCACCAGAAAAAGCTGATTGAAGCCAGGTGTTATCCTCAGCTTAAAATTTTTAAAGCGGCTCTGCAATTTAGCCGGACCGAAGGAATTATCGTAGCTCCGGAAACAGCTCATGCGGTCAAAGCCGTCGTAGATGAAGCTCTTTTGGCCAAAAAACAAGGCCGGAAAAAGGTGATTGTTTTTAATCTTTCCGGACATGGCTTTTTAGACCTTAAAGGTTATGATGACTTTATTCACGATAGATTAAAATAGGGGAATTTTAATCGTTTTTTAAACCCGGCGTTGGCGTTTGCTCCAGCGCCGGGTTTTAGTTAAAATATGCTTTATGAGGAAAATGGCAGTAGCGATTGGTAAAGGTATTTATAAAAAAGAACCCAACTATGTTTATTATTGGCTTAAGTTTTTGATTGGTCTTAGTTTTGGCCTTATTTCTCCGGTTTACGCTTTACTTTTATTCTCCACGGGTTTAGACGCTTTTCAGGTAGGAATGATCAACTTGGTTTTTGTTTTAGGCAACATATTTTTTAGTCTGCCGGCTGGAGCTCTGGCTGATGTTTGGGGAAGAAAAAAGACTTTTTTGATTTCCAGTTTATTTCAGGGATTAGCTTTTTTGATTTATGCTCTGTTTAGAAGTTGGCCTTTTTTTGCTTTGGCTGAGTTTTTTTCTTCTCTGGGATTTGTTTTAATGATGGGAATTTTGGAAGCTTGGGTGGTTGATAGTTGGAAGCAAAACAGACCAACAGAGGATTATGGCTTTTTGTTTTCTCGGGCAGAGACAGCCGGCAATTCCGCCAGCATGCTGGGAGGCTTGATCGGCGGCGTCTTAGGGGGGATAGATTTACAGCTGCCATTTTTGGTCGGCGCGATCACCAATTTTTCAGTTTTACCTATGGGTTTAATTTTGATAGAAGAAACCTGGCCGGAGAAGAAGCTGAAAATTAAAGCGATTATAAAAAAGTCAGTTAAGACCGCCATAGAAGGTACGAAAGAAAGCTTAAGAAATCAATTAGTGAAGCAGGTGGTTTTGTTTTCCAGTATCGCTATGATTGGTTTTAAAGCCTTAGATATGTATTGGTCTAAAAGATTTGTAGGTCTTTTTCAGCAAAGAATCTGGATTACCGGCTATTTATGGCCGGGAATGATGCTTTTTATGCTTGTAGGTAATTTTACGGTTAAGTGGTGGTCAGATAAAAAAAAGAATTATCTTAAAGGATTTATAGGGATGGCCTTATTGGCGAGCTTGACTGTTTTTCTATCAGCAATTTTAAAAAACTTTTATGGGGCAGTATTTTTCTTTTTATTTTATGAAATAAGCAGAGGAATTTACCGACCAGCTTTATTTGGTTATTTTAATAAAATTATTCCTAGTGATAAAAGAGCCACTATTCTAGCATTTGATAATATGGCAGTTTGGTCGGGTGCGGCCGTAGGTTTATTTACTTTAGGCTGGGTGGCAAAAAGATTTAGTATTGAGATTGCCTGGATTGGGGCCAGTTTGATGTTTTTACTGGCGTTAGTACCGGTTATGAAATTAAGGAAAGTGTGATAAGATATATATACAAAATTTCTAATATCTAATTCCTAATTTCTAATGCCGGTTCTACCGAGCATCCTCGGCAAAGCCGGGATAAAATTTTAAATTTCCAATGCCTAATTTAAAAAAGAGAACAGATAACAAACAAAAACCAGTTAAAGAAAACAGGGGTAAAAATCAACCTCCATTGGTGAAAAAGTTTGAGGTGAAAGTTCATTTTAATTTGAAGAAAATCTTAGTTTGGCTGCTGATTGGTTTTTTAGTTCTTTCTTTTATTTTCTCTCTTCGCGGTCCAATACCTCAGGGAGACAAGAATTTACCTGAAGTTTTAAATGATATTAAGGAAGATAAAATTGAAGAAGTAGGAATTGAAGGCGAGAGTTTGTTAATCAAATATAAAGATGGCGGTTTGTTTTCTTCTCGTAAAGAGCCCCAAGTGTCGTTTGATGAAGTCTTAAAAAATGCAGAGATTGATCCTAAAACAGTTAATTTTAAAGTTAAAGACCAATCAATGCTTAAAGCCTGGGGAAATATTTTGGAAGTTCTTTTACCCGTAGTTTTAACCGGGGTTATTTTCCTTTGGATTTTTAAACAAGCCAGGGGAGCTCAAGACAGCATTTTTGCTTTTGGTCGTTCCAAAGCTAAGCTTTTTGCCAAAGGCAAACAGCAGGTTAAATTTGATGATGTGGGCGGGGTGGATGAGGCGAAAAAAGAACTGGAAGAAGTGGTGGATTTCTTAAAACATCCAAAAAAATATCGGGCTTTGGGAGCGAGAACCCCTAAAGGAGCATTATTAATTGGTCCTAGTGGAACGGGGAAGACGTTGCTTGCACAGGCAGTAGCTGGTGAAGCTAATGTGCCCTTTTTCTCTATGGCCGGTTCAGAGTTTATGGAAATGTTAGTCGGCGTGGGCGCCAGTAGGGTCCGCGACCTCTTTGATACGGCTAAAAAAGCCGGCAGTTCCATTATTTTTATTGACGAACTTGATGCTATTGGTAGGATGCGAGGTTTAGGCGTGGCTGGCGGCCATGACGAAAGAGAACAAACTTTAAATCAGATTTTGGTGGAGATGGATGGGTTTACTCCTAATGATAATGTGATCGTCTTAGCGGCTACCAACAGGGGTGATCTTCTTGATCCAGCCTTAATGCGGCCGGGAAGGTTTGACCGGAGAGTAGTTTTAGACTTACCTGATATTGAGGGCCGGAAAAAGATCTTGGAAATTCATAAAAGAGGCAAGCCGTTTGGCAATAATTTTGATTGGGATAAGGTGGCTAAAAGAACTGTTGGTTTTTCCGGCGCTGATTTGGAAAACATGCTTAATGAGGCAGCGATTCTGGCAGCTCGGGAAAACAAAAAAGTAATTGATTGGGAAGACGTTGAAGAAGCAGCCACTAAAGTAAAACTGGGGCCGGAGAAAAAGAGATTGCAAAGCAAGCTTGATCGCAGAATGACTGCTTATCATGAATCTGGTCATGCGGTGGTTAGCTATAATTTACCTCAGATGGACCCGGTTCACCGGGTGAGCATTGTTTCCAGAGGGATGGCCTTAGGATATACTTTAATTCCACCTAAAAGAGACCGCATTCATGAAACTAGAACCCATCTTTTATCAACTATTAGTTCTCTTTTGGGCGGCCGGGCCGCAGAAGGTTTAGAGTTTAAAGAATTTACTTCAGGCGCAGCGACGGATATTAGTCAAGCTACCGGAGTGGCCAGAAAAATGGTAATCGAATACGGTATGAGCGGGATTGGACCGATCAACCTCGGCCCACAAGTTGATGTGGCGGAATGGGGCAGGAGTTATGTTCAACCGACGGAAATTTCACCAGAAATGGCCGCCAAAGTAGACAAAGAAATTAAAATAATTATGGATGAATGTTATGAAAGGGCCAAGGAGATTTTGAGGAAAAATAAAAAGAAATTGGATTTGGTGGCTAAACAGTTAATTGAGGCAGAAACAATCGAGGGCGAACAGTTTCAGGAATTAATGGAGCAAAAGTGATAAAATTTAGCCTATGGATAGATTGGTATTAATAGATGGTCATGCGATTTTACACCGGGCTTACCACGCTTATCCCGCTTTAACCACCACTAAAGGCGAGTTGATTAATGCGGTTTATGGCTTTACCAGCATCTTACTGACTACTTTACGTCAACTTAATCCTAAATATGTAGTTTGCGCTTTTGACCTTGCCAAACCCACCTTTCGTCATAAACAATTTAAAGCTTACAAAGCTCATCGGCCCAAAGTAGATGAAGAGTTAAAAAATCAAATTCCTAAAACTAAAACAGTGGTGAGAGCTTTGAGTATTCCTATTTTTGAAAAAGAAGGATTTGAGGCAGATGATGTGATTGGAAGTTTAGCCAGGCGCGCTGAGGTTGCCTATCAAGATTTTTGTGTTCACAAATCGCCTGCGAAAAAAAGCAAACGCTCCATGGGGGCCAAGGCGCAAGGCTGTTCACCCGCCGCAATTTGCAAGGCAATTTGGGCGGGTAAACATGTTCACAGCAAAAATTTGACAGGCGCCCCGCGCGCTGGACTAGAAGTGGTTATTGTGACGGGAGATAAGGATGCGCTGCAGTTGATAGATAATAATATTAAAGTTTTTATGCCGCAAAGAGGCAAGCAGCCAGCCCAAATGTTTGACCGGAAGTTGTTTTTGAAAAAATACAGCTTTGAACCCAGACAGCTGATAGATTTTAAAGCTTTGGCAGGTGATGCTTCGGATGGAATTCCAGGAGTAAAAGGCATTGGACCAAAAACAGCCACAAAGTTAATTGTCCAATTTGGTGATTTAAAAAGTATTTATGATAACTTGGACAAAATTGAACAACGCGGGCGTTTAAAGTTAAAATCAGATAAAGATAATGCTTTTATGTCTTTGCAATTAGCAGAAATTGTTACTGATGTTCCTATCAAATTTAATTTATTAAAGTGCAAACTTTTAGACTACGATAAAGAAAAAGTGATCAAGTTGTTTGAGGAGCTGGAGTTCAGGTCATTGATCAAGCGACTGCCCGGGGCTGAAAAAATAGAAATAAAAGATAAGCCTAGAAAAAAAGAAAAACAAATGGGATTGTTTTAAAATTTATGAAAATAGCCCTGGTGCATGACTATCTTAAGGAATTTGGCGGTGCTGAACGCGTCTTAATGGCTCTGCATGAGATTTGGCCTAAAGCGCCGATTTATACGGCCTTTTATGTAAAAAGTTCAGCCGCTGGCAAAGCTTTTTCCAAAGCTAAAATTATTGAGTCTCAATTGGCTCCTTTGATTAAATATAAAAATTTATATAGCCTTTTGCGTTTTCTCACTCCTTTAATTTGGAAAAGTTTTGACCTATCTGCTTATGATTTAGTGATTACCTCTGCCTCTTGGTATATTACTAAAGGTTTTAAGGTTAGTCCCAAAACCAAAGTAATTTGTTATTGTCACACGCCACCTCGTTGGCTTTATGGTTATAAGACTTCAATTGAATGGCAAAGATTTTGGCCAGTGAAGATTTATGGTCAGATTGTGGCTCATTTTTTAAGAAAATATGATTTTAAAACCGCCCAGGCGGTGGACCAATTTATAGCTAATTCAAAAAATACAGCCTTAAGAATTAAAAAGTTTTACCGTCGGGATTCAACTGTGATTTATCCACCGGTGGATGTTGACGAAATTAAAAAACTTACCGTAAAGCTGAAAGAAGGAAGATTTTATCTTCTGGTTTCAAGAATGGTAGGAGCTAAAGGGATCGAGTTAGCGATAAAAGCCGCCATTAAAGCCGGAGTAAATTTAAAAATTATCGGCGAACCGACGGGTCTAAAATGGTTGGGGGAAAAACTTAAAAATTTAAAAAGTAAAAAGATAGAATTTTTAGGCAGATTGCCAGATAAAGAGCTTTATCAAATCTATGGTCAGTCTAAAGCTTTTTTGGCTTTAGCCCAAGATGAAGATTTTGGCATTACTCCGGTCGAGGCCATGGCCGCAGGGAGGCCGGTAATTGCATTTCGGGGCGGCGGTTATTTGGAATCAGTGATAGAAAATAAAACCGGAGTATTTGTAGATCAACTATCAGTGGAAAAATTGACTAAAATCCTAAAATCCTTTAATCCTAAAATCTTTAAATCAGAAGATTGTAGAAAACAAGCAGAGAAGTTTTCTAAAGGAAGATTTAAAAAAGAGATAAAAAGCCTTATTCAGTCTTGCTGAGGTCCGGATACAGAAATTGTTTGAGTTTTTGAAATCGCGTTCGAAATAACTTATAACTTTCCATAAAATCTAAGGCGAAACGCTGTAAACGTCAAAAACATCAAAAATTTGTATCCCTCCCCGCAAGCCTGAAAACAGCGTAGAAAAGGGGGTTTATGCCTGAGCTACCCGAAGTTGAGATATTAAAAAGACAGTTAGAGAAAACTGTGGTAGGGAAAAAGATAGCCCAAGTTGAAGTTCTGAGAAAAAAGAGCTTTCAGGGTTCAGTAAAGCAGATTATTGGTAAGAAAATAATTGGGGTTGAACGAAGGGCAAAAATTCTGATTATTAAATTAAGCCAAGGTTACTTATTAGTTCACCTTAAACTGACAGGACAGTTAATATATCAAAGAAAGGGCAGCCGCCAAAAGCTGAAGCATTTAGGCGGGCAAGAAAGAATTGTTGGAGGACATCCGACTTTGGATTGGATAAGTAAGTTACCGAGTAAGCATACTAGAGTCATAATTAGTTTTAGCGATGGAAGCAAATTGTATTTTAATGATTTAAGAGTTTTTGGTTGGATCAAAGCAATATCAAAGATCAAAGATCAAAAAGAAACAAACTTAAAAACGATTGATCAAGTTTTAAAATTAAAACTTGGTCCCGAGCCTTTTGACAAAAAATTTACAGTTAAATATTTAAAAGATATCTTTTCTCGATCAGGAAGGGCAATTAAACTAGTGCTGATGGATCAGAGTAAAATTGCTGGAATTGGTAATATTTACAGCAATGATGCTTTATTTTTAGCAGGGGTTCATCCAGCCACGCCAGCAAAAGATTTAGTGCCGACGCAAGGTCGAGCATCCCCGGCGAACGCCGGGAAAATTAAAAAACTAAGGCAAGCGATTATAAAAGTTTTAAAAGATGGAATTAAATATGGCGGTGCCTCGGAAAATACTTATAAACATCTGGATGGACTGGGTGGTAAATACCAAGATCATTTTTTAGTTTACCAGCGTGATGGGGAAAAATGTAGCCAGTGCGGTAGTTTAATTAAACGAATTAAATTAGGAGGTAGAGGAACCTTCTTTTGTCCTAAATGCCAAAAGTAAATTAACCTAATGAACCTAATTTCTAATTGACCTAAATAATAACTCAAGCACCAAAACCCCAATCGGATTATTGGGAAATTAGGACTTATTTAGAATAATTAGGGCAATTAGAATAATTAGAAATTTTACTGGTGTTTTTAAAAATATTAAATCTCCAAAATTTCCGTTCTTTCAGAAAAGAAAAGTTTGATTTTGTCAAACGAATTACTTTAATCATCGGTCCTAATGCGGCAGGGAAAACCAATATTTTAGAAGCGATTTATTTATTGGCTACCGGGAAAAGCTTTCGGGCTAGTAAAGAGGAAGAAATGATTAGTTATGGAAAAGAAATAGCGAGAGTTAGGGGTGATTCTCTTGAAGTTACTTTAACCACTGGTGAAGTACAAGGAAAAAGAACAGCCAGGAAGCTTTATAAAATCAATGGAGTGGGTAAAAGGTGGCGGGATTTTGCCGGACAGTTAAAATGCGTTCTTTTTCGACCGGAGGATATAGATTTAATTCTGGGTTCTCCCTCAATTAGACGTAATTATTTAGATTTTATTTTAGAACAAGTAGATTGGCAATATCGAGTTTGTAATTTAGCCTATCAAAAAGGATTAAGACAAAGAAATAAACTTTTGGATAGAATTAGAGAGGGTGAAGCCAGGTCAAGCCAGCTTTTATTTTGGAACCAACTATTAATTAAAAACGGCCAGATTGTTACCCGGAAAAGAGAAGAGCTAATTGAATTTTTTAACCAATATTTAGTAAAAGAAAAATATGACAAAAAGATGCAATTGCATCTTTTTGTCAATTATGACAGGAGTACGATTACGGAAAAAAGGTTGGAAAAGTATAGCCAGGCAGAACTAGCCTTGGGTACGACTTTGGTTGGACCACACAGAGATGATATCAAGCTAATGGCTAATAGCTTAAAGCTTATAGCTAAAAGAGATTTAGCCTTATATGGTAGCCGAGGAGAGCAGAGAATGACCATTCTCAAGATAAAACTGGCAGAGTTGGAGTTTATCAAGCAAAGGACTAATCAGGAACCAGTTCTCCTTCTAGATGATATTTTTTCAGAGTTAGATAAAAAACACAGAAAGCTGGTTTTGGAAATTATTAATTCCTGCCAGACAGTGATTACCAGCACAGAAGTCAACCAAGAGATAGAAAAATTTGCTAGTAAGACCTTGAGATTAGCTTGACTTTAATCTGGAAAAACTCTTATACCGCACCAAAGAAAACTCCTGACCTGCCTGCCGGCAGGCAGGCTTTTAGCCAGGAAGATGAATTTGGTTCGAAAATATGGTAAAGTTTTCTTGGTACGGTATGAAAACTATTACTTTTAAGAAACTGCAGATTATTAATCTGCAGAGTTTTCATAGTATACAGTAAAGATGAAACTGCTAAAAAAACTTCGTTTGAGTTATTTGCCTTGTTTTTTCTCCTCTTTTTTAACTGCTATGGCACTTTTTTTATTTTTTGCCACGGCTTTACTCTTTAAAAAACCATTAGGGAAACTGTCTGAAATCTATGAAATTACTGGACTTAACCAGGCATATTTTGAAATTGAGACAGACAGAGAAAATCTAATCCTGAATGAAGAAGTGGAAATTAAGGTTTATCTGGTCGCCAGTGCTAATCAGAGCTTTGATAGTGCCGAAGTGATTGTTGAGTGGGATGAAGAAAAGCTGGAATATGTTGATTCTCAGGGACATTTATCAAACGAAGATGGAACAGTAGCCCAATTTTTCAGTATGTTTGTAGT
>Ga0315548_1001769_pt1 | contig 17578 bp, 11 predicted proteins | sample SalMarSW160110MG_2_FD_202540 | JGI IMG/M metagenome (GOLD analysis project Ga0315548, IMG submission 202540) | Salt marsh sediment microbial communities from the Plum Island Ecosystem LTER, Massachusetts, United States - Salt Marsh Sediment SW1601-110 ...
ATACATGTAGGTCATCCCTATATATATAAAAGTTTAACAGGTCCGCAGATTGTTAATTTCCCAACCAAAGAGCACTGGAAATCTGTATCTAAAGTAAGTGATATCGAGCGGGGCTTAGATTTTCTCCTAGACCATTATAAGCAATGGGGCGTTACCTCGATAGCAATTCCTCCGCTCGGTTGTGGAAATGGTCAATTAGAGTGGAAAGTTATTGGTCCACTGATTTATAGTCGAGCTAAACAAATGGATATCCGCGTCGAAATATATGCACCATATGGAACAAATCCATCGGAACTGACAACGTCATTTCTGGAAAAGCCCAACGAATCGAGGGTCGCTGGTGGTAGAAATACAAGAAATGAATGGCTTTCATTCAACCCTGCATGGGTGGGACTTGTAGAGATTTTGTATCGCATCAAAAAACAACCATATCATTTCCCTGTCGGTAGAACAATTTTTCAGAAGATTGCATATATAGCTACTCAGCAAGGACTGCCTACAGGATTTAACTATCAAAAATCTAGTTATGGGCCTTTTTCAAAAGAACTTAAGCTTGCTGAATCAAAGTTAATCAACAACAATCTCCTGCAAGAAGAACGTCTTGGCAAAATGTTTGAAGTTAAAGTCGGTCCTGCTTTCGAAAAGTCTCGGGAGAGATACAAATATTTACTAGATAAATACTCTGATGTAATTGAAAAAACTGCAGATTTGTTTATGCGCGTCAACACAACGCAAGCAGAAACACTTGCCACAGTGATATTCACCTGCACCGAACTCAAAAAGAGCAAGAGAAGTTCAATATCAGAGACGGACGTGCTAGACGCCGTATTGCAATGGAAACAGCGCAGGAGACCAAAATTGGATCGAGCAACAGTCGCTTCAACTATACGTAATCTTGGGATGCTGCAATGGCTTGAAGTTATACCTGATGAAAAGTTGCCTGTTTCTGAAGAAAATGAGATATTCGTTTGAAACCACGTTTAGTTGCCACTACTTAATCTGACAGACACCCTTTGCGCTCTCTTTGGCTAAAAAATCTGTGTGAATCCGTGGTTAATTATTTTTTTGCAACTTTGTGTCTTGGAGTCTTCGTGGCAGATTTTTTCCCGAGTATTTCATCCGCCCCCTCGATTGTTTTAGGCGGCCAGTTTCCTTCCGACTGCAATTGTTTCAGGTGGTCTAATTCTTTGATGCTGATGATGGTCCTGCACCTTGGGTATTTGCTGCAGCCGAGGAACGGCCCTTTTTTGCTCTGCCTGATTAGAAGCTCGCCGTCTTTGCACTTATAGCACTTAATCCCGCTCGGCTCGGGCGGCGGTTTCGGCGGCAGGACGTTGCCTTCTTTATCTATATTGAGAATTGTTTTGCAATCCGGATATCCGCTGCATCCGAGGAATGGGCCGAACCGGCCGAGTTTCTCGACCATCGGCTTGCCGCATTTCGGGCATTTATGCTCGCTCACCTTTTGCTCGGTCATTTTGCCTTCCTCGTCGCAGGGATTGGTAAATGCACAATCCGGATAGCCGGAGCAGCCGAGAAATCTGCCGTTTTTACCGACCCTGTAAAGAAGCTGCTGGCCGCACTTCGGGCATTTATATTCGCTGGGTTCTGCCTTGGTGCGTTCCATCTCATTTTGTGCAGTCTCGAGGTTTTGCTTGAACGGCCCGTAAAAATCTTTTAAGACCCCGAGCCAGTCGAGATGCTGCTCTTCGATTTTGTCTAACTGCTCTTCCATATAGCTGGTAAAGGCAATATCCATTATTTTAGGAAAAAACTCGTTGAGCTTGTCGGTAACTACTTCACCGAGATTGGTGGCGAAAAACTTTTTCTCTTTTTGCTCGACGTATCTTCGTCCCTGGATGGTGCTTATAATTGTGGCATAGGTGCTTGGTCTGCCGATACCTTCTTTTTCGAGGGTTTTTACGAGTGATGCCTCGGTGTACCGTGCCGGCGGTTTGGTAAAGTGCTGCTCGGATTTGATATCGACAGCAGATAAGGCCTGGCCGACCTTCATCGACGGCAGCTGCTGTTCATTCGATGTGATCGGCCAGATTCTTGTAAAGCCGTCAAAGACCAATACCTTGCCGGTGGATTTATACAGGCATTTTCCGGCGGAAGTCTCTGCGGTGATATTCAGGTTCGTTACGTCCCATTTGGCCTGTTTCATCTGGCAGGCAACAAAGCGCCTCCAGATGAGGTCGTAGAGCTTGAACTGCTCATTGCTAAGAAATGACTTTATATCGTCCGGCGTAAGGTCAGTATCGGTTGGCCGAATAGCTTCGTGGGCCTGCTGGGCGGTTTTCCTTGAGGCGTAGATATTAACTTCTTTCGGCAGATAGTCGGGGCCGATGTGATTGCTGATATAATTTCGGACACTTGTAATGGCTTCGGGGGACAGATGAGTGCTGTCCGTTCTCATATAGGTAATAAGGCCTAAAGAGCCCATTGAGCCTAAGTCGATGCCCTCATACAATTGTTGAGCTACTATCATGGTCCTTTTCGCGGAGAAGCCCAGCCGATTTGCAGCGGTCTGCTGCAGTGTGGAGGTTATAAGAGGAGCCGGCGGCTTGGAAACGGATTCCCTGGTTTGTATATCGGCGACATTAAACGCTGCATCTTTTAATGCGTTGAATAGCTGCTCGGCTTGCTCTTTGCTGGACGCCTCGAACTTTTCATCATTTACCTTTGCAAGCTGCGCCTTAAAGGCATTGTGCTCGGCAAGCCATTTATTCTGTTCCACGACTGTGGGCGGATTATCGCTTTCGGATTTCGGCGTAATAAATTCGAGCCATTGCTGCTGGTGGTTGTTTTGCAGGTCCGTGGTAAAAACAGCGGGGATTAGCCAGTACTCTTTTTCTTTGAAGTTCCGGATTTCCCTCTCTCTCTCGACAATCATCTTGGTGGCTACTGACTGCACTCGGCCGGCAGACAGGCCGCGGGCGATTTTTTTCCATAAAAGAGGACTTATCTGATAGCCCACAATCCTGTCGAGAATTCGCCTTGCCTGCTGAGCTAATACCTTATCCATATCGATTCTGCCCGGCTTGGCAAAAGCCTCTTTTATGGCAGATTTGGTTATTGCGTTGAAAATTACTCGGTAGGTCTTTTCCTCCGGCACGCCGAGAAGCTGAGCTAAGTGCCAGGCAATCGCCTCGCCTTCCCGGTCTAAATCAGTGGCCAGGTAGAGTTTATCGCATTTTTTTGCTGCTGCCTTGAGGGATGTCACGGTGCGTTTTTTGCCGGACATTATTTGATAGGTCGGCTGGAAATCGTTTTCGATGTCAACACCGAATTTTTTTTGCGGCAGGTCCCGAATGTGCCCCATTGATGATTCTACTTCGAAGCCCGTTCCGAGATATTTGTTGATTGTTTTGGCCTTGGCGGGCGATTCGACCACTACCAGAGATTTTTTATTTGAACTCATTTATCCACTAATCGGCGATTTTCACGATAAAATTTAGAGGACTTGGTCAGGCCTTACGGCGAAATGGATAAATATTAGCGTTGACAATCTTGCCATTATAGTTATCTGCGTACATAATCCATGCTAATGTTAGTTGCTTCAGATTACTCAGACAAATAGCACGTTTACCCTGCTCTCTGGCTGCTCTTAATGCTGGCATCAATATCGCCATTAATATCGAAATGACGGCAATTACGACCAAAAGCTCTATTAGCGTGAAACCCCTGTGTTTATTAATAATGATGTTTTTATGGTGTAACAGAATTTATGAATTATTTATTATTTATTATACCAAAATTCTGCTTTTTGTTCAAGTTGCCCAAGAGCTGACTTAACTGATTACCCCTAAAAATGGCTTAGGATGGTTGCTGATAAAAGATTGCATCGTTAAAAATTACGCTTGATTAGCTGTGCTCCTCTGTGGCGTTGTTTATAAGGGCCGCTGGAGGAAATATTTTGGCTCTGACATGGTGAGAAATTCGTTTTTTCTTCGTCAAATTTCCTCAGGAACAGGGCTGGGCTCGTATCCAAGCTTGCCCCAGACAGCTTTCTGCACCTTGTGCAAATCTACATTGCCCGGCTGTTCAGGATGATGGTCATCCCAGGTAGTTTCTGCAGTACGCTTGTCGAGCCATTTCCAGTATTCACCGTGTCCATCTGCGAAAGAGAAGGTAGTCCCTCTGCTGTGTAGCTTCGGCGGGGCGTCAAACCATGCTTCCACTGAATATAAAACGCCCCAAGTTCCTGTACTCGGCGGGCTTTCATCAAGAAAGACCATTCTACTACTCGCCCTGCGAATCTGATTTCTATTTGTGATTTTCAGCTCTGGAGTATATTCATCCCAGCCACACCAGCCATTCATCTCATCGGCTATGGCGTACGTCAGCCCGTATTTCTTCGGCGCATTTGGGCACCTGTAAACTTTTATGTGTTTACAATATGGCCACAGCTGTCCTTTTAGAATGGCTTTATGCCAGTTCGAAATAGTACTGTCTAAGCCGTCATCGGGCCAGTGCACCCACCAGGTATCCACAGACGGGTTGCCTGCGTAACTTACATCACTGTTTACGAGCTTACCATCGTAGTCATCTGCGTACAAAATCCATCCCATTGTCAGCTGTTTCAGATTATTCAGACAAAAAGCACGTTTACCCTGCTCTCTGGCTGATCTTAGTGCAGGCATTAATACCGCCATTAATATCGAAATGACGGCAATTACGACCAAAAGCTCTATTAGGGTGAAACCCCTGTGCTTACTCATAATGATGTTTTTATGGTGTTAACTGATTTTATGCATTACTTATTATATATTATACCAAAAATCGGCCTTTTGTTCAAGTTACTTAAGAGCTGATTTAACTGATTATCCCTAAAAATGGCTTAATAATGGGGGTTGCTGATACAAATTTGCATCTATAAAAATTACGCTTAGGAAACCGTATTTCAGAAGCCGGATTTCTATCTTTTACCCTTACTTTATAAGAGCTGCTCAAGGAAATGTTTTAGTTCTCGGATTGCGTTGCCACGGTGGGAGATTGCATTTTTTTCTTCGCGGGTTAGCTGGGCGACGGTTTTATTTAAGTGCGGCACAAAGAAAATCGGGTCGTAGCCAAAGCCGTTTTTCCCGATTTCTCTATCTGTTATAACACCCTCCAGTATACCCTCGGTCTCGGCTAGGATCTTGTCGGGTTTTGCTAAACATAAACAGCAGACAAATCTGGCTGTTCTTTCCCTCGACTTTGCTCGGGATGGTGAGCTTGTTGAACCATTTTCCTTTGGTACACCTTTGAGGAGCTTCAGCACCTTGGCCATGTTCTTATGGTCGAGTAGTGTCCTATCTTTATCTTTAGCACCGGAGAATCGCGCAGATTTAACGCCGGGGTCTCCATCGAGCGCATCAATTACAAGGCCTGAGTCATCGGCGATTGTCCATAGGCCGGTTGCTTTGGCATAGCCGGTTGCCTTTTTGCGGGCATTTTCAGCAAAGGTTTTACCATCTTCCTTAATCTCGGGGATATTCGGGAAATCCGATAAACTGACCCATTCGATCTGGCCTCCCAGCATTTGTCTTATCTCTGCCAACTTCCCCGGATTTGTACTGGCTACAAGAATTTTCACGCCTTTTGTTCTTTCGAGAAATCTTTTTTGATTTTAAGATACTCTGTTTTGATGGTGTTGTAATCCCATTCGTAGTTTAGTCTAACAACTGCTATAATGTTGAAAGCCATGGTGAGGCAATAAATCTTCAGCACAACAGGATCCTCATCTGTGTCGCTTACGACAATATTAGATTCGGCATCTTGCTTTACGAGTCGCGTTAACAGCAGGAAATCTGGATGAATCCCCCAATTACAAATATTGTAAAGAAGTGGGTACAAATCCCTCTTGTAAGGTTCTGGCAAATCACTAAGGGAATTATAAAAGTTCCCAATCGGTTCGTACGGAATTTGACCGATATTTTGTTCCAATTCTCCCAGTTCTCTTTTGAAGCCATTTACCTCTTCACCTGAACACATATTACTTTCAATCATTCTTTGAACGTACTTTTTTCGCTCTAAGAAACCTCTTTTCAGCCACCTCTTAATTCTGACCTCGCGTGATTCCTTTTGCGGATTATCTGTGTAAAGACACCAAATAAGTCTAAAGGCGAGTTCTGCCAATACACGCAGCAAAGCCATAGCGGGAAGCTTATGTCCTTTATTCAAAAGCGAAAGAACAGCAAAGCAATAATTATGCGCCACTGCTGTCACGCTACTACAAAGAAAATCGACGGGATTAGCTGTATGTATCTCTTTAAAAGCTACTTCAGTCTCACTAAACCACTTGTCTATAGCGTTGTCGACACAACCGTTCATTTCGTTATGATTTCAATATATCAGGCGATATTATTTTCTTCGCACTATAGTATTTTACCTTCCTGCTATCTTGGATGCTTATTTTAGAGCCGAACTGAAGTTTTCGTGGGTCAATTTTTTTGTCGAATTTGATAGGGTCTTTAAAAATATAAGGCAACTTTTTTATTTCTTCTTTCCAGTCGATTTCGTCTTCCCTGTTCTGTGCGAGTTCGAAATTAAACTTATCAAAGAAGCTTTTGTCTTTTAAGCCGAGTTTTTCTTTTATGACAGATATATAATTGGAGTTTATCTCGTATCCTATCGAATTTCTTTCAAGGTTCTTTGCTGCCAGTGTGGTTGTTCCACTGCCTAAGAACGGGTCAAGTATAGTATCGTTAACAAAGCTGAACATTTTGATAAGACGACGAGGAATTTCTTCCGGGAACATGGCCAGATGCCCATTTTGTTTTTCGCCGGTGATATTCCAGTGGCCGGTGAAATATTGATTCCATTCGTCAATGGTAAGCTTTGATTTTTCCTTAATGCTTTTTGGTACGCTCCTGCTGGCACCGGATTTTTTGAAAATCAAAATGAATTCATAGTCAATCTTGATAATGCCATTTCGCGGATATGGAAACGAGCCCATTATTGTTGCACCGCCGGTAGTGTTGCAGGTGGTAACCTTCTGCCAGATAATTGCACCCATATAATCAAAACCGAGGATTTCACAAAACTTTATGATTTCAGTTCTTATGGGAATAACCTTGTATCTGCCATAGTAAACGGAGCGAGCAAACTGGTCGCCAATATTTATACACAAACGACAGCCGTCTTCGAGGGCCCTGTAACATTCATTCCATACAAGATTAAGATTATTTATATAATCCTCATAAGTATCGTCAAAGCCTATCTGGCTGCCGTTGCCGTAGTCCTTTAGCTGCCAGTAAGGTGGAGATGTAATAACAAGTTGAACAGACTTATCAGCCAGTTCGGTCATTTTTCTCGAATCACCGATTATGACTCTATGGTTTGTCATTTTTCAGCTCATTAGTTTTTTTAGTAAAGCCCGCTGGAAGTGGAGGCGGTTTTCGGACTGGTCGAAGATAATCGAATTAGGCGACTCGGCAACTTCGTCAGTGAATTCCAGGCCACGATGACCAGGCAAACAGTGCATAATCTTAGCATTGGGCGCCAACTTGACTAACTCGGCATTTACCTGAAAATCAGCAAAATCGGCACACCGCTTTTGCTTTTCCTGCTCCTGACCCATGCTTATCCATGTATCGGTATAAATAATGTCAGCGCCATCGACAGCGGCCTTGGGGTCGTTGGTTTGGGTGACGCTGCCGGCTGATATCTGGTTTGCCTTATCGATTGTTTCGGCGTCAAGCTCGTAGCCAGCCGGCGTCGCAACGGCCATTTTCATACCCAGCTTGCCACAAGCAAATGTCAGCGAACGGGCCACGTTATTGCCGTCACCGACATACGCGACTTTGACGCCCTCCAATCGGCCAAGATGCTCGTTAATGGTAAAGGCATCGGCCATCGCCTGACAGGGATGCGACCAGTCCGTAAGTGCGTTTATTACCGGTACGGTTGCAAATTCAGCTACCTCAGTAACAGTTTTGTGTTCGAATGTTCGCGCCATTATGCCGTCAACATATCGGCTGAGCACCCTTGCCATATCTTTGACCGGCTCACGCTTGCCGATGCCGCCGATATCTTCGGGCTTGACGTAGATGGCACTGCCGCCAAGGTCTGTCATAGCAACATGGAAACTGATTCGCGTTCGCAGACTCGGCTTTTCGAAAAGCATAGCAAGTACCTTGCCGGTAAGGCATAAATCGTTGCCGCCGAGACGATATAGACTCTTTAGTCCGGCACTTAGCCGAAGCAGCTCTTTAAGCTGCTCTGTGGAACAATCATATATAGAGAGAAAATTTTTCATTTTTTTACTTTTAGCCACCAAGACACCAAGACACTAAGCAAAACCATATTTGTTTTTCACTATTAATCTCTTTGTGGCTTTGCCCGTCCTCCGTAGAAGTTCTACTTCGGAGGGTGAATGTCTTCGTGGCTATTGCCTTTCAGTCAAAACTTTATCAAGGATATCGATGGCCTGGTCGAGCTGGCTTTTATTTACAATCATCGGCGGCATAAACCGCAGAACAGTACCCTGAGTGCAGTTTATGCGCAAGCCATTTTCCAGGCATTTGTCAACTATTTCTTTGCCCGAACTATTTAATTGCACCCCTATCATCAAGCCGATACCGCGGATGCTGTCTATAATGTGATGTTTTTGTTTTAGCTGCTGTAGCTTATCCATAGTGTATTTGCCAAGCCGCTCTGCGTTTTCCAAAAGATTCTCTTCTTCTATAGCTTCAATAACCGCAATACCAGCAGCGCACACCAGCGCATTTCCGCCGAACGTCGAAGCGTGTTTGCCGGGGACAAGCGAAGCCGCGACCTCTTCTTTGGCCATCATGGCCCCTATCGCAACGCCACCGCCGAGTGCCTTTGCCATTGTAATAATATCCGGCTCAACGTCGAAATGCTGGTAGCCGAACCACTTGCCAGTCCTTCCAATACCCGTTTGAACTTCGTCGAAAATCACAAGCGCTCCGTTTTCATCGCAGAGCCGACGTATCGCCTGCAAATATTCTTTCGTGGCCAGGTTGATTCCGCCCTCACCCTGAATCGGCTCGACCATCACCGCCGCAACCTCATCGCTAAAAGTCGCTTCCAGTGCCTTGACATCGTTAAATGGCACATAGCTAAAGCCCGGCAATAGTGGCAATAAGCCCTCGTGATGTTTCGGCTGGGCTGTTGCAGTCATCGTTGCGAAGGTGCGGCCATGGAAGCCACCCTTGGCTGTAATAAATTTATATTTGCCTTCTGATGTATGCAGACGTGCCAGTTTCAGCGCTGCTTCGTTGGCCTCTGCGCCGCTGTTGCAGAAAAAGCACTTGCCGCCGAACGCCCGTTCGCTTAATAGTTTTGCCAACTTGCCCTGCGGCTCAGAGTAGAAGGTATTATCAATGTGCAAAAGCTCTCCCGCCTGCTTTCGTATCGCCTCGGTAACTTTCGGATGGCAGTGCCCTATCGCACTGACGGCCCAGCCGGGAAACATATCCAAAATTTTATTACCGTCCGCGTCAAAACAGTAGCAGCCCTCGCCTTTAACAATCACACGCGGCAGACGCGGATAATTGGCGATAACATATTTATCGAACAATTCAATTATCTCTTTTGTAGTCATAATTCGTATCTCATAATTGTCATTCCTGCGCAAGCAGGAATCTATTGCAGCTTTTCAGTTTCTTATTATCTGTGTTCCTATTCCTTCATCGGTATAGATTTCCAGCAGCAAAGAATGGGGTATTCGGCCATCGATAATATGCGCCTTTTTGACGCCGCCGTCCAGCGCTGTCAGACAGGCCTCGGCCTTAGGGAACATTGCATCTGTTATAACGCCGGATTCAATCATTTTCTTAATCTGCGCCTCATCCAGACTTGATATTGTGCTTTTTGGGTCATTGATGTCGGCCAGTATCCCATGGGTATCGCTTACAACAACAAGCTTTTCGGCGTTTACTGCTGCGGCAACCTTACCGGCTACGCTGTCTGCATTGATGTTGAGCTTGCCGCCTGCCTTATCTCTGGCTATCGATGCAATCACCGGAGTGGTACCGTCGGCACAGAGGGTCTTTAAGAGTTCGGCGTTTACACTGGTTATGCTGCCGACCAGCCCAAGGTCAATTTTTCTGCCATTTTCGCCGGCTAGTCTTAAGGTTTCTGCAAACAGCACACAACTGCTAAGCGAGTGCAGCCCCATCGGCTTACAGCCCAATTCGGTTAGCTCATCGCAGATGGGCGTATTGATTTTGTGCACAAGCGTATGCTCTGCTATGGTCAGGGTCCTCTCATCGGTATATCGGCGGCCCTGTATCCAGACCGGCTCAAGGCCTGCCTCGTTCATCGCCTTTGTGATGGCCTTTCCGCCGCCGTGCACGATAATGGGCAGCATACCAACCGTGGACATAAAGGCGATATCGGTAAGGAGCTTCTTTTGCAGACAGGCATCATTGAGAACACTTCCGCCAAGCTTGACGACCACGATTCGGCCGCGGAACCAGCGGATATATTCCATCGCCTCAATCAACGCAGCAGCTTTTGTGATGGCTTCTTCCACCAGTCTAATTTCCTACAAAAAACAATAAAATGAAAAAATAAATGTATTATTTGTTCTGCGAGCCGTCAAGTCATATTTGCCCCGTTAGAAAAATAGCTTGATGCCGGATTTTACCTCCGGTGGATAAAGTTCGATACTCGGCGAGCATCGGTAATCGAGTATCGAAGAGAATGGAGCTTTCTAACAGGGAATTGCCCGATATTTGAGATGGCTTAAGATTGTAGGAATCCTGCAAAGGATGAATGGGCAGGGGCGGATTTGAACCGCCGACACACGGATTTTCAGTCCGTAATCGGGTTTTGTAAGTATTTGTAAATAAAGAGTTAATGATTGCTAATAAAAGACTTATGACACTGACCGAAGCACGAGCGAAGATATATCGAACGTCCGATGAACATGCTTGGCACGCACTTTGGCACGCGCTTGTGTTTTAAGGTTGGTAAGACCGATCTATTTTCATCTATGACATATTAAAGCAGCACCAGGACTTTGGTCAAAACACGCAATGATGAGGCCAATGAGCAAGGTAGGAACCTAACTAAACTTAACCTTTTAGCCGTCAAAGATGTTAAGATTTTCAGGGGCTGACATAGTAAGAAATAGTAAAGTTGAAGGCCGAAATATTGAAAAATGTTGCGTTTGAAAATGATGGGTTCTGACGCTCCAGGAATGTACTCAATTGTACGCAAAATGCATGAAAATATAAGGGAATATAAGGAGAAAGGCTGGTAAAATGGTAACAAATGGTAATGTTTAGGCTAAATATGGGATAATATGTGGTTAGCAAATGTTGAGATTTGTTGAACTACAGAAAAAGGCAGTTTTGATCGCACCAAGGGGGTTTTAAGTACCTCAAAGTATCAATTATGTGTGTAGCAAAGTATACGAAACCTTAATGATTTCGGTTTCAGGAGGTAAAAAGCGTGAGATATTACTATAACAGGAAAGCTACGGCAGATGAATCTTGCAGGCTAAAAATAAGTGAATTGAGAAAAGATGATATGCTGTCATCGGGTTATAGCTCAGGAACAAGAATATGGTCAAGTAATAGGACAGACAAGAAAACCATCATAGGTGTAGCGGTTGACATAACAGACGATCCGCATGCAATGCTTATATACTCCGTCACAGACAGAGATGGCAAAAGAACAGATTATGACTATCAGATATCGCTTGTAACAACTCTCTGCAATTTTGGCGGTGTAAGGTACTGGTTTGGCTGTCCATACTGCGGTATGCGTGTAGGGGTTCTGTATCTTCCACCTAGCGAGAACTACTTCAGGTGTCGGCATTGCAACAACTTATCATACCATAGCCGGAATCGTTGTAGAATAGAATCATGGGGAGAAACCTCCAGACAAATAGAAAGACTTCAAAGCGAAATCAAACGCTGGACATGGAGAGGCAGATTCACAAGGAAGGTAAGAAGGCTACATGCCCTTGAGCGGAAAATGGGGATGTTATCAGGGCCGATTACGGCACGAATGGAGAAATTTAAAGCCAGATTAAGATAGCAGTCATTGTATGTTCAATACGATGACCACATCCAGCGAGCAATAGTATATATAATCCGATTTTTACTTGAAAATTTTTCAAAATTTGTGTTTCTCAGCGAGAATTTGGTGTTTGTTGTCTTCAGAATTCTTCAAATTTGACGTCTCTGGAGACAAAACGGAGACAGGAATTTGTTGAAGAAAATTGATGTTCGACTGTTCATGAGAAAAGGAAGTTTTGTGAACATTTTCTGAGTTGACGACTAAAACAACAGTACTTTGTTACGCACCTAAAGGCTGAGCAGGCTCCAGTTAGTTTTTTCCAAGTTCTATTTGTTATAAATGGCTGGCCTAAGACGCTCACTGTTTTAAAAGCAATTGGAGTACCAATGCACACATCTACGCAGCTTTAACTATCAAGAATTCTTTCAACCTTTCCTTGATCTACGTTCATTACGTACTGAATTCCGCTGACTTGGGCAGCCTCATTTGTCAAGGCTGCTATATCGTCTCTTGCTATATGTTCTATAGCAAACTTCCGGCTACCTGCCATTAGCTGGCGCAAGCCCTGAGCAAGACGTTCGTAATAGGTGTAAAGGCCCAAGGCACCAGTCGGTAGCTTTTCGAATTCCTTGTCTCCCAGTTCCTTACGCAATGTGCTTGCGGTTACAAAAATCTCGTCTTTAGAATTTCCGAATCTCTCAATGTACACTGGTATCTGATGCTCTTCCATCGTGCGCCCTATCGTTTTGCCTACCATAGCAGCGGCAATGGGACCTCTGGCCATTCCTATCAACTTCACGAATGGAGAGCCAAGTGCAAGACCTTTGAAGATTTGATCTTCGAAGGTAAATCCGCCAGCCAAAGCTAATGTCGGAAGATACGCACCTTTGTCAGCGAGGTGTTTGGTGTAATTATACAAAAGTGAGTGCAGATGAACAGGAGGGATTCCCCACTCGTTCATCATACGCCATGGACTCATGCCCGTACCTCCGCCAGCACCATCAACAGTCAGCAGGTCAAGTTTATAGCGGGAAGCAAACATAATTGCCCTCGCGAGGTCTGCCGGCCGATAGGCTCCTGTTTTAAGAAAGATATACTTGGCTCCTGCTTTGCGGAGTTCATCTACCCGCTTGGCAAATGATTCCTCAGTCACCATACCTACCCGCGAATGTCTTTCAAATTCCTTAAACGCTCCATTCTCAAAGGCTTTGATGACATTGGGGTCAGTAGGGTTGGGAAGCACCACATAGCCCCGCTCGTAGAGCAGTTGTGCCTTTTTGAGGTCCGTGATTTTCACTTCACCGCCGATATCTTTAGCACCCTGGCCCCACTTAAGCTCCACGCACTCTACGCCGAGTTTCTCAATGGCATATTCCTGCGCACCAAGTCGTGTATCCTCAACATTTGCCTGGACAATGATTGCACCATAGCCGTCACGTTGATGATCTTTGTAGAGCTTGACACGACGTTTAAGGTCAACGGTATCAACCACACGACCATCCTTGATAACCGCATCTTGGTCCATTCCTACAACGTTCTCGCCAATAGTCAGCCCGGTCCCAGCCAGAGCAGAGCCGATGGCCAGGCCTTCCCAGTTATTCTTTGCGATGTTCGTGGAGCCAATTCCCGGAATATGCCAAGGATAACGATACTTTATCCCATTATTTTGCCCAAAGATGACTTCCAGATTTACCGCAGGGAAGATAGCTTTGTCGCTATCCGGTTCAATGCCGTGCGCGCCCACAGCGGTGCCCATAATGTTGAAGTGTGAATAATCAACCGGATAAGTTTTTTCGGCAGCAGTAGTAACCATTCCAAACGGCTGTGGATAAATCACCTCATGGCCACGGTAGGCGCTCTTGCCGATTTCACACATACCTATACAACCATCCACGCAGGTAACACACATACCGGAAGCGGGCACAACCGAGCCTTCTGTCCTGTTTTTAGTTAAAGTTGCAGCCGAAGCGTTTACTTTTGAAAACGTAAGTGACATCTTGATTAGCTCCTTTATTCTTATTAGCCTTTTAGTCTTTCTTTATCTCACAAGCTACACAAGGATTCATGTAGCACATCATATCATCAAATTGTTCTTTCTCGATACAGGGTGGTGTTAGGTTTGCACAACCACCACAGATTGCTTTTTCCGGCTCGTTGTATGTGCAGCGAAGCTGACAGGCCGGGCACACATACATGCAACCACCACACAGCCTGCACACTTCAGATTTGATATCAAATGGTGTGCCGATGCTTCTATTTTCGCCACGGCCCCTAAAGCCTATGGCCTTAGCCATCATTTGCTCTTCGCACATCCGTACACACAAACCACAAAGAATACAATCTTCATGTTCCTGCTTGAAACGTTGTTGGCGAATACCATGGGCTGAAGCGAGGTCTTGAATTACTTTGGACTGAGGACAAGAAGCTAAGAGTAGTTCCAAAATCATCTTACGCGCCCTTAACACCCGCGATGATGCGGTGCGTACCTTGAGCCCTTCCTCAGCTGGATAGGTACATGAGGAAACCAGCTTTGTTTTTGGTTCTTCGCCGATTTCGACAACACATAACCGGCAGGCTCCATAGGGTGACAGTCCTTCCATATGGCAAAGAGTTGGAATAGGAAAGCCCAAAAATTTTGCTGCTTCCAAAAGGGTGGTACCTTTTTCGACCGAAACGTTCAAGCCATTTATTTTCAAATTAATCATGCTGACTTCTCCTCAACTGCTGCACATTTGGTACGTTCACCCTCTTTACGCTGTGTGAACTCCAGATCACACCTAAGACACCTTCTGGCCTCACGTGTTGCCTGCTCGACAGACAAAGGTAACTCTACTTCTTCAAAGCTCTTTCTCCTCGATTCAGATGGTAGCGAGGCGGGTTCTACCCTTGTCACTTCTTCGCGCTCTTCATCGCTGACAGTAGCGGGCTCTACGAAGACCTTAGGCAATTTTACGCTGGGCAACTCAGTGAGTTCTTCACCGCGAAGATAACGGTCTATTACTTCTGCTGCTTTTTTGCCGGCTGCAATGGCGTCAACAACCGTGTTAGGGCCAGTCACCAGGTCCCCGCCGGCAAACACTCCTTCACGATCTGTGAGAAGAGTTTTCGCATCAACTTTCACTCTGCCACCCTTATCAAGTTCCAAACCCATAGAAGCAAGGCAATCACTATCCGGCCGCTCACCGATAGCTGCTATCAGGGTATCCAGAGCGATAGTAAATTCGGAACCCGGTATTGGAACAGGCCTGCGCCGGCCGCTTGAATCTACATCTCCCAATTTATTTCTGACGCATTTGATATCGACCAGATGTCCATCCTTCGCATCTATTTTCACCGGCTGAACGAATGTTTCAATTTTTACTCCTTCCGCCTCGGCCGCTTTGATGTAACGTATGCCTACCGGCGAGACAAGTGTTTCAAGTCTTATGCCTTCCTCTATAGCCGCTTCGACCTCTTCGGCATAGGCAGGCATCTCTTGGTTAGTACGGCGATAAAGCATTGTTACGCTCTTAACCGCTTTTTGGCGAATAGCTACTCTTGCAGCATCCACGGCAGAGTTACCGCCACCAACAATACCTACGTGACCTCTGGCTAATTCCTCACCTCGTAAATTGAAGGCCTTTAGGAACTCCATTGACGAATATACTCCTTGAGCATCTTCTCCTTCGAGGTCCAATTGCCAGCTTTTATCCGCCCCTATCGCAAGAAAAACCGCACTGTAGCCGTCCTTAAAAAGCTCATCGATGGTCATATCTCGACCTAACGCGGCTTCATATCTGACATCAATATTTTCATCATCAAGAAGCAGGTCTATTTCTTTATGTGTCACATCACGAGGCAGACGATATGCTGGTATACAACTAAGAAGCATTCCGCCCGGCACTTTGCCTGATTCAATAATTGTTACTTTATAGCCGAGCAGAGAAAGATAATGAGCAGCTGAAAGGCCGGCAGGACCTGCGCCTATAACCGCTATCCTGTGAACATCCTTACCTTGGCGGGAAATTCTGACAGGCTTATAAACCGATGTGGCAACCCGGTCTGTGATAAATCTTTTCAACGCTCGGATAGCAATAGCTTCACCCCCACTGATTGCAAGGTTGCATCTGGTTTCGCACTTGCGACCACAAACCCGGGCACACGCCGATGGGAAGGGGTTGGCTTCCCTGATAACTTTGTAGGCTTCTTCGTATTTACCCTTTTCAATTAGGGCGACATAGCGCCAAACCTCGGTGCCTAAGGGGCAAGCGGCTTGGCAGGACGCTCCCACCAAATCTTTGCAAACAAAAGCATCACATCTTTTGTCAATTACATGCCTGCGGTATTCATCTATAAAGTAGTGAAGAGTACTCAGAACAGGATTAGAGGCCGTCTGTCCAAGACCGCACATCGTCGTATCCTTCACCACTTCCGCTAATTCTTTCAAAAGGTCTAAGTGTTCAAGGGTTCCTTTGCCTCTTGAGATATCATCGAGAATCTCGTACATCCGTTGTGTACCCTTTCGGCAGGTGAAACATTTGCCGCAGGATTCATCCTTCAGGAAATTCATAAAGTATTTGGCGATATCTACCATGCAGGTATTTTCGTCCATCACAATCATACCACCAGAGCCCATGATTGACCCTGCGGCAGTTAAGCTGTCGTAATCTACCGGCAAATCAAACTTCTCTGCAGGGATACACCCCCCAGATGGGCCTCCTGTTTGTACCGCCTTTATTTTGGCTTTTCCTACAGCGCCACCACCGATATCATACACGATTTCTTTAATGGTGGTACCCATTGGCACTTCAACAAGGCCGGTATTCTTAATTTTTCCGACCAAACTAAATATTTTGGTGCCTGAGTTATTTTTAGTTCCGACCTTTGCAAATTCCTCGGCTCCTAACCTGAAAATGAAAGGGATGTTCGCCCAGGTCTCAACGTTGTTAATTGCGGTTGGTTTGCCGTCAATACCTTTATGTACAGGAAAAGGCGGTCGTTGACGTGGTTCGCCCATTTTCCCTTCAATGGACCGTATCAGTGCAGTTTCTTCACCGCATACAAATGCTCCGGCACCCTTGATAACTTTGATGTCAAATGAAAAGCCGGTTCCGAGTATGTCTTCACCCAAAAGGCCAAGTTCATGTGCCTGTTTTAGGGCTATATTCAGATGCTTAATTGCATAGGGGTATTCATGACGAACATAAACTATACCTTCTGTTGCCCCGGTACCGTAAGCACCGATGACCATTCCTTCGATAATGCTGTGTGGATTGCCCTCAAGCACGCTGCGGTCCATATAGGCCCCAGGGTCACCCTCGTCGGCATTACACACAAGAAATTTACTACGGTCTCCGGGTTGTTTTGCCAGCAGCTCCCATTTGAGCCCTGCTGGAAATCCACCACCACCGCGACCACGCAGCCCTGAATGTTTAACCTCTTGCAGCACCCAATCGGGATCGCCTTTAGTAAGTACTTCCATCAATACAGAATATCCACCGCTTTCAATATAGTTATAAATGCGTATAGGATCTACTTTCTCGTTCCAGGCAAGAAGTCTGCGGACCTGTTTATTGAAGAATGGTATATCATCCTGCTTTTCCACTGGCTTGCT
>Ga0315548_1001770_pt1 | contig 17575 bp, 17 predicted proteins | sample SalMarSW160110MG_2_FD_202540 | JGI IMG/M metagenome (GOLD analysis project Ga0315548, IMG submission 202540) | Salt marsh sediment microbial communities from the Plum Island Ecosystem LTER, Massachusetts, United States - Salt Marsh Sediment SW1601-110 ...
TGCCGTACATAATTATCAACTCTTACATTATCAGTATAAGAAATTGTCTGTTCGACCGTTACGGTTTGTGAGTTGTTTTGTGGGAAATCAGCCTTTATCCTTGTGCTAATATTTTCGTTTGAAGCGGGATCTGTAAGCTCTTTAGTTTGCTTTGTGAAATTTTGTACGTTTATTATATTCAGTTTATTAATATCAGAATTCTTATCAAGATCGTTCAACGACTGTGCGGATTCTTTTGTGAACAATTTATTTTCATTTGTTTTATCCTCCCCTGATTTTTCCTTAGTCATGCTTTCATTAGAAAGAATGATTTTTTCCGGGCCTTCTTCACCAATTCCCTGTTGTGATTTAGATCCACCGGTATTCTCACCATCCCGGTTTTCTAACATATTTTCCGGTAATATTTCCTTATTACCTATTATGCCTGTTATACCTGTTATACCTGTTTGAGTTTCGTTATTATTCTCGCCGTCGTTTACCTGTGCAACATCTTTTATGTCCGAGAATATACGCCCTGTATTTGCCTCACTTATATTTTTCTGTATTTCTTCTGTTATAATTGTTGACTCATTTTTCAACAATAAACTATCAGCATTTACAACTTCACCACCAATATTGTTTGTAATCGTTTCAACAAACTCCTTTTGTAAATCCGTATTGATGCCGATAAGATCTTGAGACTTTCCCGAAAGTATGGATTTTAACCTCTGATGCATTTCATCTCGCTGTTGTAGAAGCCCTTGAATTTCATCTGTCTCGATTATCTCCGTATTTAAAGGTAAGACTTCATTATCCTCAGAGCCGTCTAATAACTTAGCAAGTCCGCTTTCTCTTTTTTGCTCTATATTTTCTGTAACTTCCTTTAGCAGCGAATCAACCGATGTTTCATATTCCTTGACTGGAATAATATCATCGGTATCAGGTTTGGAATTATCTTTGTCCTCGGTTTTTACACCATTATGTGTTTCCTGTGTTTTTGAAGAATCCGTTGCCTTTTCGGTTGTTTCCTGATTATCTTCTAATTTACCGATATCTTCATTGTTATAGGTCGTTGCATTTTCTATAGCTTCATTTTTATTTGTCTTGCTATCTGTTTCTATACTAAATTTGATATTATTACCTTTAGTATCTAACTTTATAGAACTTGTACAACTTGTGTTCAATTGCGGCAAATAATCACTTATTGTCAACATGTTAGAGTCCATAACATAAGCCCATATATTATCACAATATTAATTAGCAACTGACGTGCCAATATTTGAAACCATCTTTCATCAGATTGTATCTGCTTGTTTATATTAGACTTATAAATATTACATGTCTCTGCCTGGACAAAATATACCTTTATAATGGTAGATAACACGGAGAAATATTCCAAAACAAGGAAAGAATTTCCGTCATATATCACAACTATTTTACGGATTTATGATGTGTAGTAAAACAATTCTACTTGTATAAAATCCTGACATCATAGAGTTGCCATAATATATAAGTCACAGCATAAAAGCCGTTTTTCGGGCAATAAAAGGGCAAATAAACCTAAAATAATCACAATTATTTATCTGGCACGCTTATTGCAGTTTTACATTTAACAAAGTACACAGTACGCACATAAATTATTGGAAAATGCCGATGTCCAGTACAAACGGTATAACAGATTTGCTTAATGCCGGACTCAAAGCGGAGAATCTTCGCCAGAAGACGATCGCTAATAATATTGCCAACCTTGAAACTCCTGAATACCGCAGGATTGATGTCAAATTTGAAGAATTGCTTGAAAGGTCTTTGGGCTCATCGGGTTCTGTTGATCTTAGTGAGATAGAGCCTGTTATTTATCGACCCCAAAAAACTCCGGTCAAGTCGAATGGCAACGATGTCAATCTGGAATCCGAAGTCGGCCAAATGGTAAAAAATACTCTCCGTCACACTGCGTATATTCGGCTTCTTAGCAAGAAATATAAGCAAATTGAGTTGGCTATAGACGTGGAGTAATAATCCGAATGTCATTACTTAATGAGTACAGCTTATTTGATATAAGGATTAGAAAGGTATCGAATAGATGGAAGTAGATAATGGCTTTAGCCCTATAGATATAGCAATCTCTGGTTTGCGGGCACAAGGCAAACAGATAGAGATAATCTCCTCAAATGTTGCAAACTCCCGCACAACTAACGCAGGCAACGGAGAGCCGTATCGCAGGCTTGAGGCCGTATTCAAAACAGACGACGACATAGGTGGTGTTAAACTGGATAAAATACTCGCAGATAGAAGCGAATTTCTTAAAGTATTAGATCCGGGCAATCCTCAGGCAGATGAAGATGGATATGTTTCTATGCCGAATGTCAACCTTCCGATCGAAATGATGAATCTGACTATAGCAACACGTATTTATCAGGCTAATACGGCCGTTTTGAAACGTTACCAGAAAATGGTGGAAACCACTCTTGAATTACTTCGTTAAATTAGGATAAGCCAATGGCTAACTTTAATGCAAATGTAAGCGGCATCCAAAATGCCATGAAAAATGTTATAGAACAAAACACTTTACGTCGTAATGAAAATTCCAGCAGTTCAGGTATGCCGAAAGTAGGCAGTTTCGATAACGACAAATCAGAATTTAGCAATGCCGTAAAGGCTATCGACAATTACATATCAAAAGTTGATGACCTTCAACAATCTTCAGATATGTCTATAAAGGATTTATTATCCGGCAAGAACGAAGATATCACTTCGGTTGTTTCGGCGGTGGCAAAAGCTGATATTAGTTTCAAACTACTTGTTGGTGTCAGGAATAAGATCATTGAGGCTTATAAGCAAACAATGAATATGCAAGTGTAGTCGATTATTTATCAACCGTTTCTTTTTGTTATCCATTGATAATAAACAATCAGGTTACCAAGAGATTTAATGAACCTTCTACAAAAAATTGGAGCAATTTGGCAAAAGATCGGACTTGTCCAACGTTTTTTCCTCGTTACCATCGTGCTGACCTTTATCGCCGTTTGTTCGTTACTGACTCACTGGGCCCGCAAACCCGATTTGAGAATTCTGTATCAGGACCTTGACCCCGAAGAAGCTGCGAAAATTACAGAGAAAATCAGCGAGAAAGGCGTTACATACGAATTACGAGCCGGCGGGACAAGCATTTATGTCCCTAAAGAGATAGTCTATCAACTTCGCCTGGATATGGCAAAAGAGGGACTTCCCGTAGGAGACCAGGGCGGTTACAAAATATTCGATAATGGAAAGATTGGAGTCAGCCCGTTTGTTCAAAACGTTAATCTCAAACGAGCACTGCAGGATGAACTTGCCAAGAGCATACAAATGATAGACGGCGTTTCTCATGCACGGGTCCATATAGTCAATTCCGAGCAAACCCTGTTCACATCCGAGGCCGGCAAAACCACCGCCTCGGTAGTTCTTAAACTTAAACCGGGTTACAAATTGAGCCCTGTTAATATAGCGGCAATCACACATTTGATATCAGGCAGCGTCGAAGGGCTGACATCAGAAAACATCAGCGTTATAGATAGTCAGGGGCGCCTTCTTTCAGGTCAATCCGACAATACTATAGCAAGTGGGGCCGGAACCGTTCAGGATTACAGGGAAAGAGTAGAGCAAAATCTACAGGACAAGGTCGAAGAAATGCTTACTACTGTTCTTGGTCCCGGTCGGGCAACAGTTAAGGTCCACGCCGTTATCGATACCAACAGCATCAGTACCGTTACGGAAAAATATGAGCCGAAGGGAGTCGCAACCAAAGAAGAGATTAAGAGCGGCTCTGAAACCGGAGCCGGCAGTACATCAGGTGAAGGCCAATCGATTACTCCCGGAAGTACAAAAAAAGATGAAACAATAGTTACTGAATTCCAGGTCGGCAAGACTGTAACGCAACAGATAATTTTACCGGGAGAAGTAAAATCTCTTTCAGTAGCGGCCATTGTGGATTTATCACCATACGATGTGAATGAAACTGATGCCGGTGCAGGTGAGCAAACCACGAAAATAATGGAACTTTCCGATGTGGAAACACTTATTGAAAACGCCCTTGGTCTGGACCTTGAAGGTCGAGACTCGCTGAAAGTAGTTGATGTAAGAATTCCCCGCCAGGAAGAAACACTTGTAGATGAAGAAGACTCCGGTGGACTTGATTATATTGCAATAGTAAGGCAGGGCTCTTTGGGGATTATGGCAATTTGCGCGTTGCTTGTTTTCCGTATGTTCAAAGGAGCTAAGAAAAAAGCACAGTCAGAAGCCGCCGTACCATCCCTGCCCAAAGCAGAGGGATCGGCAGGTCTTCTTCCCGGAGAAGCCGGTATTTCACCTATGGTCTTTCGCAGGCAGATAGCCAGTGCCCTGGAAAATGATCCTGAACAAGTCAGGCAATTGTTCTCCAAGTGGATTGAAGAGTAACCCTTAAGAGGATTTAATAAATGGCGTTGACGGGTAAGCAGAAAGCGGCAATGTTGTTGATGAGCCTGGATGCGACAACAGCAACAGAACTGGTCAAAGGTCTTGATTCCAAAGCGGTTCAGGAATTAGCGGTTGAGCTGGCGTATCTCGATGCAACCGGTTTTAAAAATAATAAACAGAGCGCCGATATTGCATTGCAGTTCTACAATTCGCTTCACAGTCATAAAGAATTCCATATTGATAATTTCCTTCACGAACTACTGAAAAGTACATTAGGAGAAGGTAAGGCTGAAAATATCTATAACCAGATACAGGATTTATTATTTAAGCGCGACCCCTTTATTTCCATCCGGTTCGCCGATTCGCACACCCTGGCATCCATTCTCAGCAGCGAACACCCGCAGGCCGCCGCTGTGGTTTTATCTGAATTACCGGCAAAGAAAAGCTCGGAAGTGCTTAGTTTGCTCGGTGAAGGAGTCCGGCTTAGTGCTATAAGCAGGATGGCAAGTTGTGAAATTATAACTTCCGAGGCAAAGGCACGAATATCAGAGGCAATCTGCAAACGTCTCGAGGCTATGACAACAGTTGAAACTGGTCAGACAGCAGATGCCCAGCCTGATCAATCATTACGGAAAGTGGCTGTGATTTTGCGTAACCTGGGAAAAGAGCTTCGAGATGGCCTGCTCGGTTCTATACGTAGTAAAGATGAAAAAGCCGCCGAAAAGGTGGCCCAGTTAATGATTATCTGGGCGGATATTCCTCAGGTAACCGACAGGTCGTTACAGGAGGCGTTACGCGGAATAGACTCACGCAAATTAGCATTGGCATTACAAAAGGGCGAAACTGAGATTGTAGAAAAAATCAGGTTAAATATCTCCGAGCGGGCCGCCGCTGCACTCGATGAGGAAACATCTCTCATGTCGGCTCCCAAAAAAGAGGATATCGAACAAGCGAAGGAAGAAATCGTCCAGGTCTTGCGTCAGATGAACGAAAAGGGTGAACTGGCATTTATTGAAGAGTGATATGATGTTTGGTCAACCTGTAATTATTCTATCCAAACCAATCAAGTCGGTGAAAATCGAAGATACTTGTCCCGCATCTATCGGTGCTGATTATAAAAACGATAGGTGCGGGACTGAATTGATAAGCCACACACATATAGCTCCCGATTTAAACGCCGATACCGCTATGACGGAGAATTTGAAGGCACAAAAGGATTCGCTTCTCAATACCTGCAAAATAATAAATGAAATAGCCGACAAACTTCACAAGCTTTGTGAAAACATATTTACGGAACAAAGAGAGGAAATTGCCAGACTTTCAGTGGAAATCGCAAGGAAGATATTAGTCCAAAAAGTTGAAAAGGGTGATTATGAAATAGAATCGATCGTAAAAGAAGCACTGAAAAATGCTCCCGCCTGTCAGGATGTAGAAGTTCATTTGAATCCGGAAGACCTTGTGCAATGCCAAAAAACACTTAATGACGAATCAAAGAGCACACTTACCGGGATAAAGTTAATTTCTGATCCGAATATAAAACGGGCGGAATGTTTAGTTAAAACTCCAAAAGGGATTATACGATCTTTTATTGACGAACATTTGAAACAAATTGGTGAGGCACTCGAAAAAGTGAAATAGTTATGGCCGTTGGTGTTGATAATTACAGTTTGATTGATTTTGAGAAACTTCACTCCGCACTAAATGAAGTCAATTTAATGAACTGCCACGGCTCCGTCGTTCGAGTTTCGGGTCTGACAGTCGAATCAAACGGCCCGGCTCTCGGTTTAGGAGAACTTTGCGGAATCCATCTCCGTGATGGAAAACGTGTCATGGCCGAAGTAGTCGGTTTCCAAAACGACCATCTTATCTTGCTGCCGCTGGAGCACATCGATGGTATATCACCCGGTGATTCCGTGTCTTCACGCGCTACTGTTCGTAATATTGCTCTCGGCGAAGATGTGCTTGGCAGAGTATTGAACGGACTGGGAAAACCTATAGATAACAAAGGACCACTGACTGGGACGGACAAAAAGGCCTTAGATGCAAGCAGCCCCCCACCTTTGAGTCGTGAAAAGATTACCCGTCCACTGGCTTTAGGGATCAGGTCAATTGATGGATTATTAACTTGCGGCAAGGGACAACGAATAGGAATTTTTTCAGGCAGCGGAGTAGGTAAAAGTGTACTACTCGGCGATATTGCAAATTCGAGTGAGGCGGATGTCAATATCGTTGCATTAATAGGAGAACGCGGCCGAGAGGTTCGTGAATTTCTCGAGTCGAATCTTGGCTCCGGGGGCCTGGCCCGCAGTGTTGTTATTGTTGCAGCATCGGACTGCCCTCCAATCCAGCGTGTCAAGGCGGCATTCGTAGCTGTTACAATTGCCGAGTATTTCAGAGATAAAAACAAAAATGTTTTATTTATGATGGACTCGCTCACCCGTTTCGCCCACGCCCAGCGTGAAATAGGTCTTGCCGCTGGTGAGCCTCCGACAACAAAGGGCTATTGTCCAAGTGTTTTCTCACTGATGCCAAGACTAATCGAACGTCTGGGATGCTCCAAAAACGGAAGTATAACCGGTATTCTCACTGTTCTGGTTGAGAATGACGATTTGTCCGATCCCGTTGCCGACAGTGCCAGAAGCCTGCTGGACGGGCATATCGTTCTATCAAGAAAACTGGCCGAGAGAGCACATTATCCTGCTGTGGATATCCTGCAAAGTGTAAGCCGATTGATGCCTGCAGTGACAACCAAAGAGCACAAACTCGCGGCACAGAAACTCAAAGAAATATATGCTATTTATAATGATGCTCAGGACTTGATAAACATTGGGGCGTTCTCATCAGGCAGCAACAGACGTATCGACGGAGCGATAGCCCTGATCGACAGGATTAGTGGCTTCCTGATACAGCCTGTCCGGGATAGAACAAATTTCAATGAAACGATCAGGCTAATGACTTCCATTACACGGGCATGGGACGAGCTTTTAGGTTCCCAGTGATATAATAATTAAAATACCAATCGTATGTTGAGTATAAAAGTGGAAATTAAATGAAACGGTTTGTATGGCGGTTGCAGCGCGTCCTCGACATAAGAGAAAAAGAGGAACAAAAAAAAACAGCAGAACTGCTTGAGTTGACTGATAAATTAGCCGTCACAAGAGGACAACTGCTGATAGAAAAGAAAAAAATAGAAAACATAATCAACAGCATAAAAAGTGAAAATCCCAGGAAACGTTTGGGTAGGCAGGAATTCTTTCTGACATATTCCTGCATAAGTAATAAGAAAATTAATAAATTAAAAGAAATAATCGGCTATTTGGAACTGCAGCAAAAAGAAAAAATTGCGGAAGTCCTGAAAGCCAAAAGATCCAAAGAAGGATTGAAAAGATTACGGACCGAAGCAAAATTGCAGTTTATCAAGGAACAGGAAAAATACGAGCAAAAAGAATTGGATGATGGTTCAACAATTTCATTTGTCAGAAACCATTGAATTTAGGAGAAAACCTGTGAACAAAAAACTGATAATAATAGCATCGGCGTTGGGATTGGTAAGCTTCGTCGGAGCATTCGCATTCTCGTGGTTCATCAAGTCGTCACCGACGGATATCTCCGGCGATCCCAATCAACCACTGCAATCCACTGCAGAAGATGAGATTAAACCGCTGCAATCGAAGATTAACACAATAACCGCCACTGATTCCATATCTGTTGAAACGACAAAATCTCTGACTGAACAGCAACTCAAGAACCTAATTCATGATCTTCGAAAAAAGATGCAGGATTATGACAATAAACTACATGCCCTTATGGTGCAGGAACAGAGATTACAGGTGGCACAGAATGTTTTAAAGGAAGACATCGAAAAGCTTCACAATCTACAGATTCAGCTTTCATCAATAACCGCCGATCTTAAAAGCGAACGTGACAAACTGCTAAACAGCAGACTTGAGATCGAAAAGAACGAACAAACGAATCTCGCATTAATAGCAGCTACCTATGACAAGATGGAAACAAGCAGCGCCAGTAAAATATTGACCAATATGTGCTCATCCGAATCTACAAAAGGACAGAATGCAGAATCTGACGGCACAGACAGCCTGGACGATGCCGTTAAGATTTTATATTTTATGACCGAACGGACTAAGGCGAAACTGCTGGCCGAACTGGCTATATCAGAGCCGAAACTTGCTGCGTTTTTAAGCCAGAGATTAAAAGAAATAGTTGAGGTAAATTAGTTCCATGGATATAGCGACTATTGTAGGAGTAGTTCTTGGTTTTATGGTTGTTGTCGGTGCCATTGTTATCGGCGGCGGCTGGCAGTCGTTTGTACACATTCCTTCCCTGGCAATAACGATAGGAGGTATGTTATGCGCCACCCTTATACACTTTTCTCTACCTCAGTTTCTCGGAATATTTTCTGTAGTTAAAAAAACTATCGTAACTAAAATACCACCGCCGTCCGAACTGATTCAGAACATGGTGAACTTTGCAGCTATCAACAGACGCGACGGCGCACTGGCCCTGGAGCAGGAGATTCCTAAATTAAGCGATTTATTTTTCATCAAAGGTTTACAAATGCTTATTGACGGTCAGGAATCCGAGTCAATAAGAGACCTTTTGTCTCTTGAAATCGAATATCTTCGAGAGCGCCATTCAACGGGAAAGAAGATTCTGGAGTTTATGGGTGCGGCCGCCCCCGCTTTCGGGATGGTAGGCACTCTTATTGGATTGGTCCAGATGTTAAAAAACCTGTCCTCACCTGACCAAATCGGCGCGGGAATGGCCGTCGCCCTGCTTACCACTTTCTATGGAGCATTTTCGGCTAATTTGATTTTTATTCCGCTTGCAGGAAAACTGGGAATCTATTCCAAAGCGGAAGCCACAGCAAAGGAAATGATTTTGGAAGGCGTATGCTCTATCGCTCAAGGTGATAGTCCGACCGTTATTCGGGAAAAAATGCAGGCATTTGTGTCCCAAAGCAGAAGAGAAGAAGTTAAGGCTACTATATAATGGGACGTAATAACAAACAGGCCGAATCCGATGAAGCTCCAGGCGCACCGGAATGGATGGTAACTTTTAGTGATTGTATGACTTTGTTACTGACATTCTTTGTGCTGCTTCTTTCTTTTTCGTCCTTCGATAACAGAGTATTCCGTAAATTGAAGGTAATTTACTCTACAGGCCTGACCAATATTATCCCGTCAATTCGAAGCGACAGAGATGCTCTAATGTATATTTCCCCCATCCATCCTTTGAATGAACTCGAAAAAGGCAGCGAGAAACCAACCCTGGCCACAGGAAATGAGGATGGCTTTTTAAAAGATTCAGGACCGTTAAATTTTAATAAAGGCATTGTATTTGTCTTTCCATCGAAAAACCTCTTTTGGGGCAGAGGGATAGCTATATCCACCGACGGCCGTCATACCATGGATAAAATTGCACAATTTCTCTCGGAAATTCCCAACCGGATAGTCATAAGCGAAAACGGAACAAAAAAAGAACAAGCCGGAGATTCACTGGGACTACAGCGGGCATGGTCGGTAATGAACTATTTGACAGACAAACACAACCTCGATAAAAAGAGATTTAGTATTTCATCGATAAGCACCCTTCCTCAGGAAAATAACGACGGTTCTTATCCGGATTCTGCTAAAGCAAACTCCGACCGTATCGTTGAAATTGTATTGTTGTCACGGAATATATACAATTGAAACTTCAACGCAAAACAACTGAAGAAGAAGGTCCAAAGGTTCCGGGGTATATCGTTACTTTCTCGGATATGGTTACCCTTCTGCTGACATTCTTTGTGATGTTGCTGACCCTGGCCGATGTTCAGGATCCCGAGCTTTTCGATAAAGGTCGTGATTCCTTTATTGAATCACTCAGATATGTAGGACTTGGTTCACTTTTCGGAAGGCAGCAGATGCCCCAATTGGGCAGTATTAAGAATAAATACTACATACCCAATCCTGATGATACACCCAACAGCAGAAGTATCGATGCAAAAGCAGAAGATTTACGCCGAATCTTCGAAGAGCTAAAAAAGTCAATGACCACTATGTCCTCAGGAATATCGGCTGAAAGAGCTGACTTTTCAGTTGTTAATGTACATTTTTCAGCCGGTACGGCTGAACTCGATGATAATGCAATCAGATTTCTAACGGAATTTTGTCGTGACTTACAACTCAGTGCCGGCAGGAAACCCGGCATATTATATGTCCTCGGTCTGGCTCCCGATGAAAAGACCGAGAAAGAACAGTGGTTGCTTTCAGCAAAACGTGCAGAGGCCGTGGCTCAGTTTCTCCGGCATAATCTTGATTCGGCCCCCAACCTGCAAAGTAATCAAGATCTCGCAAGTCCAATGTCTAAATGGTCGGTACATTCATGGGGAGCCGGGCCGGGTGGAGACTGGACAGGACCGGACAGCTTAATGTCCAAACGCTCGCAGATATTAATCACCGTTCTAAAATAAAGTGATTAATTTATACGCCTGTTTAGTTTTTCAACAAATAATCCGACAATATCTCCTATTATCGAACCAAAATAGTCAATTCAAGTGCATAAACAAGCATTTTTACATTTCGGTACAATATTTGCTCTTATATCAATAAGGATTGTTCTACGTACAGAATAAATTGTGATATTAAATACAATGCCCGGAGTTAAACCGGTATGTTTGATAACCTGACCGGAACTAAGAAAAAAATTATTGTCTTTTTGGCAACAATTTCCTTGGGCGGTAGTTTATTCGTATTTCGCTCATCTCAATCCGCAACAAAAGCAATGGAGCCGGAAAATTCGATAACTGATCCATGTCAGCCATCGAAAACGACCGAGTCTAATATAAAATCCCTATTTGAAAATGACACGAGCCTTTCTGATAATTCAGGTTACGGCGCCGGCGACGGTGAACTTTATACCAGAACAATACTTGCCGTATTATTTGTGATTGTTCTTGGCATAGCAGGAGTATATGTTTCAAGAAAACTTTTACCGAAATTAACCAACTTGCCGGGCAAAAAGATACATATTATAGAAACAGTCCATATCGGACCGCGCAGAGCCGTTCATCTGCTTGAAATAGACAACAGGCGATTTCTAATCGGCAGCACAAATGAAAACATTAGCACATTAGCCGACTTAAATCCGACATTGATGGATCTGTCGGCCCATGAAACAGACATTAATTTTGAGAAAATACATGATCAATAAACATATCAAATTCGGTTTTATGACTTTTTTTATTTTAATACCGGCCGGATTAGGCTTTGGCCAGAACACAAATGCCTTGAATCGTGTTCCTAACGCCGACCTATCCGCCATGGGAATACAGCAGCCCCAATTGCCGAGCATGTCTGTTAATTCTTCCAACCCTGCAAACACTGTCCCGAGTATTACCGACCTCAAGACCCTGATAGACAAAGCAATGACTACCGAGGAAACGAATAAAGATTGGTCAACTCCGGTAAAACTTGTAATTATCTTTAGTGGTCTGGCGATCCTGCCAAGTCTGTTAGTGATGATGACATCTTTTACAAGAATTGTAATTGTCCTTTCATTTGTTCGCCGTGCTTTGACCACCCAGACTATCCCCCCTACTATTGCAATTATAGGCCTGGCTTTGTTTCTGACCCTGTACACAATGGCGCCAACATTTGAAAAAATCAATACCAACGCAGTCCAGCCTTATCTTCAGGATGCAATTGATTTTCAGACAGCCGGAATCAGGGCCAGTGACTGCCTCAAGGAATTTATGCTAAGGCAGAGCCGGGAAGCGGATTTGGCCCTCTTCGTAAAAATGGCCAAGATCGAGCCGCCGAACAGCCTTATGGATATTGATATGCATATCGTTATTCCGGCCTTTATTATCAGTGAATTCCGAACGGCGTTCGAGATAGGCTGTCTTTTGTTTATTCCTTTCCTTCTGGTGGACATGGTCATTGCGGGCGTCCTTCTCAGCGCCGGTATGATGATGTTGCCTCCGGCAATGATTTCGCTGCCTTTTAAGCTCATATTATTTATCCTCGTCGATGGCTGGGGATTACTGGCTAAAAGTATCAGCCTAAGTTTCAACTGACCTTAAAGTGAATACAGAAATTTGGCTCCTGCGATGTCGGAGCCGTAAAACAGGACACAATTATGGATAGTGGTTTTGTAGTTTATCTCGGTCGTCATACACTTGAAACAGCTTTGATATTATCTGCTCCAATTTTGATTACCTGTCTGGTTGTCGGTTTGGTTGTAACATTGCTCCAGGCGGTCACTTCCATACGTGATATGACCTTAACCATAGTCCCCAAGCTGTTGGCGGTCGGTGCAGTAATGCTGATTTGCGGGAACTGGATGCTCCAGATCATGCTGAGCTTTGCCAACGAGATATTCGGCCATATCCAGCATATTGGACGCTGAGAATATATGGCGCCGATGATTGAAAAACTGCTTGGGGTGGTGATGGTGCTGACAAGAATATCGGCGTTCTTTCTGGTCATCCCGGTTTTTAGCTGGAAGAGCATTCCCGTTAGAATTAAAGTTTCAATGACTCTGCTGTTGACGATTTTCTTTTCAATGATCACTCCTTTTCCTGTCGATACCGGGCGAATCTCCAACATCGAAGCAATATTACTGATTTCAAATGAAGCAGTTTATGGACTGGCCCTCGGCTTAATTGTTTCTTTTATATTCGCCGCTATTAAAATCGGCGGGCGTATCGTTGAACGGGAGATGGGTTTCGCTATGGCCGAAATCCTGGATCCATTGACCGGAGAAACAACTCAACCGCTCAGCAGCCTGCTGGAGATGATATTCATTTTACTTTTTCTAAGTGCCAATGGCCATCACTTATTATTGTTAGTCATTTCTAAAAGTTATGAGTCATTTCCCGCCGGCAGCATCCCTACGATACCCGTTCTTACCGGTGGCTTAATACAGGCCGGTTCAGCAATGCTGGTTGCCGGTCTGAAATTATCCGCACCAATACTGGCGGCTTTTTTGTTATTAATGGTCGTCCTGGCTATATTAGCCCGCATGGTACCGGAGATAAATATCCTTTTTATCAGCCTGCCGATGCGCGTTGGAATGGGATTTTTAATGATGACGATTTTTTTGCCTTTCTTTAGCTCATTTTTGACCGAATTTGCCGAGTTGATGAACAAATTATTGCCTGTGTAAGCATTTTATTATTTTGTGAGTATAGCTGGAAGCCGCCGCTTGTTGCATAACAGTTCCAGCTAAATTCGGAGCCTGATCATGCCGGAGCAGACAGTAGCTGAAAAGACAGAACAACCGACACCAAGAAAATTAAAGAAAGCCAAAAAGAAAGGCCACGTTCCGCAGAGCCAGGAGCTGACCTCCATCGCCACGCTTTTAGTATTGATAGCAATGGTCGCCTTATCAGGTCCGAATCTTCTCCAATGGTTCGAAACGGAAATAAAGCAGGCAATGTCCTGTGAAAACGCCGTCTTTTCCAATTCACAGGTTTTTCTCGGCTTTGCCTGTAAAAAAATAATCGATTCGCTGCTCATTATGTTTCCAATTCTTCTGGCCCTTGTAGCCGGTTCGGTCCTTGCAGGGATCGCCGTGAGCGGCCTGAATTTCTCGACGGAAGCTATAGAATTAAAATTCGATCAGATTAATCCGGTGGAAGGCTTCAGGAAACTTGTTAACGCCCGATCTATGGTAAGATTGCTAACATCGATATTAAAACTCCTTTTTGTCACGATCATCGTTTGTTTTTACCTTAAAAATAAACTCGATACACTCGCCGGTCTGAGATGGGCCTGGACGGGGCAAATGATGACAATTATCTCTAAGATGATCCTCGGCCTGCTGATACGTATCGGCGTCGCCCTTCTTATTATCGGTTTTGCCGATGTCCTGTACCAAAAATGGAAGTACATACAGGACCTGAAAATGACGCGCCAGGAAGTCAAGCAGGACCATAAAGACGTAGAAGGTTCGCCTGAGCTTAAACGTCGAATCCGGACGGTCCAGTTCCAAATGGCTTTGAAACGAACCCTGCAGGAAGTTCCAAAAGCTACCGTTGTTCTTGTCAACCCGACACATGTAGCCGTCGCCCTGCGCTACGATTCCAAAAAGATGGATGCGCCGGTAATGGTGGCCAAAGGAGCGGACCATCTGGCGGAAAAAATCCGTGAAATCGCACGGGCTTACGGCGTTCCCATCATCAGGAAACCGGAACTGGCCAGGACAATATACTCAACCGTCAAGCCCGGCAATCCCATACCGGAGCATTTATATGTTGCCGTGGCACAAGTACTGGCTATGATTTATCGTCTGCGGCACAAGAAAAAATAATCCCCTCAATGGCCATGGCCAATCACGGACGCTGCCCTGGGCTAAAAACTTGTCCTGAGCGCAGTCGAAGGATTGGCTTTGTTTAGATTCGAATTGGCTTTGTTTTTGACTCGTCGAAATGCCGGGTTTCTGCCATAATCTTTTTATTTCAAAGAGCTTACGCTAAATTTCCTATTTTGAAATTGGCTTTGTTTTTCATTTTTTCTTCTGTTTGCTGCCCTCAGTTTTCCGTCTTCCGTCTTAAATTTGGCTTTGTTTTTTCAAATTTGTTCTGAATCCATGAGTTTAGAGTTTCTGATTTAGTGCTTCGGATTTCCGGCCGCAGGCCGGCGAATTGGGTTTGTTTTTAATCCCGCATAACCTCAAAATTCCGACTTTTCACCATATTCTATTGTTTTCAAAGAGCTTACGCAAAATTACCCATATTAACATTGGCTTTGTTTTTCATTTTTTCTTCTGTTTGCTTCCCTCAGTTTTCCGTCTTCCGTCTTAAATTTGGCTTTGTTTTTTCAAATTTGTTTCTTGCCTCAAAAAGCAGGTTTTTCTGTGGTTTTGCCCAATTCGGCCTCGCTTAGGGTAAACTCTTAACTTTGAACTTTTAACTTTACACTTTGAACTCTTGATTTGCTCTCCGCTCCGTATTTGATGTGATTTTCTTTATATGCTAAATACCAAATACTACATACTAAATACTATTCTATCCAAAAACGGCCTTAATACAACCAAAATCCCATTTTTCAGAGAAAAATGACGTTTACTTGTGACTCATATTAAGTTCGTTGTTCATGGTTCATTGTTCGTAGCGGGTGGTTCGTTTACCCCGTGAGATGGTGGCTTTTGCCTATCTCACGTGGCGAATTGCGTATTGCGTATTGCGTATAATTTTAACGTTAATGTCTTTCGTGTTATAAAAGGTACGTAGTCCTTTTGACTAATCAAAAGGACTACGAGCATAATATTAACAAACATGATTGTTTTGTTATGACTTCGGTATAATGCTCTCTGTTTTCCGAAGCAAATTCGCTGATGAATTAATCAACTACTCTGGGTCTCTGTGCCGTTTGTTGGTGATTTGTGGTTCGAGAATCAAGGAAGAAAATAGATGACGAATTGTTCTTAATGCACGCTGTCTTATATGATCCGCATACGTAAAGCGCGGACTTGTGGCTAAGCTACGCACATTACGTACGAGCATGTTATATAATATCACTGAAAGTTATTGTAGAATCTTTAAGATGCTGTGTGTTTGTTTCAATACAATCTATTAGCGTTGCTCGTCCCTCGTCTTTCGTAGAAATTATACGCTAAACCCTGTCCAGATTCTTCGGCTCCATCCCGATTAATGTTGGGATTCCACTAAGAAACTGTCGCTTCGACAGACTTTATGATAACGCTTTAGGTGTTACAAAAGGTGCATAGTCCTTTTGATTAGTCAAAAGGACTACGAGCATAATATCATTCAATCATAAATTCTTGATTCTGTGTTCTGAATTCTATATTTAGTGTTCTTGTCGTTGTGGTCTGTACGTTATACCCTAACCCATGCTCTCTGTACCCTGTCCGCTGCACGCTAATTTTTATCGCTTCCAGCGGAGGGCTTTGAGTTCTTCTTCTGTTCTAATATATTTGACCGAGCCGTCGTTGAGTAAGACACAGCCACCTTTGGGATCATGATTGTCGAAGGTAAACAGCTCTGGTCCGCCGTGCTGGTTCCAGCCAGCTTTTGTTTCGAATAATAGCACCATATCGCCCGGCGAATCCGGCCGGCAATTCGGATTCATCGCATAAAAGCTTTTCAATTCATTTGTGTTTGGAGCGACATGTGGTAACCTATCGAACTTATGAAAATAATACTTATTGATGGTGTGGGGCTTCATTATTAAGTCACACCATGCATTAGGGGGGGTATATATTAAATCACTATTTTGAAATGAATCTTTCATATACTTGTTATATAGACGCAATCGGTACCACAGGTTTTTCATGTGAGCGGCACATTTTACTCGTAACTCAATTTGTTGAACCTTAGGTGTAAGTTCCCTCAGGCTTTCTAAGCCATCTTTATATTTAATGCGAAGTTTTTCCTTCGTTAATATAGAAAAGTCGTTATATATAATTTTCAGTGTCATTAGATGCTCGTTTTTTTGGTAGCAAGTTACCTGAGCTTCGCTTTTCTGGCGAATATCATCGCTATAACAAGTCGGTTCCGATTCTCTTTTATTTATTTCCTGCGCAAAGGCATTGATGTATTTCTCATTTTCGATAACTATTGTGTTTTCCGATTGTAAGTACTTTTTTTCTTCGTCGCTTATCAGGCTCTGCTGACCCTCAAATGGAAAGAAGAACTCGAACATTGAAGGCTGATAATGTATCTCAAGTTTTGTACAGGTTGCCAAATCAAGGACGGGGACAGGTTTTGGAGAGAGAATCGCATCACGTACTTCTTCCACTTCTTCAATTTCCTCATCAGAATAAAATTTTTCTCCGCCATAGGGAATTTTTAAATTATCAACTACACAACTCAATACTTTTTCACTTATAGTTCTCCGTCGTGAATATATAATTACAACTTCTTCATCTCTTTGTCGTAATTTTTCACAAATATAATTAAAGTCCAGTACTCTTCCGGAAGGCTTTGTGAGATTAGAATCTGTACCGTTATTTAAGTTGCGGGATTTTTCAGATTCTTCAAATAGATTGATAAATATTTCCGGGAGATTGCCTTCATAATATCCAATCTCGATAGCTATTTGTGTGGCGTAAACAAGATTTTGCAAAGGTTCTATTAAATCAAACCTACTCCTCCCATAAACAGGCACGGAAAGTAATAAAGATTCTGTTCTCTTTT
>Ga0315548_1001771_pt1 | contig 17572 bp, 17 predicted proteins | sample SalMarSW160110MG_2_FD_202540 | JGI IMG/M metagenome (GOLD analysis project Ga0315548, IMG submission 202540) | Salt marsh sediment microbial communities from the Plum Island Ecosystem LTER, Massachusetts, United States - Salt Marsh Sediment SW1601-110 ...
CTTTCCCTGATTAAAGGAATGGCGCACATTACCGGCGGCGGCCTGGTTGATAATATCCCCCGCGTGCTGCCGGATGGCCTTTCTGTCCACCTGGATAAGGAGGCTTGGACAGTTCCGCCGATATTTAAACTGATTCAGGAGAAGGGCAACGTTGACCCGAGCGAGATGTTCCGGGTGTTCAATATGGGCATCGGCATGGTGCTCATCTGCGCGCCGGATAACGCTGCCCAGCTCAAGGAGAAGCTACCAGAGGCCACAGTTATCGGAGAAGCGGTGAAGCAGGCAGGAAAGGTGAGGGTGGTTATAGATTAAGTTAAAGGTAACTAGAGACAGGAGAAGAAAGGAGTTTCCATGCGGGCCATTATCAGCGTTTCGGATAAAGCGGGGGTAACTGATTTTGCCAGGGGTCTGAGCGATTTGGGGTTTGAGCTCTTCAGCACTGGCGGCACCAAGAAGGCAATAGCGGAAGCCGGTGTGCCGGTGAAGAGCATATCTGATATTACCGGCTTCCCCGAGATACTCGATGGCAGAGTGAAAACGCTGCACCCGATGGTGCACGGCGGACTGCTCGCCAGGCGCGATATTCCGGCGCACATGGCGGAGTTAACCAAAAATAAAATCGAACCCATTGACCTGGTGGCGGTCAACCTCTACCCGTTTGTGCAGACGGTTGCCAGAGAAGGGGTTACCCTGGAAGAGGCGCTGGAAAATATAGATATCGGCGGGCCGACGATGATAAGGGCGGCGGCCAAGAACTTCCCCAGCGTCATCGTCGTCGTTGACCCGGCAGACTATCCGGCGGTTCTGGAAAAGCTGGGCAGGGGCGCTCTACCCCAGGAAGAACGCCGTAAACTGGCGCAGAAAGCATTTCAGCATGTGGCAGCGTATGATACCGCCATCGCCCAGTACCTGAGGCAGGGCGAGGAGGGCTTCCCCGATGAGGTGACCATCGCCATGAAAAAGCGCTACGGCCTGCGCTACGGAGAAAACCCTCACCAGATGGCCGCCTTCTATGCCGAGCAGACCGTCGGGGGCAGCCACGATACCGGCATCACCTGGGCGGAACAGCTCGGCGGCAAGGAACTGTCCTATAACAATATTCTGGATGCCGATGCCGCCTGGGGCACGGTCATTGACTTTGCCGCACCCACCGTGGCCGTCATCAAGCATACCAATCCCTGCGGTCTGGCCAGCCATGACAATCTCGCCGAGGCGTACCGCCGGGCATTCAGCGGCGACCCCGTGGCGGCCTTCGGGGGCATCGTCGCCGTAAACAGGGCCGTTGACCTGGCTACGGCGGAGGAAATAAAGCCGACTTTTTACGAAATCGTCATTGCCCCTGAATATGAGGCCAAGGCGCTCGAGGTGCTGAAGCGCAAGAAGGACCTGAGAATTTTAAAAGCGGCGCTGCCGCCGTCTTACGGCGTATCTCATGAGGGATATCTGGATATCCGGCGCGTGCGGGGAGGTTTCCTCGTTCAGAGTTCGGACTCTCTGGCCGAGGACAGCGTGACCCTGAAGACGGTGACCAAACGTGCTCCTACCGAGGCTGAGGTCAAGGACATGCTCTTCGCCTGGCGCGCGGTAAAGCACATAAAGTCCAACGCCATCGTGCTAACTAAAGACAAAACGCTCATTGGCATGGGCGCCGGCCAGCCCAGTCGAATCGTCAGCGCTCAAATCGCCAGAGAGAAGGCGGGGGAGAAGACGAAGGGCAGCGTGCTCGCCTCCGACGCCATGTTTCCCTTCCCCGACGTGGTGGAGGAGGCGGCGGAGGGAGGCGTTACCGCCATCATCCAGCCCGGCGGCTCCATCAGAGATGAAGACTCCATCAAGGCGGCGGATAAATACAATATCGCCATGGTGTTTACCGGAGAGAGGCATTTTAAACATTAGAATTAAAAGCGAGAGATGATGTATGGCTGATGCGGTAATAGTGGTTGATATGCTCCGGTGTTTTATGGAGCCGGGAAACCCGCTTTACGCCGGGGAAAAGGCCCGCGAAATCATCCCGAACGTGCAGAAATTGCTGGAGCGGGAACTGGCCCGGGGGTCAAAGATATTCTTCATCTGTGATAACCACGACCCCGATGACCTCGAATTCAAGATGTTCCCGCCGCACTGCATTGCCGGCACTCCGGAGGCGGAAGTGATTCCGGAGCTGGCCGGGTATCCCGGAGAGATAATCCCCAAAAAGCGCTACAGCGGCTTTTTCAACACTGACCTTGAAGCAAGGCTTAAAGAATTGAAACCGGATACATTGATAATCTGCGGCGTGCTGACCGATATCTGTGTGCTTCATACGGCGGCGGATGCCCGCAATCGCGATTATCCGGTGGAGGTGCCCGTTGACTGTGTAGCCTCGCCGGACGAAAAGGCGCACCAGTTTGCCCTGGAGCACATGGAGAAGGTGCTGGGGGCGAAGCTGACCGGTGTTGGAGGGTAGCCGGATGAAAAAGCCCGAGTTCAAGCCGAGCCAAGCGGTGCTTTCCGGGGAGACCGCGGACATTTATTTTGCCCGCACCATCGAGGTACTGCGCCGCGAGGGGCTGAATCCGGTGGCCACCATGGAGGTCTTTTCCAGTCGGGCGGGAATGCTCTGCGGCATGGAAGAGGCCAAGGCACTGCTGGACCGGGCCTTGCCCAGGGACAGGCGCGAGGTATGGGCGCTCGACGAGGGCGAATCAATGGACACCAGGGAAGTGGTGCTGCGCATCACAGCGCCGTACCAGAGCTACGGCCTTTACGAAACCGCCTTATGTGGCATCTTGTCTCACTGCAGCGGCTGGGCCACGGCGGCCAGAGAGGTCGTCGCTGCCGCCCGCGGCGTTCCCGTCATCAGCTTCGGGGCGCGTCACGTCCATCCATCGGTGGCGGGCATTCTGGATTACTCGGCGATTGTGGGCGGCTGCGCTGGCTGCTCCAGCGCGGCTGGGGCCAATCTCGCCGGCGTAGCGCCGGCAGGCACCATGCCACATGCCCTGATTATCGTTATGGGAGACACGGTCAGGGCGACCGTTGCCTTTGATAAATACATGCCACCCGAGGTGCCGCGCGTTTCACTGGTTGATACCTTCAAGGATGAAGCCGAGGAGAGCCTGCGCGTGGCTGAGGCACTCGGGGAAAAGCTGAACAGCGTCCGGCTGGACACCCCCGGAGAGCGGGGGCGGGTCACCGATGACCTGGTGAAAGAGGTGAGAGCCAGACTGGACCTGGCCGGATTCAAGAAGGTGAAGATATTCGTCAGCGGCGGCCTGGACCCGGAACGCATCGCCTATTTTCTGAATAGCGGTGCTCCGGTTGACGGCTTTGGCGTCGGCAGCTATATCAGCGGTGCCAGGCCGATTGATTTTACCGCCGACCTGCACGAGATAGAGGGCAGGCCGATTGCCAAGCGGGGGAGGATACCCGGCATAACGCCGAACCCGAGGCTCAAGCGCGTGATGTAGGGGAAAGATAAGGCTGGTTTGTTCATTCGGCAGATTTAATCGTCTTGAGGCGCAGCACCTTTCGGGTGGCCGCGGTCACCTTCGTCCGTTCGTCAATGCGCCAGCCAACGACCCAGATGACCTGCTCGGGTGAGCAGACAATCGGTACCCGCCGTCGCCAGGCACGCGGTATCTTGCTATCTATCATGAACTCGTTTAATTTCTTGGGCTGGCTCATGCCGAGGGGCTGAAACCGGTCGCCGGGACGGCGCGGGCGCATGGTCAGTTTATCTCCCGTGTGGTCAAAGTCGAAGTATGCGGTATAAATGTTTCCCTCTTCTTCAACCGGCTTTTGCTTGATAACATCGGCCACTACATGCCAGCCGGGCAGCGCTGTGGTGCCCGGTATCTGTAAATCACGTTCGTTTTCGATAGACGGGAATGGTGATAAAGCGGCGGGGTCGCTGCCCAGGAGATAGCGGTCATACTCGATGGTGAAGGTCAGCCCATCGGGCAGGGTAACGACCTTTCCCGCTGACTTATGCAGTGCGGCCATGATTTCCTCAATATGTCGTCTCTCAATATCCATCAGGTTGCCGAGCAGTTTTTCGATAGCTGACCTCAGGAGGTGGTGCTGTAAAGCCGCCGGCAGCTTGCTAAAATTTTCTTTGTCCAGAATCACCGTGTCTCCCTGTTCTTTTAAGAGATGGCGCCCCAGCTTCAAGGCGTCTTCTTCCAGAATCGCCAGGTCATCGGCAGCGATGCGGGCGGTGCGGAGCAGGGCATCGGTCACCTGCGGGTTATAGCTCTCGAGCAGGGGGATAAGCTGCTGGCGTATCTTGTTCCTCAGCGGTGAACCCGATAGATTTGACGTATCAAGGCGGGGCCTCAACCGGTATCGGCGGCAGTGAGCTGCCGTCTCTTTTCGGCTTACCTCCAGCAGCGGCCGAATCACGGTCAGGGCAGCCTTACCAAAATGCAACTGGCTGGAAGGCTGCAGTCCTCTCAGCCCCCGCGTGCCGCTGCCCCGAATCAAGTGCATCAGGATGGTCTCAACATGGTCGTCAAGGGTGTGTCCCACCGCCACGGAATCAGCCCCGGTCGCCTCCGCAACTTCGGCCAGAAAGCTATAGCGGACTTCACGTGCCGCCTCTTCCAGAGAGAGAAGCCTGCTTTTCTGGTAGGCCTTCACGTCGCGCCGTTCCACAGTACACGGTAAATCAAACTTCCGCGCCAGTCCGGCCACGTAACTGGCATCGGCATCAGACTCAGCACCGCGGAGCCGATGGTTGAGGTGGGCCACGTGCAGCGTGATGCCAAGTCTATCCCGCAGGCCGAGCAGAATATGCAGCAGGCAAACCGAGTCCGGCCCGCCGGATACCGCCACCACCAGTTTCCCTCCCTCCGTTATCAGGCGGTGCCCCCTGATGAATTTGAGCACCCTGTCGGGTAATGCGACCGTAAGCGTCTTTTTCATCGTGCCACCGGTAACCTAATTTGATTTCAGAATAAGCCTGGTGCGGTGAATTGATTTCGGGAGTTCGGCAAACCCCAGAGCGGCGGCGACCTGCTCGGGCCTGCCCGAACCGCTGCTGTCGCAGCGCAGCCTCATCCCGATAATGCAGCGCCCGTCCGGGCAGTCGAGCAGCCAGACATCATCGATTAATTGCCTTAAATCGTAATGTCGCGGGCCGGTATCCCTCTGGTGCTGCCAGGGCAGATGCTCCAGTGAAAGGAGGTTATCAATTGCTGACGCTATCTCCTTCCGTCCCTTCTCCGTTTCCAGCTCAACGGTGTACTCGGCAAAGCGAACCTGCGACTGCAGCGACGGCACGGTCTCGCCAACTGGGACCACCTGAAGAACCTCAAAGCCGGCGGGCAGTTGCTGGTTTACCGCCGCGGTGAAGAAATGCGGGGAGGCCTGCCTGGTCAGGGCGACATCCATGAGTTCGGCTTCGCTGGTGACGCCGACGGCGAGCGGTGCGGCCAGAGAAATTTTGGGGTGGGGATGAAATCCCTCGGAATAGGCCAGCGCCATGCCAGCGCGGTTGAGTGCTCTCTGCCAGAGGCGCATGATATCAAGATGGGAAATGTATTTTACTTCTTCGCCACGACGGTATTTTATACGTAAACGCTGCATTGCCTTCGTATTTCAGGACCGGCCGGATTAGTTTCCCATTATGCCGGGCCAGCCCGGTCGCTGGCACCCGTCTTTTCTTTGGTGAGCAGGATTTTCTCAATCTTGCGGCCGCGCATTTCCGTAATCACCAGCTTCAGACCCTTGTAACGCAGCTGCTCATTCTGTTTCGGGATATGCCCGAGAAGGCAGAGAACGAATCCCGCCACGGTCTCATAGTCACCTTCGGGCAGGTCAAGCTCCATCTCTTCGTTCACTTCCTCGATGCGCATGCTGCCGTCAACCTGGAAGGTGTACTCGTTGATGACCTCGAAATCTTTTTCCACCTCCGCCAGCTCATCGCCCACCGGGCCGACGATTTCCTCGACCAGCCGGGTCAGGCTGACGATGCCGGCGGTGCCGCCGTACTCATCGACGACGACGCACATGCGGAAGTTCTTATCTCGCATTTCGGCAAAAAGGTCGTTGATGCGCTTGGACTCCGGGGAGAAGTAGGCGGGGCGGACCAGCTCGTCAATGATACCATCTTTGTCAAATCCGTCTTTCGCTCGGGCCATGAGCACGTCCTTGACGGAGAGGATGCCAACCACGTTGTCCATGTTTTCCTGGTAGACGGGGAAGCGGGAGAGGGGCGACTCGGCATATAAGGCCAGGAATTCAGATACTTTGGCGCCCTGTTCGATGGCGACGACCTCTGGTCTTGGGACCATGACCTCGCGGACGGGACGGTCGCCGAAGTCGAACACCTTGTGCAGCATATCGGCCTCGGCTTCCTCCACCGTGCCCTCTTTTTCCCCCATGGCGATCATGGTGCGGATTTCCTCCGGGCTGGCGATGTATTTTGAGACCGGCGTACCGCCGACCAGTCTGGTAAAGCCGATGGCTATCCAGCTCAGGACGACAACGATGGGCATGAAGAGCCAGGAAAAGAGTTCCAGCGGGCGGACGAACAGCGTGGAGAGTTTCTCCGCATGCTGGGTGGCCAGTGTCTTGGGCGTCGTCTCGGCGAAAATCAGGAGCACGACCGTCACGCCAGCCGTGGCGATAAGGACGCCGTGCTCTGGCAGGACGGCGATAACCAGCGCGGTGGCCAGTGCCGCCGCGGCGGTATTGACCAGGTTGGTGCCCAGCAGGACGGTGGAGAGAAATTTTTCCGGGCGGTCGAGCATACGGGCAACCCGTCTTGCTCCTTTCGCCCTGGTGCTGACCATGTGCTCGAGCTTGACGCGCTGCACGGAAAAGAAGGCCGTCTCCGAAGTGCAGAAGAAAGCAGAAAGGATAACACAGATGATAAACAGCACCAGATATAGTAACTCAGTACCTGACATACGCTATCACTCCCGGCCCTTTCGATTCCGGGTTACCCTGTCTTTTGCTTTGCTTTTCCTGGTACGAGCGGTTCGCAGTGCCTCAACCGCCTGTTTTTCTTTGGTGAGCAGGATTTTCTCAATCTTGCGGCCGCGCATCTCCGTAATCACCAGCTTCAGACCCTTGTAGCGCAGCTGCTCATTAACTGCCGGGATGTGTCCCAGCCGGTTCAGGACAAAACCAGCCACGGTCTCATAGTCACCCTCGGGCAGGGCAAGCTCCATCTCTTCGTTCACTTCCTCGATGCGCATGCTACCATCGATTTGAAACGTGTACTCGTTGATGACCTCAAAGTCTTTTTCCACTTCCGCCAGCTCGTCACCCACCTCGCCGACGATTTCCTCGACCAGACGGCTCAGGCTGACGATGCCGGCGGTGCCGCCGTACTCATCGACGACGACGCACATGCGGAAGTTTTTATCCCGCATTTCGGCAAACAGGTCGTTGATGCGCTTGGACTCCGGGGCGAAGTAGGCGGGGCGGACCAGCTCATCGATGGTGCTTTCATTGGTGATGGTGTCCCTGGCTTCGGCCATGAGCACGTCCTTGACGGAGAGGATGCCGACCATGTTGTCCATGTTTTCCTGGTAGACGGGGAAGCGGGAGAGGGGCGACTCGGCATAGAGGGCGAGGAAGTCTGAGATTCGGGCGCCCTGTTCGATGGCGATGACGTCAGGCCTCGGGACCATGACCTCGCGGACGGGACGGTCGCCGAAGTCGAACACCTTGTGCAATAGTTCGGCCTCGGCTTCCTCCACCGTGCCCTCTTTTTCACCGAGGTCAATCATGGTGCGGATTTCCTCCGGCCGGGCTATTGATAATGGGGTCGTGGTGCCGCCGAACAGTCTGATGAAGCCGACGGCTATCCAGCTCAGGACGATGACGAAGGGAGTGAAGAGCCAGGAGAAAAAGGCCAGCGGGCGGGCGAAAAGTATGGAGAGTTTCTCCGCATGCTGGGCGGCAATAGTCTTGGGCGTTGTCTCGGTGAAAATCAGGAGAAAAGCGGTGAGCCCGAGTGTGGCATAGAGCACCCCATGCCCACCCCAGAAGTGAATGGCCAGCGCCGTCGCTATGGTGGCGGCAGCGGTGTTGACCAGCGTGTTGCCGAGCAGCACGGTGGAGAGCAGCTTCTCCGGGCGGGCAATAATCCCGGCGACGCGTTTGGCGCCGCGCACTCTGCTCTGAACCAGATGCTGAACCCTTACTCTCTGCAGGGAAACGAAAGCTGTCTCCGAGCCGGAGAAAAAGGCGGAGAACAGCAAGCAAATGACGAGAACCACCAGGTAGAGGTCAATATTGACCATGAAGACCGCCCCCTTGTGTAAATCATAACATTGGCCTATGGGGGTGTCAAAGGGGCGGAGTAGAAAGAGGAGGGGCGATAAGACTATTTGTCTTCAGAGCCAAACAGGGCCAGCAGTCGTTGCTTTGCCGCCGGGGAAAGGCCGTAGAGGTCTATCTCCTGTTTCAGGTTTTCCATATTCCCGTTGCCGCCAGCATAGCCGTTGACGCGGGCCACGGCCGTGGAATCAGTGAAATCATGGATATCAGGATATATGGCGGTCAGCTCCTTTTTCAGATCGGGGACATTACTCAGGTAATACTTTTGATGATAGTCCTCGGCGAGGTAAAACCTGGAATACGGCACAATCTCGGTGTAGATGGTCTGGTTCAGCTCTGCCTCGCGGCGCGCCTTTGATTCAAGTGCCAGCCGCTTCTGCTCCTCATCGTGATAGAAGATTATTGACTTGTACTGTGCGGAAAGGGACGGCCTCACCGGGTGGTGGCTGTCCCAGAAGACGTCGAGCAGTTCCTCGTACGAGATTCTGGTGGGATCGTAATCAATCTGCACCGTCTCAGTGTGGTCACCCAGGTTATAGTAGGTGGGGTTGTCCTTGCTCCCTCCGGCATAGCCGACTCGCGTTCGTATCACGCCGGGCAGACTCCCGAACCGGGAGTCAGGGCCCCAGAATCAGCCAAGCGAGAACGTGGCCGTTTCTGTTTGCTCTGGTGCCGCCGCATCAATGGGCGGGATGCCTTGTTTTTTCATAACCATAGTTTCATTTTCTGATGAACTCATTGGCTCACTCTCCGTTATCGGCACGTTGCATAAGCCTTCCGCCTGGGCTACGGCCTCAGTTTCGGCCGCCGGCTGGCAGGAAGCCGCCAGTCCGCCGAGACCAAGCAAGAGCAGGATAAACAGCAAACCGTATAGTCCGCTGGTAACTCGCATCATCTATCCTCTTTCTCATCCGCCCTGACAAACTGCAGGGCTATGGAGTTAATACAGTAGCGCATTCCGGTTGGAGGCGGACCGTCCTCAAAAACGTGTCCGAGATGAGCACCGCAGCGCTGACAGAGCACCTCGGTCCGCACCATATTATGAGACGTATCCGCTTCCGTATTTACGCTTTCTTCAGAAGAGGGGGCAAAGAAACTCGGCCAGCCGCTGCCGGAATCATATTTGGCCTCCGAGCTGAACAAAGGGTTGCCACAGCCGACGCAGCGGTAACCCCCCTTTTCTTTCCAGTTATAGTATTTGCCACTGAACGGAGGCTCGGTACCCTTCTTGCGCGCGACCTCATACTGCTCGGGCGTCAATAACTTCCGCCACTCGGCGTCGCTTTTAGTAACTTTTTCCAAAGCCTTTTCCCCTCCCCCGTTCTATACATTCATCATATGGCGGAAAAGCAGGGCGTGTATGTGACTTTTATCGCAAGGGATAGCAGTGGCAATAGAAGAAGATACTTCAAGGAGTAGGAAAGCAGTGTTACAATAAAGCAATATAGCCATAGGAGGGGGGATTATGCCATATCACGAAATGGATTTTGCGGTTTGTAACTACTCTTCTAGAGTGGAATTACGCAAGAAAGTGGTATTACAGTTTCTTGAAGAACAGCCTGGTTTAGGAGGAGGTAGTGAGGCATCGAAATACCGCTATAATGTCGAAACCCTTTTAGATGGCAGGAGAATATATCTAACACGGCCAGCCTACTTAAAGAAAGGGTTTGACTTCCGTATAAACGTTGAAAGAACTACCTTCCAAACCGGACAGGAATATCCTAAGCATGATGATATCTTTGCTGACTTAAGGCTCAAACGGCAAGAGAAACCTGCCCTAATCAGGAGATTATATCAGGCGATGGAGAGAGTTTATAACTGCGAAGACCCAGAGGACATACTGCCAGAATACTCAGATATGAAATTTAATGAAGGACATCCGGTTGACCTTCTACTGAAAGTCATCAAATGGTTTTTAATAGAGCAGGATATTAGAGACTGGAACTATTCAGGTCGGCTGATGTTCAAAAGCGGCATAGCTAAGGTCTTATTTGAATAAAAGTCTAAGACGCGCTTTATCTTACTAGCTGCAAACTGATGTTGATAAGCTCATCTTCTGAGCGCTTTATAGTGAGATCAAGATATTCTTTTGATAATTCGATTCCGATATATTTTCTGCCTAGTCTTAAAGCGGCTATACCTGTACTGCCACTTCCATTAAAAGGATCGAGCACCAAGTCGTTTTCATTAGTTGAAGCCTTTATAATTCTATCTAATAGTGTCAATGGCTTTTGAGTAGGGTGCTTGCCATGTACCTTCTCTTTTGGTTGTGGAGGTGAGATTTCCCACAAATTACGCATTTGCTTCCCATTGCTGATTTCCTTCATCAACTCGTAATTGAAAGTATGCTTACTTTTCTGGTTTTTAGCTGCCCAAATTACGGTTTCTGTTGAGTGAGTAAAATACCTGCAACTGAGGTTAGGTGAAGCATTAGGCTTAAACCAGATAATATCATTCAGAATTTTGAAACCAAGCTGTTGCATGGCAAAGCCCACGGAAAATATTACATGTGCTGTTCCTGATACCCATATAGTGCCATTCGGAGTCAATACTCGCTGGCATTCACTAAGCCAAGCGAGGTTAAATTTATGGTTTTCCTCTATTCCTTGTGATACGTCCCACTTGCCTTTATTCACTGAAACCATTCTTCCGGCATGGCAGGTTATACCGCCATTGGACAAGAAATAAGGGGGGTCAGCAAAAATCATGTCTATTGAATTATGTGGGAATTCGGGTAGTATTTCTAAGCAATCGCCATGAAAGAGCTTTAAAGAACTCCCCTTATTTTCATAATAGGGTTGTAAGCTAATTTCGGAAAGGTTATATCTATCCATTTGCCTTTAATAATACACGGAAACGTGTATTCTGTTAACAGCATTTCTATTTTTTATTATTCACCCGCCGCCGTTGCTGGCCTGTCTCAGGTTATCCAGAATAGCCCGGGTTATTTTCAGCTCATGTCCCTCCTCAAGGCGAAACAGGTAATCGTGGGGGACATTGGCCCTGTGGGCAAGCTCCTCAACCGAGAGGCCGCAGCGCTGGCGCAGTTCCCGGATACCGTCGCCGACACGCCTCGCCTCCATTTCCTGGAGCATAATAACCTCTCTATCCATTAAGTCCTTTGCCAAAGCTTTGCCTCCTCTTAACTAGCACTTGGTGTATCCGCAGGCGGGGCAGATAAAGCACCCTTCCTGGTAAATGAGCATGTTGCTGCACTCCGGGCACTGGCCGGCCAGGTTCTTGGCCAGACCGTAGTCCTCCGGCTTCGGCTTGCCATCATAGCCGGTGGTATGCTTTTCCAGCACGCTGGCGATGGCATCGGCGCAGGAAAGGATAGATTTGCCCTCCTCCCAGGCAATCGATGGGCAGCGAATGCCGCGGAGCTGCCGGACAACCGAGGCAACGTCCACCCCCGACCTTAAAGCCAGCGATATGAGGCGGCAGGTCGCTTCCAGCTGCGCCGAGGCACAGCCGCCCGTTTTCCCCAGATGTGAAAAGACCTCGCAGATGCCGCGCTCGTCAGAATTTACCGTGACGTAGATATAGCCGCAGCCGGTGGTTACACGTTCCGTAAAGCCGCTGGTCACCTTGGACCGCTTCCGCGGCGTAAGCCTGGCTTCTTCTTCGCCCTTTTCCGTTTTCCCCTCGGTTCTGCCGGTGGTAAGAACCTGCGCGTCGCGGCTGCCATCGCGGTAGATGGTTATCCCCTTCAGGCCTTCCTGGTAAGCCAGCATATAAACTTCAGCAACATCCTCCTTGGTGGCCTCGCGAGGGAAATTGACCGTCTTGGAAACGGCGTTGTCCGTCGACTTCTGGAATGCCGCCTGCATCCTCACGTGCCATTCCGGGGTAATCGCATGGGCGGTAACGAATACCGGTTTCACATCATCGGGCACGCTTTCAATATCGGCAAGGTGAGCTCCGTCCGTGAGCTTCTGCATCAGCTCATCGGAGTAAAAGCCCTTTTCCCGGGCGATCTCTTCAAAGTGCGTGTTCACCTCCACCAGTTTCGCTCCGTCCAGGATATTTTTGGTATAGCTCAGGGCAAAGAGAGGCTCTATGCCGCTGGAACAGCCGGCAATCAGGCTCAGGGTGCCGGTGGGAGCGATGGTGGTGCGTGAGGCGTTTCTCACTCTGGGAGCATCAGGTGCGTCGTAAATGCTGCCCTCGAAGGCGGGGAAGAGGCCGCGCTCCTTGCCCAGCTCCACGGAGGCCCTGGTCGACTCTTCGCTGATGAATTTCATGATGTCGGAGGCGAGGTTCAGGGCAGCCTCGGAATTATAGGGGATGTCAAGCTGTATCAGCATATCGGCAAAGCCCATCACGCCGAGGCCGATTTTCCTCGTCTTTTTGGTTATCTCCTCTATCTGGGGCAGGGGGAACTTGTTCACGTCAATCACGTTGTCCAGAAATCTGATGGCGGTCCTGACCGTCTTCGCCAGCTTGGGATAGTCGACTTCGACAGCGCCTTCTCCCCGTCGGAGCATCTTGGCCAGATTGATGGAGCCGAGGTTGCAGGACTCGTAGGGGAGCAGGGGCTGCTCACCGCAGGGATTGGTGCTCTCGATTCTGCCCAGATGCGGTGTGGGGTTATCCTGGTTTATCCGGTCAAGGAAGACAATGCCGGGGTCGCCGGTTTTCCAGGCCATATCCACGATTTTATCAAAAACCTCTCTGGCATTGAGCCTGCCCTCAACCTCCCCGGTGCGGGGGTTGATCAGATTGTAATCTTTACCTGCCTTGACCGCCTCCATAAACTCGGAGGTCGCCGCCACCGAGATGTTGAAATTGGTCAGGGCGGTCATGTCCTCTTTGGAGGTAATGAATTTCATGATGTCCGGATGGTCAACGCTCAGAATGCCCATATTGGCCCCGCGGCGCATCCCGCCCTGTTTGATAACGTCAGTGGCGGTGTCAAACGCCCTGATAAAGGACACCGGGCCGCTGGCCACCCCGCCCGTGGAACCGACCCGGTCTTTTTCCGGGCGCAGTCGGGAGAAGGAAAAGCCGGTGCCGCCGCCGCTCTTGTGGATAAGCGCCGTGTTCTTCACCGAGTCGAAAATGGAGTCCATCGAGTCCTCAATGGGCAGGACGAAACAGGCGGAAAGCTGCCCGAGCTCCCGGCCCGCGTTCATCAGCGTGGGCGAGTTGGGCAGGAATTCAAGGCTGGCCATTATACTATAAAACTCGTTCTCTATTGCCTTCACATCGGCCCTGGGGTCATAGATAAGTTCTGCCTCGGCAATGGCTCTGGCCACGCGGCGGAACATCTCCTCCGGCGTTTCAATAACATTTCCCTGCTTGTCTTTCTTCAGGTAGCGCTTCTGCAGGACATGCAGAGCGTTCTCGCTGAGATTAACGCCGGCGGGTTGTTTTTTGGCCTCGGCGGTTGCTGTCTTCTTCATTTCCTTTGTCCCCTTCTCAGTATATTTCTGCTCTTCCGCAGCCAGGATTTCCTCCACCATCGTCATGATGTCAGTGTCCGTGGGCAGCAAGCTCGGCCGTCGTGACGACCTGTCAACTAGGTCTTCCATCCCGGGCAGGGTGGGCGGCTGATAAAGAGAGCGGTTTTGCTCAAGCCGCTTGATGACCTGCGAGGTAAGCCTTTCCACCAGCCTGCGGTCGGCGATTCCCATGGACTCAGCGGCGGCAAAGACGATGCGCGCAATCTGATTGCGATTTGGCGAGTTTGCCGGTCTGTGTTGTGACTTATCCATCCTGTCCACTGGCTCATTTATTTCGAAGTGAAGCTGATTTCGCTTTATCGTCGGACTGCCTTCGCTTCGATAGTTCTTCCAGTTCTTTGGCCGAAAGCAGGGGGAGCTGGTTCTTGGGCGGGGAAAGTGCCGGCTCGTCGCCGACCAGTGCATCCACGACTTCTTTCAGGGTGGTGATATCGGTGAATTCACGGTAGACGCTGGCAAAGCGGATGTAGGCGATGTGGTCCAGCCCTTTCAGCTTCTCCATGACCATATCGCCGATGATGGCGCTGGGCACTTCCAGCTTGCCGGAGCGGTACAGTTCGGCTTCAATGTCATCAGCCATTTTCTCCACCGTGCCGCTGGGGAGCGGCCGTTTCTCACAGGCCTTTCGGATGCCGGCCAGCAGCTTGTCCCGGTTGAATTCCTCGCGGCGCTCGTCTTTTTTCATCACAAAGAGTCCGGCGGGCTGAAGCCGTTCATAGGTGGTGAAACGGCGACCGCACTTCAGGCACTGGCGCCTCCGGCGTATGCCGTCATTGATATCGCGGGAGTCAATTACCTTTGAATCGTAAAAACTACAATACGGACAGTTCATTTTTTATAATCCACAGTATATAGTGTAACAAGGAGTATCCTAATACAACATATAGTGTTTGTCAATAGGCTATCCCCTTACGGTCTTTAAAATTTACGGAAAAAACTTTACCGAAATTTTCGTAAAGGGTAAGATTAGGTGGATTCTGGCGGAGAAGAATGGACTTTACGGCGGCGGTCGATTACGTCCTGAGCTTTGCTGATTACGAGCGGATGCCGCGCTCGGCGGTCGTTTTCGACCTGCGGCGTATCGAGCGCTTGCTGGAAAGACTGGGAAATCCGCAAAATGCGGCGAAATCGGTACATATCGCCGGCACCAAAGGGAAAGGCAGCACCGCCGCCATGCTCGCCTCCATTCTGGTACAGGCGGGTTACGGCACCGGTCTTTACACTTCGCCACACCTGTTCAGCATCCGGGAGCGCATAAAGGTTAATGGTCAGCAGATTTCCGAAGTTGACTTCGCCCGGCTCACGGAGATAATGAAGCCAGAGGTTGAAGCGGTGAATGCCGATGGCGAGTTCGGTGAGCTGACCACGTTTGAGATTTTAACCGCGCTGGCCTTCGCCCACTTTCGAGAGAAGAGGGTGGATTATCAGGTGCTGGAGACAGGACTGGGAGGGCGCCTTGATGCCACCAACGTGGTGCAGCCCGAGGCCTGCGTCATCACGTCGATAAGCTATGACCACATGGATGTGCTCGGCGACACGCTCTCGCAGATAGCGGGGGAAAAGGCGGGCATCATCAAGCCGGGAAGCATAGTAATCACGGCGCCTCAGTCTCTGGAAGCTATGCAGGTACTGGAAAAAGTATGTCGGCAAAAAGAGGTGAAACTGGTAAAGGCAGGCAGCGATATTAGCTGGCATCTGAAATCATTTCGCCCTGAGGGCCAGTCTTTTCAGTTACGGGGGCTGAGGGATGAATATGACCTTACCGTGCCCCTTCTCGGCGGGCACCAGATGGAAAATGCCGCGGCCGCCGTCGCCGCCGCCGAGGCGCTGGCGGAGCGGGGCGTCAAGATAACCGCAGAGGCCATTATTCGGGGCATGGCGAGCGTGAGCTGGCCGGGCCGGCTCCAGGTCCTGCGGCGAAAGCCCTGGTTTATCGTTGACGGAGCCCACAATGGCGATTCCATGCGGAGGCTGGTGCCGGCGCTCAGGCAGCATTTCGAGTTTGATAAAGCGGTTTTTATTTTCGGTGCCTCATCGGATAAGAACATCGCCGGGATGGCGGCAGAACTGGTGTCTTTCCCCGATAAGGTGATTTTAACCCGCTCTCGTCATCCCCGCGCCGTGGCGGTGGAGCGGCTGAAAGAGGAGTTCTCCAGGAAAGGCATAGCGTGTGAGATATCGGAAAATGTGGCATCGGCGGTGGAACGGGCGCTATCCATTGCCGGACCGTCAGACCTTATCTGTGCCACCGGCTCGCTGTTCCTGGTCGCCGAGGCAATGGAATACATGCTGAAGCAGGCCTAGCCCGTGGAGTAATTGACCCGGGCCTCAACAACTATATCCTCGCCCGCTCTGGATATCTTCTCAAAAGTCAGTTTCAAAGCCTGGCTTATCCGGGCGATATTCAGCTCTCCAACGGCATCGATTCCTTTGCCCAGGATTTTGGGCGCAATGGCCACGACGACCTTATCCGCGAGCTTCTGACGCAGGAAAGAGGTGATGACTCTGGCTCCCCCCTCCACCAGCAGTGAAGAAATAGTGCGCTCGCCAAGTAACTGAAGCAGACCTACCAGGTCAATTTCCCCGGCCGTGTCCGGCGGAACTGCCAGGACCTCAATCCCCATCTCACGCAGCCGGGAGGCCTTCTCCCCCTCGGCTTGAGCGGCGGTGACGATGATTACGGGCGCTATGCCACGGGTCCTGACGATTTCAGCGTCGAGCGGCATTCTCAGTCTGGAGTCCAGGATAATGCGGGTCGGGCTTCGGCCCCTGACCAGGCGCACCGTGAGCTGCGGGTTATCCGCCAGCACCGTATCGATGCCGACCAGTATGGCATCGTTGAGGGCACGTAGCCGATGCGCCAGTTTTCGGAATTCCTCCGAGCTTATCCAGCGGGAATCGCCGCTGGCGGTGGCTATCCGCCCGTCCAGCGTTTGAGCAAACTTGAGGGTCACCAGCGGCCGTCCCGTGGCCATGTACTTGAAGTGGGCCTCGTTCAGTTCCCGGCACTCCTCTTCCAGCACGCCGACTCTGGTTTCAATGCCGTGCCGATTTAAAATCTTCACGCTTTCGCCGTTGACCTGCGGGTTCGGGTCAAGCGTTCCGATAACGACCTTCCCTATCCTGTTCCTGATAATGGCATCAACGCAGGGGGGCGTCTTTCCGTAGTGGCAGCAGGGTTCCAGGGTTACATAAAGCGTGGCACCGGTCGGGTCGGCGCTGGCGTTCCCCAGGGCATTGATTTCGGCATGGTTGCCGCCGTAGCGGCGGTGGTAGCCACGGCCAATAATCCGGTTGTCTTTGACCAGAACGGCCCCTACCATGGGGTTGGGGCTGGTCCGTCCCGAGCCACGCCGCGCCAGCTTCAAGGCCAGTTTCATGTATTCTTCTTCGGTCAACGGTCGGTCAACTCCTCAGCTCATTTACTATCACGGCAAAGCGCTAACGCCAACTTAATATTACAGAAACACAGCCACCGCGTCTACAAGAAGCGCGGGAAGTGTAAATGATGTTCGTTTTTACTTCAGGTTGAGGAGTACACCTTTTATGTTAAATGTAAATCAATCGCAGGAACATAATAGTAGCACCGCCAATAAAAAGAAGTCAATAGCCGTGAACACCGGTATATAGTGGAACTGGGTTAAGCTTCTGTTAAACTTACCAATCAATGATAAGCTTGCGGGTATAACCGTGATTTGTTAAAATTAAGATTGAATATCTTATATCTGGTTTGTTCTTGTTTGCTGTGGGCCGTTAGCTCAGTTGGTAGAGCACCTGACTTTTAATCAGGGTGTCACAGGTTCGAGACCTGTACGGCCTACACTCAACCCCCT